>JGI26079J46598_1000677_pt1 | contig 14088 bp, 11 predicted proteins | sample SaaInl59LU_5_DNA_FD_46598 | JGI IMG/M metagenome (IMG submission 46598) | reverse complement strand
AAACATCAATAAGCAACTTAACGAAATTGGAAGTTCACTAACTGTTTGTATTGGGAGGCCTAAAGAAGTTTTTTTCGCTTTGTCAAAAAAATACGAAATTGATACAGTGTTCTGCAATCATGATTACGAGCCCTATGCAATTCAAAGAGATCAAGAAATCAAAGAACTCCTATCATCCAAAAATATTGGTTTCAAATCCTACAAAGATCAAGTAATTTTTGAAAGAAATGAAATTACCAAAAAAGATGGTACTCCTTACAAAGTATATACTCCATATTCAAAAAAATGGCTAGAAGCCTTTGAAATTAATGGCATCCAATGTTTTCCCTCTGAAGAAAATTTAACGAAGTGTATAAAAAAAGACTCCAACCAACTCCCTACATTAGCAGAGATTGGTTTTAAAAAATCTTCCATCAAAGTAGCCTCCTATAAAGTTACTTCTAAACTAATTGACACCTATGAAGAAACGAGAAACTTTCCTGCAAAAAATAGTACTTCCAGGTTAGGAACTCATTTACGTTTTGGAACCGTTAGTGTTCGAAAAATGGTAGAGAAGGCTGCTAAAAGTAACAACATCACATTCTTAAAAGAATTGATTTGGCGTGAATTTTTTATGCAAATATTATGGCATTTCCCGCAAACAACAAAGNATAGTTTTAAACCAAAATACGATCGAATTCTTTGGAGAAACAATGAAAATGATTTTNAGGCTTGGTGTAAGGGAAAAACAGGTTATCCTCTTGTTGATGCAGGAATGAGAGAACTCAANCANACAGGATTCATGCACAATAGAGTGAGAATGTTAGTAGGAAGTTTTCTNTGNAAACATTTGCTAATTGATTGGAGATGGGGTGAAGCATATTTCGCAGAAAAATTGCATGATTATGAACAATCAAGTAATGTTGGAAACTGGCAATGGGTTGCAGGATGTGGTGTAGATGCGGCACCTTATTTCAGAATATTTAACCCAACAACTCAAATTCAAAAATTTGATAAAGAATTAAATTATATCCAAAAATGGGTGCCAGAATTTCAAGAGTTGACCTATGATTCTCCAATTGTAGAACATAAATTTGCGCGAGAAAGATGTTTAAAAACTTATAAAGAAGCACTGCTGTAGCCAAACAAAATAACTTCCAAAAGCAACCANCCAGAAACGTAGTTTCCTTTTTTAAAAACGTAGCATAGTTGCTACTTATCGGCGACAAAAAGAAATTACCTCTAAATTCCAGATAAATCGATCCAAGGGGAAGCAGAGAGAATCAACTTCTCAAACGTGCGAATAATTTTATTTCAGTTTAAAAATCACAACTAGAAATTATATAAGATTAAAAAACTCCAAAATATTGTAAAATCTTTATTATTTTAGAGCTCAAATTAGAAATAACATATGCTCATTATAGGAATAACAGGAGGAACAGGAAGTGGAAAAACAACTGTTGTAAATCAAATAGTTAAACATTTACCGGAAGAGGAAGTTTGTGTTATATCTCAAGATTCATATTACAAAGCAACAGACAACTTATCTCTTGAAGAGAGGGCGAAAATAAATTTTGACCATCCAAGAGCAATCGATTTTGATTTGATAGTTCAGCACCTTAAAAAATTAAAATCCAATGAAACAATAGCGCAACCTGTATATTCTTTTGTTACTCATAATAGAACCAAAGACACTGTTACAACCTATCCTAGGAAAGTAATTATTGTAGAAGGAATTTTAATTTTTAACAACGAAGAACTTAGAAGTTTGTTCGATATAAAAATATTTGTACACGCAGATACTGATGAACGCCTTATAAGAAGAGTTCGAAGAGATATCACTGAAAGAGGAAGAAATGTCGAAGAAGTTTTAAACCGCTACCAAGACACCTTAAAACCAATGCACCGACAGTTCATAGAACCAACTAAGAATTTTGCAGACATCATCATCCCTAATGACAGACACAATACTGTCGCGATCGACATTGTAAGATCAGTAATTAACGAACGCTTATAAAATTGATGACTTTTCAAGGATTTAAAAACAATAAAGTAGTAAAGATTCTCACAAATCTATACGTTATAATCTTCATTCCTTTTCTGATATGGATGCTTTTTTTTGATGAAAACTCGTATTTAATTCATCGAAAATTTGACAACGAAGTTCAAGATTTAGAGCGCACCATCTCTTTTTATAAAAAGAAGATCGCAGAAGACAAAGCGACCATTGAAAAGCTTCAAGATTCACTTCAATTAGAACAATTTGCAAGAGAAAAATATTTAATGAAAAAAGACAATGAAGAGATCTATTTAATAGAATTTAATACCTCAGAAAAATAAGTGAATAACTCCCTATTTAATGAATTTGAGAAAACAACTCCAACTGCTTGGAAACAAAAAATCCAAGTTGAATTAAAGGGGGAAGATTATAATGAATCACTTCTTTGGAAAACAACTGATGGAATCGTCATAAAACCTTTTTACACTTCAGAGGATCGAAAAAATCATGACCCTATACAATTTAAAGAGGGATTTAATATTTGTCAAACAATTTTTATTGATCAGGAAAAAATAGCAAATTCTTTGGCTATTGATGCCTTAAAAAGAGGGGCGAATGCTATTTTATTCAAAGCAAATGCTATTTTTGATTACAAAAAAGTACTCCTTGACATTTCTGTAAAAAATGTTTCTTTACACTTCCATTTTTCTTTTTTAGATGCTGAATTTCAAACTGAGGTAGCGAATTATATCAATTCTGACACAAGCTTTTTTCAGACTGACATTATTGGGAATTTAGCAGCAACTGGAAATTGGTTTTTCAACTTTAAAGAAGATGTTACCATCCTAGACAAAATTCAAAAAAAATCTAACAACTGCATTGCTGTTTCAGCAGATTTATATCAAAATACCGGGGCTACAATTACGCAACAACTTGCCTACACTTTAGCCCATGCCAATGAATATTTGAATCATTTTGGAGAGGTTGCTGCCAAAAAAATCCACTTTACTTTCTCTGTTGGAAGCAATTACTTTTTCGAAATTGCTAAATTAAGAGCCTTTAGAATCTTATGGTCAACCCTATTAGAGGAATACAATATCTCTAATTTTGATGCGCATCTGTTTGTACAACCAAGTCATAGAAATAAAACCTTGTACGATTATAATGTAAACTTGCTGAGAACTACTACAGAATGTATGAGCGCAATTTTAGGAGGTGCAAATACAATTTCTAATATTTCTTATGACACGATCTATCAAAAATCGAATGAATTTGGTGAACGTATNGCAAGAAACCAACTTCTNATCCTACAACAAGAAAGTTCTTTAAACAGGGGTCAAAANATTGCAGATGGCNCTTATTATATAGAATCCATTACCCATCAATTGGCTGAAAAGGCGTTACTTATTTTTAAAGAAATAGAGAAAAATGGCGGCTTTTTAAAACAATTAAAAACAGGTGCTATTCAGAAAAAAATTAACAACAGTGCCTCCAAAGAAGAAAAAGAAACTCGTTTGTTAGGAACAAATTTTCAACAAAACAAGAACGATAGAATGCAACAAAATTTGGAACTGTATCCTTTTGTAAAAAAACGATCTATAAAAACGTTAATTAGTCCGTTGACTAGAAAACGAATTTCAGAACCTCTTGAAAAAGAACGATTACGCTCCGAAAAGAGAACAAAATAAAACCAATTGAAATCCAGTAATTGAATCAAATTAGATGTAGCTTCTATAAATGAATAGAAAAAAAGTACAACATATAGCACTAAAAAGCGAAACAAAAACGGCGCAACATGCTCTAGACCATGAGGGTTTTATCGCTGGAGTGGCACCAAATCTTCGGGGGCCTTATGCGACTATGTATGTAAGAAGACCCTGGACCATAAGACAATACGCAGGATTCTCTACGGCTGAAGAGAGCAATGCTTTTTACAGACGAAATTTACAAGCTGGTCAAAAAGGGCTCTCTGTTGCATTTGACCTAGCTACCCATAGAGGATATGATTCAGATCACAAACGAGTTCAAGGAGATGTTGGTAAAGCTGGAGTTGCGATCGACTCTGTTGAGGATATGAAAATTTTATTTGATCAAATTCCATTAGATAAAATGTCAGTTTCTATGACAATGAATGGTGCTGTCTTGCCAATTTTAGCCTTTTACATTGTGGCGGCAGAAGAACAAGGGGTCTCTCCAGAGAATCTCTCAGGAACCATACAAAACGATATTCTAAAAGAATTCATGGTCAGAAACACTTACATCTATCCTCCTGCTCCATCCATGAAAATTATCGCTGATATTTTTAAGTATACAAGTGCCAACATGCCAAAATACAATTCTATCTCTATATCTGGCTATCACATGCAAGAGGCGGGAGCAACTGCAGAAATTGAATTGGCCTACACACTTGCTGACGGATTAGAATATCTCAGAAAAGGAATTGAAACAGGCATGGATATCGATTTATTTGCCCCAAGATTATCTTTCTTCTGGGCGATAGGAATGGACCACTTTACAGAAATTGCAAAAATGCGCGCAGCTAGAATGTTATGGGCAAAGCTTGTAAAACAATTCAATCCAAAAAATCCAAAATCTATGGCATTGAGAACACATTGCCAAACCAGCGGTTGGTCTTTAACAGCTCAGGATCCGTTTAATAATGTAGCCAGAACAACCATAGAAGCGATGGCTGCTGTATTTGGAGGCACCCAAAGTTTGCATAGTAACGCCTTGGACGAAGCCATTGCCTTGCCCACCGATTTTTCTGCAAGAATAGCGAGAAATACACAGTTATATTTACAACAAGAAACATCTATTACCAAAACAGTAGATCCTTGGGCGGGAAGTTATCATCTCGAAAAATTAACAGAAGAAATCGCTACAAAAGCATGGAAATTAATTAACGAGATTGAGGATTTGGGAGGAATGACAAAAGCCATTGAAAAGGGAATTCCAAAAATGAGAATTGAGGAGGCTGCTGCAATAAAACAAGCTAAAATTGATAGCGGACAAGATGTGATTGTGGGTGTTAATAAATACGCATTAAAAGAGGAAGACCCAATACANACACTAGAGGTTGATAATGANGCAGTTCGAAATTCTCAAATTGAACGATTGAACAANCTAAAAGAAAACAGAAATAATACAGAAGTTCAAAAATCTTTAGTAGCTTTGACTCAAGCTGCAAAATCTGGAAACGATAATTTATTAGATTTAGCAATCAAAGCGGCAAGAAACAGGGCTACTCTGGGCGAGATTTCTGATGCTTTNGAAGTTGTTTTCGGAAGACACAAAGCAGTACATAAAACCATTTCTGGCGTGTATAGTAAAGAAATAAAAGATGANAAACTTTTTTCAAAAGCAAAAAAATTAGCTGATGATTTTGCTGTTTTAGAAGGAAGACGTCCACGTATTATGATAGCGAAGCTTGGCCAGGACGGACATGATCGAGGGGCAAAAGTAGTCGCTACTGGTTATGCCGACTTAGGTTTTGATGTAGACATCGGCCCCTTATTTCAAACACCCCAAGAAGCAACAAAACAAGCGGTAGAAAATGATGTTCATATTCTAGGAATTTCCTCATTGGCTGCAGGACATAAAACATTGGTTCCTCAAGTAATCGAAGCCTTAAAAAAATATGGGCGTGAAGACATTATGGTCATCGTTGGAGGGGTGATACCCGCTCAAGATTATTCCTTTTTATTTGATGCTGGAGCCGTAGGTGTATTTGGACCTGGAACTAAAATTTCTAAGGCTGCCATTGACTTGCTTACCATTTTAATAGAGAGTATCGCTGAATAACTTTGGGGCTTCATATACTTAATTTATTGATAATCAATTAAATAATTGGCTTATTTTAATAATTTTTAAGACATTATCCACGCAAAAACAATTCCTACTTGTACTAGAGATGGACTTTATTTTTAACAAATCTTAACAAGAAAAAACAACAGCCCAATTAGAAGTATTCTTGCTTTTATCCTTAAATTTGCAGTGCATTAAAATTTACCCAATTCGGATGAAAAAAATTCTCTCGCTACTCTACTCTACTCGCTTAATGGCGGTTTTATTTGTACTATTTGCAACAGCTATGGGTGTTGCTACCTTTATAGAAAATGATTTTGGGACTCAAACCTCAAAAGCATTGATCTACAATGCATGGTGGTTTGAATTAATCATGCTTTTTTTCATCATTAATTTCTTTGGAAACATTTTTAGATATCGTTTGTTAAGAAAAGAAAAGTGGCCCGTTTTATTATTTCATGTCGCTTGGCTGTTTATTTTAATTGGTGCAGGAGTTACAGATATATTGGTTATGAAGGAGTGATGCCAATCAACGAAGGAGAAACTACCAGTTCGTTCTTGTCTGAAACTACTTATTTAAATGTTGTCATTGACGATAATAAGGATCAAGCTCCAAAAATTCACGAGAAAATGTTGTTATCTGCATGGGGAAAAAACAATTTTGAATTTGATACCTATTTCGGAAAGAACGCAAGTGATCAGCAAAAAGTCACTTTTAAATTGATCGATTACATACCATGGGCAGAAAAAAAATTAGTGGAAGATGAAAATGGTGAGGAGTATCTTTTCTTTGTTGAATCTTCAGAAGGATCTAGACACGAACATTATCTTAAAAAAGGAACCATACAAAATATTCATGGAATTTTAGTTGGTTTTAATGCCCCAGATAATAACGCTACTATTAACTTTTTTAAGGAAGACGGCAGTTTAAAAATGCTGACAAAAGAAAGTGGTGATTGGTTTAGGATGGCCGATCAAAAGAAAGGGATCGTTACAAAAGATTCTGTGCAATATTTTCAATACTTAACCTTACACAACGTGTCAGGACTTCAATTTGTAATTCCAAGACCCTCAGAAAAGGGAACCCTTACCATGGTCAGTGGTCCTAAAGACCCTAAAAAATTAGATGTTGTCGTTTTTGATATCACAACTGACAACACTACTGAAAGAGTCGAATTAACAGGAGGACAATACAACACACAGGGAGCTAAAGAAATTACTGTTGGAAATTTGAATTTTAGAATGCTCTACGGTTCAAAAGAATTAAAAACACCTTTTAAAATAAAACTCAATGATTTTCAATTAGAAAAATACCCAGGATCAGAAAGTGCCGCTTCATATGCAAGTGAAGTTACAGTGCTGGGGCTAGATGAAACTTTTGACTATCGTATTTTTATGAACCATATTCTAGATTATAAAGGATATAAATTTTTTCAAGCAAGTTATGACCTATCAGGCGAAGTAGAACAAACCAGACTTTCTGTAAACCATGATTTTTGGGGAACTTTTATCACTTACTTAGGGTATTCAATGTTATACTTTGGGATGATTTGTATCTTTTTTGCTAAAAACACCCGCTTTGATGACTTAAAAAAATCACTGGTAAAACTGCGTAAGAAAAAATCAATAATTGCGGCAATCACTCTATTGTTATTTACATATAGCTCATTTGCTCAGCACACAAGTCACCAACAAAATAGATTTTCGAACCAACAAATTGACTCTATTCTAAAAGCCAATTTGGTTAATGAACAACACGCAGAGGCGTTTAATAAATTGGTCATTCAAGATGCGGGAGGACGTATGAAGCCTGCACATACTTTTGCATCAGAGTTGGTTAGGAAGGTAAGTCAAACAAATAGTTTTAACGGAATGAAACCGAGTCAGGTGTTGTTGTCTATCATCGAGAATCCTCGTTTATGGTTTGAAGTACCGTTTATTTATTTAGAAAAAGGAAATACTCAAATAAGAGAAACTCTGGGCCTGAAAGAAAAAACAAAATATGCCCGGTTATCCGACTTTATAACACCTACTGGAATTTATAAAATTAGAGAAAAAGTATCAGAAGCACAGAAAGAAAATGTAAAAAATAAATTTCAAAAAGATCTCATAAATATAGATAGAAGAGTTGGATTGTTATACAGTGCTATTGGAGGTGGTATTTTAAAAATATATCCAATTCCAGCGAGACGAAAACAACACATGGGTATCACAACCAGAAACCTCCAGAGCAAACTTTACAGCTACTGATTCTGTTTTTGTTCGTCAATCATTACCTGTTTACATTCAGTTTTTACAAGAAGCCAAAAAAACAAATGAATATGCAAAAGCAGACAAAATATTAGAAGGTATCAAAACCTTCCAAAAAAAATATGGTACCACTGTATATCCTAAGAGAGAACCATAGCGTTAGAGATTTTATATAACAAATTCCAGCCTTTTTTATCTTTATCTAAATATTATGGATACGTAAGTTTACTATTAATTGTATTTGTTATTACTCAAATTTTTTATGAAAAAAAATGGATCAATACCTTCGTTAGAATTTTAATTGGCTTGGTAGGGATTCTTTTTATATTGCACACACTAGGACTAATTTCTCGATGGTATATTAGTGGAAATGCCCCTTGGAGTAACGCATATGAATCTATTATCTATGTAGCTTGGGCAATTATGCTTTTTGGATTGACGATTGGTAGAAAATCTTCTTTAACATTAACTGCTGCTACTTTTTTAACGGCAATTACATTGGCTTTTGCCCATCAAAACTGGTTAGACCCAGAAATTGCAAATCTAATGCCCGTTTTAAACTCCTGGTGGTTATTGGTTCATGTATCTATCATTGTTGCTAGTTACGGACCTTTATCGCTCTCGATGATTTTGGGAATATTTGCACTGTTTTTGACTGTTTTTACAACAAAAAAGAACAAAAAGAAAATAGATTTAAACATCAAAGAACTGACCGTTATTAACGAAATGTCCATGACTGTTGGATTGGTCATGCTAACCATTGGAAACTTTTTAGGTGGTATGTGGGCCAATGAAAGTTGGGGACGTTATTGGGGNTGGGATCCTAAGGAAACATGGGCTTTAATATCTATCATGCTATATGCGTTTGTTTTGCATATGAGACTGATTCCTGGATTAAGGAGTAGATTGGCTTTTAATTTTGCATCTGCATTGGCCTATTTATCAATAATGATGACGTATTTTGGTGTTAACTTTTACTTATCAGGATTGCATTCTTATGCCAGTGGAGACAAACAGGTAACCCCAAGAGAAGCATTTATCTACATNGGTTTCATTGGAATCCTTTTTATATTTGCAGCAGTTAAATACAAGAAATATTATAAGAAGTAATCAAATAGTTGAACAAGAAAATGTATTTTTGCATTTGATTTTAATATTAAACAACATCATGTTCCACAAAAACATAAAATTAATTTTAGCAACACTTATAACTGTCTGGTCAGTATATCATTTCAGTCAAGGAAATATTATGAATGGAATTTCCATCTTATTTCTAGCAGGAATTTTCATTTTATTATACTTCAAAAACGAATTTATTATCATGGCGTTTTTACAGTTGCGGAAACAAGATTTTGAAGGAACCAAAAAATGGTTGGGATATATAAAAAATCCTGAGAGCGCTTTAATTGTTAAACAACAAGGCTACTATAACTATTTACATGGGATNATATTAAGTCAAACAAACATAACACAAGCTGAAAAATTTTTACGAAAAGCGGTAAAATTAGGCTTATCAATGAATCATGATTTGGCCATGGCAAAACTACAATTAGCAGGAATTGCAATGACAAAAAGACGCAAACGTGAAGCTACAAATTTAATGGCAGAAGCAAAAAAATTAGATACAAACGGTATGCTGAAGGAACAAATGCAAATGATGAAAAAACAAATGAAAAAAATATAATTTTTTCATATTTATATCACAAAAAAATCCGCTATTTAGCGGATTTTTTTTATGTGTAATGTTTCGAATTACTTTAATCTTGTTAGACTAAGATCTTTGTTATACCTAACAATAAACGCCCCTTTATTTTCGGAAAGACCTGTGGGTGTATTTAAATAATCAAACTTGGTCTCAACCCTGTAGGAGGCCCCTTTTTGAAAAGTGGACTTTAAATCATCTCCAGAAGCCAAACGCATCAAAATATCATAGGTGATATCAAATGCTTTGGTTGCATAAAAAGAGGGCAATGCATTGTTTTTTTTGAGATATTGAGTATTAAATAGTTGGGTTGAAGGAGAAGCTTCGTCNACAAATTCGTCACTCACATAGGTATAATTTAATTTCGCTAATTTAAAATTATCGATTTTGTCGTAAGCTGCCCCTTTGTTGAAGGAAAAAACACGCATGCTTAATGAATCCGACAAGCTATTTGCACTGTTAATTGCATCTGCCACAATCACATTATTATCTGAAGCAATGACAACCCAATTAAAAATATCTGGTTTAAATACATCTGTAAATCGCTCTCTTGCAATATAACCATCTTTAGGTTTCACAACATGAACAGTAGTAACAGAATCATGTGCTTCTAAAGATTGTTTTATATGCCTTGAAGAAAAATCTGACGCTGCCTCTCCGTCACTCACTAAAATAATATTTTGATTTGTAATACTATCTTTAAGAAAGCCAATCAATTCTTCACGAAAAGTAGTTGTTTCGGGAGATGTTGTGATCAAATTTCCTGAAGAAAATGTTGATTGATTCTTNGAATAAAGAGGGAAAANAACCGGTACTTCTAACTTACTNGCTACAACCGTTGCTTCCTCTGAATATAAAGGGCCAATAATTACATCATGTTCGTTTAAATCATTAGCAACTAAAATACTGTCTATTTTTGTACTGTTTCGTTCAGTGTCAAAAACACTCAACTCTATTGACACCCCTTGTTTTGTAAGAGAATCTATTGCAATTTCTGCCCCTAAGTATACATCTGTTACTATATTTGCTAGTTTGCTTTTTGTGAAAATTTCACTGGAAGCTATTGTGTCGTATTTATTTGTTTTAAAAGGAAGTAACAACGCTACTTTTAATGAGGTATTTTCTACTATTGAATCTTGATAAATACTATTATCGATGGCGTCTCCTTCTTGGCGTGATTTAATCTTTATCAGTTGTCCCGCTTTTAACCCTTCTGAAAGAGAAGGGTTCAGACGAATTAATTCTTCTTGTGAAACATTATAAAAACGAGTTAAACTATAAAATGCGTCTCCTTGTTTAACTTCATAAGTAACAAAATTCTTTTCGAGTTCTTCCTTTTTATTTTTTAAGACTTCTTCTTCGTTATCCGAAGAAACCACTATTACTTCTTTTTGAGAAGTATCCTCAGTGAAATTTAATTTATTATTAGGAATGACAATCACGGTATTTGCCTGTGGCTTTCTGCCTATGTTAGGATTTAATCGCAATAAATCTTTGGTCCTCATCTCCAATTTTCTGGCAATGGTTCTCATTGTTTCCCCTTGTTTAACTGAATACTGAACGTATTTCTTTTGTTGTCCACAGGAGATCGCAAATGTGAAAAAACAAAGAAAAAAAATTACGTTTATATGTCTCATTTTTTTTATTCCCATTCTATTGTTGCAGGAGGTTTTGAACTAATATCATATACAACTCTATTGACTCCTTTTACCTGATTGATAATTTTATTTGAAGTTTTTTGCAAAAATTCATATGGTAAATTAACCCAATCTGCTGTCATTCCATCTGTGCTTTCAACAGCTCTTAGTGCGACTACTTTTTCATAAGTGCGCTCATCTCCCATTACACCTACAGAATTTACAGGAAGCAACATTGCGCCCGCTTGCCATACTTGATCATACAAGTCGTCTTCTTTTAGTCCATTTATGAAAATTGCATCTACTTCTTGTAAAATACGAACTTTTTCAGCAGTAATGTCTCCTAAAATACGAATCCCTAAACCAGGTCCTGGAAAAGGGTGACGGCCTAACAATTCAGGATCAATTCCAAGAGAAGCACCAACTCTCCTCACTTCATCTTTAAAAATCATGCGTAAAGGCTCTACAATCTTTAATTTCATATAATCGGGTAACCCCCCAACATTATGATGACTTTTAATGGTTGCTGATGGCCCTCCATTTACAGAAACAGACTCAATCACGTCTGGATAAATTGTACCCTGAGCTAGCCAAGTTACCTCCTTAATTTTATTTGCCTGATCATCAAAAACCTCGATAAAAGAGTTCCCTATCGCCTTTCTTTTCTTTTCTGGATCTGTAACACCTTCCAAAGCTGATAAGAAACGTTCAGAGGCATCTACCCCTTTTACGTTCAATCCCATTCCTTCGTATTGAGCAAGTACACTTTTAAACTCATTTTTACGTAATAATCCGTTATTAACGAAGATACAATATAAGTTTTTACCAATAGCTTTGTGTAATAATACAGCGGCAACCGTTGAGTCTACTCCGCCAGAGAGTCCTAAAACCACTTTATCGTTTCCAACTTTATCTTGAATTGCTGCAACAGTACTTTCTACAAAAGAAGCAGGTGTCCATGTTTGGGCAACACCGGCAATTTTAACTAAAAAATTTTCTAATAACTGTTTTCCATCTTTAGAATGGTACACTTCTGGATGGAATTGAATCGCAAACGTTTCTTCTCCTTTAATTTTATAGGCTGCATTTTTAACTTCACTTGTACTTGCCAAGAGCTCTCCATTGGTTGGCAATTCTTTAATGGTGTCAGAGTGACTCATCCATACTTGACTTCCTTGAGAGACATTTTCAAAGAAAATTTCATCGTTTTTTATGAAAGATAAATTGGCTCTACCATATTCTCGAGTATTCGATGAAGCTACTTTTCCTCCCGAAAAATGAGCTAAATATTGTGCTCCGTAGCATACCGCTAAAAGTGGTTTCTCACCTCTTATTCCTGACAAATCTGGATGTAAAACATTAGCACCTCTTACAGAATTTGGACTTCCTGAAAGAATAACCGCTTTAAATTCTGATTGATTTTTTGGTGGATGATTATAAGGGTGAATTTCACAGTAAATGTTTAATTCTCTTACTCTTCTCGCAATAAGTTGTGTATACTGCGATCCGAAATCTAAAATAAGTACGTTGTGTTGTTGCATGCGCAAAAATACTATTTCAGATTAAATTTATATACTGAAAATCATATTTTTTATAAAGAAATCATGTTGGCAAGAAATCCGTGCTAATTTGTTTAAAAATTAGTACTTATAAACAATTGCATTCAAACTCATTCCTGCCCCTACAGAAGCAAAAATAACAATATCTCCTTTCATTACTTCTTGCTTTTCAATTTGCCCTTTCAATACCATATCGAATAAGGTTGGCACTGTTGCTACAGAGCTATTTCCTAAAGTATGAATACTCATTGGCATGACGCCTTCTGGAACTTGTTTTTTAAACAATCTATAAAAACGTTTTATAATAGCCTCATCCATTTTTTCATTGGCTTGGTGTATAAAAACTTTCTTTACCTCGTCTATTGAAACCCCACTTTTATCCAATGCCGATTTCATAGCCAAGGGTACATTTACAAGAGCAAACTCATAAATTTTTCTACCTAGCATCTTAATATAACGGATGTCTTTGTTTTCAGCTTTGTTAAATGATGCGCCATAATATAAAAAATAAGCTTCGTCTTTTGCAAAAGTTTGGGATGCGTGACTTAAAATTTTAGATTCGTCTCCACTTGTTGCTTCTACGATACAAGCACCTGCCCCATCGCTAAAAATCATGGAATCTCTATCGTATTTATCTACAACCCTAGACAAGGTTTCTGCGCCAATTACTAAACATTTTTTTGCAATCCCTGCTTTGATAAATGCTTGTGCTTGAATAACTCCTTCAACCCAACCAGGACATCCAAAAAGAATATCATAAGCAACACAGTTTGGATTTTCTATACCCAATTTGAATTTNACTCTAGTCGCTAAGTTTGGTAAATTGTCACTTTGTATGGTCTGATGCTGCACATCTCCAAAATTATGGGCTAGAATGATGTAATCAAGTTCTTCGGGATTGACACCTGCATCTTCGATTGCTTTTTGACTTGCAAAAAAAGCTAAATCTGAAGTATTGTATGCCGGTTTCGCATAGCGTCTCTCTGCTATACCAGTAATTGCTTTAAATTTTTCTATAATTAGATCGTTTCCTGAAGTAAATGGAGAGCCATCCTCGTTTAAAAAATGCTCATTAGCAAACGCTGAATTGTCTTTTTTTACGGAGGGAATATAAGCTCCTGTTCCGGTTATTTTTGATGAGATCATCTTCTATTTTTT
>JGI26079J46598_1000675_pt1 | contig 14103 bp, 15 predicted proteins | sample SaaInl59LU_5_DNA_FD_46598 | JGI IMG/M metagenome (IMG submission 46598) | reverse complement strand
GAGAAAAATTCTACACACCCTACTTCTGAGCAAAACTTTGGCTCATATTGCTGATCATGACCATAGAAATTCTAAACGAAATGTACTGCAACTTATAACGTATTCGTTATTCTACAGTATATATTATTAACTCTATCTAAAATTGAGTAAACTATTTTTTTATATAAAATTTTACCTCTATCGTTGTATAAAAAATTACCCCCTAAACTATGAAAAAAACAATTTTATTATTTTTCGCAATTGCTGGTATTATTTCTTGTACAGACAAAGATACTATCCCAAAAAATCAAGTAGATCCAATAGTTGGAGAATGGAAACTACAATCTATCGTTTATAACCAAACAGGTACTAATCTTGCCTCAGAATGTCAAATGAAATCAACCTATAAATTCAACGAGGATGGTTCAATTACAGGAATCGTATATACTGAAGATATTGGGGGAAATTGTTTCGAGAAACAAGTCAATTCTACTTGGGAACATATTGACAACTCAAATAATGACTACCTTATTGATAATAGTATAAAGATTGTAAAATTTTCTGATAAGAAAACTACCATAGTAATGAAAAGTAAAAATATAGTTGATGAATGTATTTTCAAACTTTTTGGTAATGAAAATACTTATAAAAAAAAATAACACCCTAAAAATCATCAAAAAGATACTTTATGGAGTGGGCTTATTTTATGCTTTTAAAGATTGAGAAAAGGGGATCCTGTTTAGTATCGATCTTCCTAAGGTAACTTCATCTGCATACGCCAATTCATCACCAACAGAAATTCCACGAGCAATCGTAGAGGTTTCTATTTCAAATTTCTCTATTTGCTTGTATATATAGAAGTTTGTTGTGTCGCCTTCCATTGTAGAACTTAAAGCAAAAATAAGCTCTCTTATTTCTCCTTTAGCTACTTTTTGCACCAAAGATTCTATCTGTAAATTTTGGGGTCCAATACCCTCAATAGGAGAAATTTTCCCTCCTAACACGTGGTACAGTCCATTAAACTGAGAGGTACTTTCTATCGCCATTACGTCTCTAATATCCTCTACTACACAAACTATTTCAGAGATTCTTTTTGGATTACTACAAATATCACACAAAATAACGTCTGAAATATTGAAACATTTTTCACATGTTTTTACATCATTTCTTAAATGTAGCAAAGCTTCAGATAAATATTTTGTATTCTCTGAGGGCTGCTTTAAAAGATGTAACACCAAACGCAAAGCTGTTTGCTTTCCGATTCCGGGCAAACGGGAAACTTCATTTACTGCGTTTTCTAATAATTTTGAAGAAAAATCCATTCCTACAAATTTAACTTAATAAAAAGAAAAGAATCCTATAAAAAAAGAAAAAAGAAGTACTTCTTTATTTATCTAATAATTATCTGGTAAAAAACATATATTCGTACATTATAAATGTAAATTTAAAAATGAAACCAGCACATATTCTTTTTTTAATTGTCGGTTATTTTAGTGTCTTAATTTTTATTTCCTACTACACAAGTAAATCTGCTGACAACAAAACTTTTTTTAAAGCAAACAATACTTCTCCTTGGTATTTGGTTGCATTTGGAATGATTGGAGCCTCACTCTCTGGTGTAACCTTTATCTCTGTACCCGGATGGGTAGAAGGTGCTAATATGAGCTACTTTCAAATGGTTTTAGGATACGTAGTTGGGTATGCCGTGATTGGTCTCATACTACTCCCGCTCTATTATCGATTAAACCTCACCTCGATTTACAGCTATTTACAAGATAGGTTTGGCGTATATTCTTATAAAACAGGTGCAAGTTTCTTCTTACTCTCCAGAACAATTGGAGCCGCTTTTAGGTTGTTTTTAGTGGCAAATGTATTGCAGATAATCCTATTTGACNCCTATGGAATTCCATTTTGGGTAACCGTATCCATCACTATTTTATTAATTTGGCTATATACGCACAAAGGGGGAATTAAAACTATTGTTTGGACAGATACCTTACAAACACTTTTTATGTTGATCGCTGTTGGTGTTTGTATTTACACCATTTCTGAAGAAATGCAAATCAGTAATTTATTTTCTTATGTTAAAGAGAGTGAATTTTCAAGAACTTTCTTTTTTGATGATGTAAATGCTGGTAATTATTTTTGGAAACAATTTTTAGCAGGTACTTTTATTGCCATTGTAATGACTGGACTAGATCAAGACATGATGCAAAAGAACTTAACTTGTAGAAACTTAAAAGATGCACAAAAAAACATGTTTTGGTTTACCATTGTTTTGGTTATTGTAAACTTCTTTTTTTTAGCACTGGGAGTATTATTGACTGATTATGCACAACGCAATGGAATTGATGCACATAAAGACGAACTCTTTCCTATTCTCGCCACTCAGGGAAATTTAGGAACAACTACAGCACTGTTCTTTTTATTAGGCTTAATTGCAGCAGCATACTCTAGTGCGGATTCAGCTTTAACTTCTTTAACTACTTCGTTTAGTATTGATATTTTAGAAATTGATAAAAAAACAACTAAAGATGAGCAAGAAAAAATCAGGAAAAAAATTCACATTCTTTTCTCTGTACTATTGATTGCTACCATTGTTGTTTTTAAATATTTTATTGCAGACCAAAGTGTCATTGCAAATATATTTAAAGCTGCTGGCTACACCTATGGACCCTTACTAGGTTTGTATGCTTTTGGATTATTTACATCCAGAAAAGTAAAAGACAAGTGGGTGCCTTTATTGTGTCTTATTGCTCCAATTTCAACCTTTTTAATTAGCCATTATAGTCATAAAATATTCGGTTTCGATTTTGGTTTTTTTGTATTGGTTTTAAATGGATTTTTAACTTTTATTGGATTATATTTGTTACAAGAAAAGGAATCATAAACCTTCTTTTGAGTCGAAGTGCATAAAATAATTACAAAGTTAGGAGTTTTGGTATCGTACTAAAAAGTAATGATCACTGAACGAACATCGCTACTCCTACATAAATTAGAAACTCTCTAGGAATTAGATATATATTCAACCAACGAAATGTCAAAAGACTTAAGTAATTACCGGAAATCTTATGAAAAGCAAGAACTTTTAGAAAGTAATTGCCCAAAAAACCCATTAGAATTATTTAAAAATTGGTTTTTAAATGCCGATGAATCTAATCGTATAGAAGAGACAAATGCCATGACAATTTCTACCATTGGAAAAGACGGGTTTCCCAAAAGCAGAGTTGTTTTATTAAAAAAATACACTGAGGAAGGTTTTATTTTTTATACAAATTATGATTCGGAAAAAGGGAAAGCAATTGCCCTTAATAATCATATTTGTTTGTCTTTTTTTTGGCCAGCTTTAGAACAACAAATTATTATTAAAGGAAAAGCAGAATTTTTACCAGAAGAGGAGTCTGACGGCTATTTTAAGTCAAGACCTGATGGAAGTAAATTAGGCGCTTGGGCTTCCAATCAAAGCTCAGTAGTTTCTTCGAGAGAAGTACTAGACAATAATTTAAAGGCCTTTGAAAACAAGTTTAAAGCCACTCCAATTCTCAGACCAAAACATTGGGGTGGGTATAATGTAAAACCGATTTCCATTGAATTTTGGCAAGGAAGACCGAATAGAATGCACGATAGAATCAGGTATCGTTTAGAGAAAGATTTTTCTTGGAAAATAGAAAGATTAGCTCCATAAATTTTTATATTTACAATTGAACAATTAAAAATTTTGATGAAAACTTTATATATTGTTAGGCATGCCAAATCTTCCTGGGAATATCAAGGAATAAAAGATATCGACAGACCCCTTAAAAAACGTGGAATAAAAGATGCACATTTGGTTTCATCATTTCTATCAAAGAAAATAGACCGNCCAGACGTTTTTGTNTCTAGTAGCGCCAATAGGGCCCTTCATACTGCCATTATTTTTTGCGAAAATTTACAATACCCTTTATCTAATCTTCAAATAAAAAAACAATTATACAGTTTTAGTGATGGTTACTTAGTTAAAACCGTAAATGCGTTGGATGATGGTTTTAATTCTGCAATTATTTTCAGTCATGATCACGGCATCAATTCGTTTGTAAATAAATTTGGAAATACTCCTATTTCACACGTATCAACTTGTGGAGTTATCGGTATTCAATTTCAANAAAAACATTGGAAAAACATTAAAAAAGGAAAAACTTTTATGATAGAATTTCCTAAAAATCATAAATAGAATCATTTGTTAGAAATTAAAAAATACGGTGCAATCGATATTGGATCAAATGCGATTAGGCTTCTGATCTCTAATGTTATTGTCTCTGAAGACAAGGAACCTCAATTTAAAAAATCTTCTTTAGTACGTGTTCCTATCCGATTGGGAGCTGATGCATTTGTAAGTGGAATCATTAGTGAACAAAACACGAATAGAATGATTAATGCCATAGAAGCCTTTAAATTATTAATGAAAGTCCATGGGGTAAAAAAATACAAAGCATGTGCGACTTCTGCGATGAGAGAGGCTACAAATGGAAAGGAAGTTGTTGAAAAAATATATCGTAAAACAGCTGTTCAGATCGATATTATTGGAGGAAAAGAAGAGGCTAAAATTATTTCTTCTACAGATTTAAATCAATTGATAGAAGGAAATAATTCTTATTTATATGTAGATGTTGGAGGAGGTAGTACAGAAATTACCATATTTTCAAAAGGAAATATAATAACTTCGAAATCTTTTAAAATGGGTACTGTTCGACTCCTTAATAATAAAAAATCTACGAATAAGGAGATGTTTTCTAACGTNGAAAAATGGATCAAAAAAAANACAAAAGATTTAAAAAAAGTGTGTTTAATTGGTTCTGGTGGTAATATTAATAAATTATTTAAAATGTCGGGTAGAACAGAAGGAAAACCAATTTCCTATATTTATCTGAATGCTCAATATCAGTTTTTAAAACAAATGTCTTTTAATGAACGGGTCTCGGAACTCAGTCTAAATCCAGACAGAGCAGATGTTATTATTCCTGCAACCAAAATTTATTTATCTGCTATGAAATGGAGTGGTGCTAGAAAAATTTATGTTCCAAAAATTGGACTTTCAGACGGTATTATTAAAAGTTTATTTTATAATAAATTATAATATGTACGGACAATACAGAAATAAATATCTTTAAAAAATCAAAAGGAAAGTAACGCTAGNGTTTTTTTACGAGCTATTTTCTTTGTGGGGGTTTGTGCAAACTCATCTACAAAATAAATTTGTTTTGGAATTTCAAATTTAGACAAGTTTAACTGAGTTGTATCTATAGTTTGAAACGATCCTTCAACTACTAAAATAAGTTGCTCTCCTAATATTGAGTCGGGAATTCCAGCAAGAAAAAAACGGGTAGTGATTCCTTTTGATAATTTTTCCTCAATTCTTTCTGGATGTAATTTTACCCCTCCAGAGTTTATTACCGTATCAAAGCGCCCCAACCATTCAAACTGATTATCAGATATCAAACGAACAATATCATTGGTAAAAACACTGTTATTTGAAATTTTTGAAGCTCGTATGACCAAACAATCCCTCTGATCTTTATAAATTTCAATATCAGGTAGCACTTCATAATAGGAAGTCTCTATTTCTCCAGAAGAAATGCTTTTAAATTTATTTAATTTTTTAACGGCAACATGAGTTATTGTTTCTGTCATTCCATAAGTAGCAAAGACAGTGCAGCTAGTGTGCTGNATTTTTTGCTGTAAATTTATAGAAACAACACCTCCGCCTACAATTAACGTTTTTATTAAATGTAACGAATGTATTGAGTTTTCTAACTGCAAGGGAACCATTGCTGAAAAGTCGTACTCTTTTTGAATATTTTTTAACGGTGATGCATCTGGCAACACAACATCTAATTTCCAACCTAAAATCAAAGCTCTAACGAGCATCATCTTACCTGCAATAAAATTGGCAGACAAACATAATAATGCAGTGGTATTTTCTTCTAAGTCAAAATATTTTCCGGTGGCTAAAGCAGAATGTATCATTTGCTCTTTTTGCAACATTATTTCTTTAGGAACGCCNGTAGATCCNGATGTATTTACCAAAATAAAAGGNTCCTTAGAGAACCAGGTTTCAAAAAAATCATACAGTTCCTTTGAAAAATCATGGGCATAAGAAAGCAGTTCTTGATCCGAAGAAAAAGAATTTCCATTTAATTGAAATTTCTTATGATGCCTGTCTAGTTTCAAAATTTTAAAATACTATAACTCTTATTCAACGTCAAGTGGTGCTTCTATCTTTCCTGTTAGCTTTTCTAACCAATTGTTCCATCCGTACTTTGAAGAAAAAACATACAATAAAAACGGATATAGAATCAATACTGGAAAAAACATTTCAAAACCAACTGAAGGTTCAGAGATATCGACATATAATGCATCTGTTTGAAAAACAGTCCAATTTGTAGTCACAAAAAATGCAGCTATTATGTTATTGATAGCATGTAAGCCAAGAGCTAACTCGGTTCCTTCGTCCATTAAAGTTATAATTCCGTAGAAAAAGCCTGTACCAATATAAAAAACCATAGAGATAGCTCCTAACTTCTCTACTTCAGGATTTGCTCCATGAAGCAACCCAAAACAAACAGAAGTAAAAATAAGTGGAAACCATCTGTTTTTTACCACCGTTCCAATACCCTGCATCAAATACCCTCTAAATAATAATTCTTCAAATGTTGTTTGAAAGGGAAGAAATAAAAAAGATACTGCAAGTAATGTAAAAAAAGGAATGGGTTTAAAGTTCCATATGTAATTTTCTGGGGACATAAAAATTCCAACAATAGTTAATATAATAGCAATGATGCCCCAGGTAAAAAAAGCAAACCAAAAACGTTTCCAATCTATTAAATTTCTGCTCGTAACTAGCGATTTAAAGGTTCTTCTATGTATATATTTTACTCCAAGAATAAGTGTCAACAACCCAGAAATAAAACTAATAATGATTAGAAATAAAAATAAATTTTTATCAATTCCTAAGGTCATGAAATTATTTTGAGCAGCGTTTGCAAACTCATTCATATCTGAGGAATAAGAAATAGCAACGCCAGTTAAGGGAAAAACACCTATTATTTGCCAACCAAAAAATACTAAAATCAAAGTAAAAATCCAATGATACCATTGATTATTCCCTTTGTATGCTTGTTGTATGTAGTTCATTATAATAAATTTAAATTCCAGTTTAGTAGCGGATCGTATTGTAAGGTTCCGTTTTTAACCTCTAATGGACTTGTGAAATTATTAGTAAACAGTCCTCCTGTTCCCAGACCTTGTGGCAAATTACTTTGTAAAGTATAAGTAAATTGAGCTATCGCATTTAAACCAACATTACTTTCTAAAGCAGAAGTTATCCACCAGCCACAATTGTATTGTTGTGCAAAATTAATCCATTCTTCACTTCCAGCAAAACCNCCAATTAAACTGGGTTTTAAAATGATATATTGAGGTGCTATCGTAGCAATTAATTTCTTTTTTTGTTCAGATGAAAATACTCCTATTAGCTCTTCGTCCAGTGCTATTGGTAAGGGTGTTTTAGAACAGAGTTCTGCCATTTCTTGAACTTGACCTTGTTGGATCGGTTGTTCAATTGAATGAATTTCCAAGGCTGACAATCTATGAAGTTTTTCTAGCGCATTCTTGGGATTAAAAGCGCCATTTGCATCAACTCTTAACTCTATTTCATTGGACGAAAATTCTTTTCTAATCTCTTTTAACAACTCCATTTCTGCATCAAAATTGAGAGCTCCAATTTTCATTTTGAGACAGGAAAAACCTGATTTTAGTTTTTCTTGAATTTGATTTTTCATAAAGCTTTTATTTCCCATCCAAATCAGACCATTTATTGGAATTGATTTTTTTCCTCTGGTAAATGAGGAAGGAAATAACTCAAACGAAGATTCGCTTTTTAGTGACAGAAAAGCCTGTTCTAATCCAAATTGTATCGAAGGAAATTCATAAAGCTGTTTTCGTAAAAGTTCTAAACCAAGATCGATATGATTGCAAACCCACTTCAGTTTGTTTTCGTAATGGTCCACATCATCAATACTCAACCCTCTAAACAACCCTGTTTCTCCTATACCAACCCGACCATTATCTTTTAAAATAAAAAACCAAGTCTCTTTGATTTTTAGTATTCCACGAGAAGTTCCACTTGGAGTTTTAAAATTGAGGTTGTATTTTTTATAGGTAGCTTTTATCAAAGGAAAATGTTTTATTTTTCTAAAAAGGCTTTAAAGTTATTCAAATATATTTGGTCTTGCTTTTGAAAAGTTCCTTTAAAATATGGAAATATACAAGCCATGATGTAAGAGTCACTTTGACAACTAGAATTTAAAATGATCTGAGTCATCCCTTCTTTTTGATTGAAAACGTAATCGTCTCTCTTTAGCATATTTTGAGCAGTATAATATAAAGTGAATTTTTGATTTTTAATATACGCCATTACTTTTTCTGTACTAATTATTTCTTGTCCTTGGTTTTGAACAACAAGCTTGTACACACTTCCTGTCTTTCCTGGATTCTGATTGACAACCTCGTAGGAATGTAATTCTGGATCCAATACTTCCTATTTGATATATCAGTAAAGGTTTCGAAAACATTCTCAATAGGTTTATTTATAGAGACTTGAGTTTTGTAACTTGTTTTTTTTACAAACAAGCCCGTGAGAAAGAAAACCCCTACAAAAAATGATATGACTCCTAAAATTATTTTTATTTTTTTCATAAATAAATGCTAAAACAATTGCCCTATACCAAAGAGAATTGCAAATAAAAAGGTACTTAAAGCTACTTTCTTTAATTCACCATCTAAACTCGAAGGTGTTTTATTTCCTGAAACTGTTTTCATATTTTTAATTAAAGGAATAAATGCCACTAAAAAAGTTAATTGATAAACAGACCTATAGTCTAAACATATGTATAGTAGACTAAAAAGTAAGGCTCCGCAGATTAAAAAATAATGGTATTTTTTTGCTTTTAATTCTCCAATCTTAACGACTAAAGTATTTTTTTGATTCTTTTCGTCCTGTTCTCTATCTCTTAAATTATTCAAATTTAAAACAGCCGTACTTAACAATCCGATAGAAATGGCTGGTAAAAAAATTTTCATCTCTATCTCTTTGGTAAATAGAAAATAACTTCCCACAACACTTAATAAACCAAAAAAAACAAATACAAAGAGATCACCAAAACCACTGTAACCATATGCAGAAGTTCCAACGGTGTATTTGATAGCAGCAACAATTGAAGCAACTCCCAAAGCTAAAAAGAGGGTGGAAAAAGCAAAATTTTCTGTACCAAATGAAACATAGATTAGTAATAATGCGTTTACTAAAGTAACAATAGTGGTAATTATGATTGCCGATTTCATCTGTTTGGGCGTAATAGCACCAGAAGCTACCATACGTATTTCTCCTTTTCTATTATTATCAGAACCTTTTACACCATCACCATAATCATTTGCAAAATTTGATACTATTTGAAAACCTACAGTTGTTAAAATTGCCAACCAAAAAATATCTGATAAAAACAAAGAGGTCCTTTGGTGAATATGTGAATTCTCATAAAAAAACTGATTTCCGAGAATACTCCCAAGAATAATTCCAGAGACCGATAGTGGTAAGGTTCTTAAACGAGCGGCTTTTATGTAATTTTTAATCATTTTTATAAATGATTCGCTTCAGCTATTAATTCTGCTATATCTTTCACTATTACTTGAGTTTCTTTTTGTTTAAACTTAATTCCATCTCATCATGGTTTTACAATAAGGACAACCAGTAGCTATAATATTTGGCTTGGTTTCTAAAGCATCTTCTGTTCTTAAAATATTAATTTCCTTATCTCCTTTTTCTGCATCTTTAAACATTTGTGCTCCTCCTGCTCCACAGCATAAAGCAGTCGCTTTATTGCGTTTCATTTCTGTTAAATTGACTCCTAATCTTTTAATCAAATCTCTTGGAGATTCATAAACATCATTCGCTCTCCCTAAATAACACGGGTCATGAAATGTAACTCTTTTCCCTTTAAAAGTTGTTTTATCAAGTTTTAAACGTCCCTCTGAAATTAAATTCTGAATGAATTGCGTATGATGAAAAACCTCGTATTTTCCGCCTAAAGAAGGATATTCATTTTTAAAGGTATTGAATGAGTGTGGATCACAGGTAACAATTTTCTTCACTTCATAACCATTCAGTATTTCTATATTCATCATGGCTTGCATTTGAAATAGAAATTCATTTCCTGCTCGTTTTGCAGCATCTCCTGTTGATGATTCTTCCGTTCCTAAAACAGCAAAATCAACACCTGCTTGGTGTAATATCTTTACAAATGCGCGCGATATTTTTTTAGCTCGATCATCATAACTTCCGGCTGCTCCAACCCAAAACAACACTTCTGGTTGCTTTCCTTTCGCCATCATATCTGCCATTGTTGGTACGTTCATATTTTTGTTATTTAACCGTTTATAATAAAAAGAATAATTTAAAAATCAAACATTATTCATTAACCCAATTCAATCGATCTTGTTGGTTATACTGCCAAGGAGCACCATTATTTTCAATGTTGGTCATCATCATGTTTAATTCTTGAGGTGCAGCACTTTCTTCCATCACTAAGTATCGTCTCATGTCCATGATGATCGACAATGGATCTATGTTTACTGGACACTCTTCAACACAAGCATTACAACTTGTACAGGCCCATAATTCTTCTGGAGTAATATAATCGTTTAGCAATTGTTTCCCGTCATCTACAAAGGTGCCATTATTAGCATCTATGTTTTTACCAACTTCTTCTAGTCGGTCACGCGTATCCATCATGATTTTTCGGGGAGACAGCTCTTTACCTGTTAAATTTGCAGGACAAGATGAAGTGCATCTTCCGCATTCTGTACAAGTATATGCATTTAGTAATTGAACCCAATTCAAATCTCCTACATCCGAAGCACCAAATTTATCTGGAACAGAAGCATCCTCTTCTTCAGTTGGAACTGCATAAGGATCTGCGTCAGGATCCATCATTAGTTTAACTTCGGCTGTAACCGACTCTAAATTATTAAATTGTCCTTTCGGATTTAGATTTGCAAAATAAGTATTTGGAAAGGCTAATAAAATATGCAAGTGCTTTGAGTAGAATAGATAATTTAAGAAAACTAAAATACCTAAAATATGAACCCACCAAGCGCTTCTTTCTATTAGATGGATTGATGCTTCTGAAAAACTATTAAAAAAAGGGACAAAAAACTGACTAATAGGATTTCCTATTCCTGCTTGCTGAAAAGGGACGTCTGTAGCATTCATAACTAGAAATAAAGTCATTAAAACCATTTCAAAATACAGAATATTATTTCCGTCCTTTTTTGGCCAACCATTCATTTCTTTGCTTAAAAAACGTTTGATATTAGACACATTTCTACGCAACCAAAAAAGAACAACCGCGATAAAAACTAACGCAGCTAAAACCTCAAATGTACCAATTAAAAAACCATACAATTCAGTACTCAAGACACCTAAAAAGACTCTATGAGTTCCAAATAATCCATCAATAATAATTTCTAAAACTTCAATATTTATAATGACAAAACCAACATAAACAATAATATGTAAAAACCCTGACAAAGGTCTTTTAACCATTTTTGACTGCCCAAGAGCAATCATCATCATGTTTTTTAATCTTTCAGATTTTCTATCTTTTCTGTCAACATCTTTACCAAAATTGATATTTCTATACAACTTACGGATATTCAATCCGAAAAAACCGAAACCTGTTATTAGTGCTAATGCAAAAATTAAATTAGGAAAGTATTGCATATTGATTATGTGTATTGTAATGTTATATCAATTTAGTTTTTTGATGATACGGTATCTTTTACCGAAGTGTATTGTTTTGCTTTTTTCCCAAACAAAGAAAAATGAACAAATCTTTTGGGATGTAGTTTTATCTCTCTAAGTAAGTTTTCTAATTCTTTGGTAGTTGCTGCAATATTGTTGTACAAATCGTCATTTGTAACTAATTTACCAACAGACCCTTTTCCAGAGGTAATACCATCTATCAGTAGGTTGACCGAAGAAATAGTTCCTTGTGCATCTTTTAGGATTTTACCAATATTTGCATTGGCTAAGGTATCTGAGATTTTAGAAAAATTTTCTGTAATTGACCTGGTATTCGTGATACTTTCTTTCAAATCTAGGGAGGTTGCATCCATTAAACTGTTGACAGACAACATTGTTTTGTTAAGTTCTTCCGTAGCGTATTCAATATTTTTTACAGAGGTTCTTACGCTATTTTGTGTTTTCAAATCTAAAATAGTATTTACCTTTTTAAACAAAGAATCAGCACTCACGATTACACGTTCTAATTTTGTTTGAAGAGGATCTAAACGCTCACCAATAGAGGTAAACAAGTTAGACTCTATTTCTCCTACAAGCGTATCATCTGAAACTGCATTTTCTCCATCATAGCTGGGTATAATGGCTAAATTAGATGCACTTAAAGGATTGGGAGAATATATTTTTACAATACTGTTCTTTGAAAATGAAAATTCTTTTTCAACAGAAAAACGAACAACTAAATGTCCTTTTTTTTGTAAATTTTTGTTGAATCTAATTTGGTCAATTTTACCAACTTTCAATCCATTAATAGTAACTAAACTAGATTTTGAAAGCCCTGCGATATTAGCATATTCTACGTTAAAATAGCGAGTCTCTGAATCAAATAGGTTGTGACCTTTTAAAAAGGAATATCCCCAAATAAATAAGGTTATAATTATAACAGCAACAATTCCTGTTTTTAATTGTTTAGACATAGATAGAATTTTATTAGCTAAATTAATGAATTTTTGATGGAGAGCCTCAAAATTATTACTTTTTAATTCCTTCTTGAATCGTAATTTTTTCACCATTCTTAAAAGCAACGATAAAAGCCGAAGTGTACCCCTTAGATATGGCTATTTTCAAAGATTCTTTCACCTCTTTATAATTGGGCGTATTCCGTAATAATACTTATAAAATTTTCCAACAGAAACTCTTTGAATTTGTTTTAATCCCTTAAAATTATATGATTTAGTTGGTATTTTATTTTTTCCAGAGGAAATTTGAATTTTAAATTCAATCGGATTTACAATGCTAATTTTAGCTTCAGAAGGAGCAACTGTGTTTAATTTTAAATTACGAATATATTGCAATACTGCTTCTGAAATTGCAGTGGCCATTTGCTCCTGCCCTTTTTTTGAATTGAGGTACTTTCCCTCCTTTTTGTTTGTTAAAAAGCCAAGTTCTACCAAAACACTTGGCATAATCGTTTCTCTTAAAACTTGAAAATTATCTTGTTTTACTTTTCTATTCAATCTATTAAGTTTACGAGTGAAATTATTTTGAATCAAACTTGCAATCGTTAAACTTTTATCTAAATTTTCTTCTTGTAAAAGTGACAAACCGATAACAGACTCAGCTGAATTTGGATCAAATCCCTTATACCTGTCTTTATAATTATTCTCCTTTAATATGGCTGCATTTTCTCTTTTAGCTATTTCTAAATTCTTTTTATTTCCTCTGAGACCTAAAACAAAAGTACCCGCACCGTAGGCATTTGATGTGTGAGAATCACAATGAATCGATATGAATAAATCCGCTTTTGAATCATTTGCAACATCTCCTCTTTTCCATAAATCTATAAAAACATCTTTTTTTCTAGTAAAAATAACCTGAATATCTTTCTTGATAGTCAATTTTTTTCCCACCGCTAAAGCAACCTTTAATGCAATGTTCTTTTCTTTATATCCATTTCCTAAATTTCCAGGATCTCTACCTCCATGACCAGCATCTATAACTATTATGTATTTTTTTTGTGAAAAAACTGTTGATGAATTCATCAGAAAAAAACATGCAAAGAAAAAAAGAAAAATAATTCTTACCGGTAGATTAATTTTGTTGTTTTGTTGAAATAGCATCAATAAAATTTAACTAATTTTGGCATTGTAAATTTGGTGCTTCAATTATTGAACCATACTTTTACCCTAATACAAAAATAGCATTTAAAGCATTGCAAACAAACCGATCATACATTCTTTTATTTTACTGTATATTTTTTATCAGAATAGGATTTTGTCAAGAGACCATTT
>JGI26079J46598_1000664_pt1 | contig 14218 bp, 15 predicted proteins | sample SaaInl59LU_5_DNA_FD_46598 | JGI IMG/M metagenome (IMG submission 46598) | reverse complement strand
GAATCTGGTGATGCTGATACGTTACAGTCTGCTAAAGACTATGCGGATCAAAAAGACAACGTATTACGTCAAGAGTTTGGTGCTGGTGATAGTGACTTAAATGACGCGTTAGCGCAAGAAATTGCTGCTCGTATCGCTGGTGACGCTTCACTACAATCTCAAGTAAATGTTGAAGAAATTGCTCGTGCGAATGCTGACTCTGACTTAAACGTTAAGATTGACGTTGAATCAGTTGCTCGTGCGAATGCTGATGCTGACTTACAATCTCAATTGAATACCTTGAATCAAACTGTTTCTGAGTTACCAATTGACGATAAAGATAGTGATGTATTAGCTGCTGCGAAAGCATATGCTGACGCTGGCGATTCTACGTTACAGACTCAAATTGACAACATCTTGTCAAATACTGATTCTGCTGCGTTAAATTCACTTGCTGAAATCGTTGCTGAGTTCCAGAAAGTAGATGGTACTTTAGTCGGTTCTATCAATGCGAATGCTGCTGAAATTGATGTGTTACAGGCTGATGTTTCTGCGTTACAAGGACAGAACTTAGACTCTCGTGTAACTGTTGCTGAAGGTATTTTAGTAAATCACGAAGGTCGTATTGTTACTCTTGAATCAAAAATGACTCAAGTGGAACAAGAGATTATTGATCTTCCTGTTCTGATTAAGAATCAAATTACTGGTGGTCTATGTATCATTGCTGCTGAAGACAGTGCTGGTAATTTAGAAATCTCAATCGACGAAGCAGAAGTTGCGACTGAACTTAAAACGTCCGACACTTTCAAACTTGAAGGTCAGTCGGGTGACTACTACCGTATCAATGTATACCGTGTAGATGGTCAGTTAGTTAACTAATCTAACTTAGTTCTAAAATCATAGGGAGACTTCGGTCTCCCTTTTTTATGTTTAAATAAAAAGTATATAAATAGTAATACTTGTAAAATTGGAAGAATAAAATGTACGTAACTAACCGAGACGAATTAATGGATTACTGCCTAAGAGCATTAGGGTATCCTGTAATTGAAATAAACATAGACGACGAACAACTTGATGACCGTATCGAAGATGCGCTTCAGTGGTTTAGAGAACATCATCCTGATGGTTCAAGACGTTTTTATTTCAAACATCAATTAACTCAAGAAGATATCGACAATCAATATGTCGACTTAGCGGACGACTTAGATTTAACTGCTGTCGTGCGTATGTTACCTATGACTATGAGTACTACCAAAGCAGGTTGGTTCTCTGATGCGTGGCAATTAATGAAGTATACTATATCCGATTTTACAATGCAGAACGGTATACTTGGCGACCTTGCGTATTATGAACAGATGCAACAACAACTCTCATTACTTGATATGAAGTTGGCAGGTCAACCACAAATCACTTTCGATAGACAATATAACCGTATTAATCTACATGTTTCCAAATCAAAGTTAGAAGTAGATGATTTCGTAATCTTTGAAGTGTATGGCGTACGTACACCTGATGATTCAGTATTAGAATACAATTGTTTATGGAACCACAAATTCTTGAAGGCATATGCCACCGCGTTAGTAAAACGTCAATGGGGTGCTAACTTAATTAAATTTGACGGTATGACACTTCCAGGCGGTGTTACAGTAAACGCGCGTCAGATTTATGAAGATGCGTTACAGGATATCGATAAGATCATGGAGAAATTCCGTGAAGAAGAGGACGAAGGTCCAATTATGTTTATGGGGTAAACCATGGCTACTAATCCATATATGAGCCAAAAGGTTCGTTCCGAACAATCATTATACGAAGATTTAATCATAGAGTCAATCAAATTCTATGGTCAAGACATTTATTATTTACCGCGCGAAATCGTAGAGCGCGAAGAAATCTTCTTAGATAGTATACAGTCACAATTCTCTGATGCGTACAAAGTAGAAGTCTATGTTGAAAATACAGAAGGGTTCGAAGGTGAAGGTGATCTATTCACTAAGTTTGGTATTGAGTTACGCGACCAAGCGACCTTTGTTGTAGCACGACGTAGATGGCGCGACCTTATCGGTGACCGTCTAGACGATAAACAATTCAGACCACGTGAAGGTGATTTAATCTTCTTACCAATGTCTGAATCATTATTTGAAGTCAAGAAAGTTGATACTGAATCACCATTCTATCAATTATCACAGTTACCATTATTCCGTATGCAGTGTGAATTATTTGAATTCTCTGATGAAGACTTCGACACAGGTATTGATGCGATTGATGTGATCGAAGCAGAACACGCATATCAGTATCATATCACCATGGCAGAACCAGATTCTAATCAAGGTGGATTCTATGCGACTGGTGAATATGTGTATCAGACATTCGATAACTTTGAATTAGAAGGTGAGGTTACTTCTTGGAATAGTGAGACTCGTGTACTATCAATTGCTCATACTGGCGCTGATGATGGACNACTACATATATGGTCTACAGATAGAGAAATCGTATCTGAATCAGGTGCGGTGTTTATACCAGTCAGTGTAAATGAAGGTGTAAATGAAATACAACCACTATCACAGAATAAAGTATTTGATAATTTTGCGGATGACTTCTTAGACTTCTCAGAAAGTAATCCGTTTGGAGATATTAACTAATGATGGGATCTTATTTTTATAACAAACATGTTCGAACATCTGTTGCGGTGTTCGGTTCATTGTTTGATGACATACATGTTTTAAGAACACAGACTGACGGTAAAGTTTTATCTCAAGTCAAGGTACCATTATCATACGCACCTAAGCGTAACTTCATCGAACGTCTAGAAGAAATGTCTCAAGGTGAAGAAGCAGAACGTCGTATTGCTATCAAACTACCGAGAATGTCTTTTGAGATTATCGGTATGGTCTATGACGCTCAACGACAACTGCCTAAACTGAATAACTTTACAATACAAAGTACTACTGATACTAAACGTAAAATGTATACAGGTACTCCATATATTATTACGTTTCAGTTAAATGTATACGCTAAGACTCAAGATGATGCGTTACAGATAGTTGAACAGGTTATCCCATATTTCGCTCCTCAGTATACCGTATCAGTAAAACCGTTTTCTGACTATCCTGAATATAAAGAAGATATTCCTATCACGATGACAGGCGTCGATTTCCAAGANGATTACGAAGGTCCAATAGAACAACGTAGAACAATAATATATACATTAAACTTTGATATGAAGATGATGTTTTATGGNCCAAGTGTTGAAGGTTCTATTATCCGTGAGGTTAATGCTAATCTAAATGAGATTACTCCAGAAGTAGATTTATTCGCGAGTAATGTAAATGTGACTCCTGATCCTATAGGCGTGAGTCCCGATAGTGATTATGGTTTTAATATTGAGATAAACGATGACAGATTCGAATAAGAATAGTTTAGTAACAATTAACGAACAAGAGAAACGTAACTTCGTACATGAACAAGACTATGAATACTCGCGTGAGACGTACTACGACTTACTAGAAAAGGGTAGAGAATCACTTGAACTCATGATAGAGGTGGCGCGAGAAAGCGAACATCCACGTGCTTTTGAGGTCTTAAATGGTATGATTAAAGGTATCTCTGACGTTAACGGTGAGTTAATTAAATTAAATAAAAGTTACAAAGAATTACAAAAGTCTGANCAGACTCCAGAAAGTAAAGCGATTACTAACAACAACTTATTTGTAGGTTCTACTACAGACTTACAACGTATGCTACTTGATAATGATAAACCTGACGATAAGGTAATTGATGCGGATCCTGACGAAGAAAAAGAATAAGATAGGTGAACTTGGTGTAATCGATGATGTGTTATCATATAACGAATTAAAAACGTTAGAATATTACTTAGAAGATTTCACTGAAGATTTAATATCATCCAATAAAGTTGGTTGGGACGCTAGACTAGTTAAAGATATATCAGGTACGATAGACTTGGCTGTTATTAGCGACTTAATGTATGAAGAATTATACTCTATATTCGCAGAAAAGGCAAGTGTTGTTTTCGGTAGAACTTTAGAACCTAGTGATATACGTTTAAATTACTATTCTGGTAATAACCTTGGTGGTATTAACTGGCATGATGACGGTTCATATAAAGGCGCTATGTCTTTTTACTTAGATGATTGGAAGAAAGAATATGGTGGTATTTTCTGTTATACACTAAGTACCAAAGAAAATTATGAAACAGTCGTTCCTAAACGGAATAGACTTGTTTATCAAACAGGTGGAATTTGGCATAAAGTTACTCCTATCGAATATGGTTCTCCTATTCGTAGAAGTATACAAGTGTGGGTTGTATAATGAACTATACTAAGAACGAAAGTTATTTGGGTAATCCAAATGTAAAACGGGATGGTGTACAAGAAGAGTGGACTCCTCAGAAGTTATCTGAGTATAAACGTTGTATGAAAGATCCTGCTTATTTCTGTAAGACTTATGTAAAGGTGATTCATCTTGATAAAGGATTGGTTCCATTCGATCTATACCCATACCAAGAACGTATGTTCGACCACTTTGAAGAAAATAGGTTCTCTATTGTACTGGCTTGCCGTCAGTCTGGTAAGAGTATTTCTTCCGTTGGTTATCTACTTTGGTATTCTTTATTCCATCCTGAAAAAACCATTGCTGTCCTCGCTAACAAAGGTGCTACTGCCCGTGAAATGTTACAACGTGTTACTCTTATGCTTGAGAATCTCCCTTTCTTCCTCCAGCCAGGTTGTAAAGCACTTAACAAAGGTTCCATTGAGTTTTCGAACAATTCAAGAATTATTGCTGCTGCGACGTCTGGTTCTTCTATTCGTGGTATGTCTGTTAACTTACTATTCTTGGACGAGTTTGCCTTTGTAGAAAATGCTGCTGAGTTCTATACTTCAACCTATCCCGTAGTATCATCTGGTAAAGATACTAAAGTTATCATAACAAGTACCGCAAATGGTATCGGTAATACGTACCATAAGATATGGGAAGGCGCAGTACAAAAAACTAACGAATACAAACCATTCCGCGTAGATTGGTGGGACGTGCCTGGACGTGACGAAGAATGGAAAAAACAAACTGTCAGCAACACTTCTCAGTTACAGTTCGACCAAGAATTCGGCAATACTTTCTTCGGTACAGGTAATACTCTTATCGAAGGTCAAGTATTGTTAGACTTACGCGCACGTGAACCTATCGAATATATGGAAGGTGGCGACTTACTTGTTTATGAAACACCTAAACCTAATCACGAATACTTTATGATGGTGGATGTCGCTCAAGGTCGTGGTCAAGATTATTCTACTTTTACTATTATAGATGTATCGATGCGACCATTCAAACAAGTATGTGTATATCGTAATAACAAAATATCACCTATCTTATATCCAAACGTTATATACAAGTACGCTACGTTATATAATGAAGCATATACAATTATCGAGAATAACGATCAAGGTATGATGGTATGTGTTGGTTTATATCAAGATCTGGAATACGAAAACATACACTTAGAATCTGCCGTGAAAGCAAACGCTATCGGTATTCGTATGGATAAGAAAGTAAAACGTATCGGGTGTTCTGGTATTAAAGATATTATCGAAAGCGGTAAACTCGAAATCGTAGATGAGAATACTATCCTAGAGATATCCACATTCGTATCCAAAGGTGTATCATATGAAGCGTCTGATGGTAACCACGATGACTTGATGATGAACTTAGTTATGTTCGGTTACTTCATAAGTACACAAGCATTTATGGATATGTCAAACGTTAATATCAAACAAATGTTGTTCGAACAACGGATGAAAGAAATAGACGATGATGTTCCGCCATTTGGTATTATCGATGATGGTATGGAATACTACGAGAATCAACAAAGTCAAGATCAATATACTCAAGGGTGGCATTCATTCGACGCACCCGACGCCTTTACTTCGGAAGAATGGTAAATTTCTAAAACATATAAATAAGTGTTATTGAATAAATTCAAACCGTATTATGTTTACATATCATTCGCAAACCGAAAAAAGGAAAGAGTTATGGCATTAACAACTCCATCATCTTCACCTGCTGTATCTGTTAGAGAAATAGACTTAACGAGCGTTGCTCCAAATGTCCAATCTACTACAGGTGCTTTTGTAGGTGGATTCAAATGGGGTCCAGTAGATACACGAGTATTAGTTTCTAACGAATCTGAACTTGTTTCACTATTTGGCGCTCCATCAAAAGATTCAGTAGATTTCTTATCTGCTGCTTACTTCTTAAAATATTCAAATTCATTATTTGTAGTTCGTTCNGTAGGTGCTGGCGCACTTAACGCGACTTCAATGTCAGTTCAAGATTCTGATGGCACTGTATCTTATACAGGTAAATTAATTAAAAATGAATCTCATTGGGAATCTCAAGTACATGACGAAGGTGAATTCTACGCTAAGTATCCTGGTACATTAGGTAACTCATTAAAAGTTACTGTATTAGATTCTACTTCATCTAGTCCTCTTATGGATCTATTTACTGTTGCTCCAAAAGTTGGTGAAGTCCACGTTGTAGTCGAAGACGTCGACGGTGGTATCTTGGGTAATGCTGGCATATTAGAAACGTTCGAGTTCTTATCTGAAACATCTGGTTCTAAAACAGAACAAGGCGCTAACAACTTTGTGGAAGACGTAATCAATCGTCAATCACAATATGTTTGGTGTAAAGGTGTTATTTCAGGTGAATACTTGTTAGGTGCCGGTACTGATGTTGATGCTCCAGTATCAGATTATTCATTATTCTCTGACGTTGATACAGTAATAGTAGATTTCTTAATTTCTAGTTCTAATGTTGTTTCTTCAGAATTAATTGCAATAGCAGAAAATCGCAAAGATTGCGTGGTTGTATTATCACCACCTTATTCTGATGTAGTTAATAATCCAAATGCTGTTACTGATATAGTTACTTGGTCGAAAAATGAATTAACTAATGAATCTACTTATGCTGTTGTTGATTGTAACTGGTTAAAAGTATACGATAAGTATAACGATCAATACGTATTTATCCCTGCTGCTTCATCTACCGCTGGTCTTATGGCTGCGACTGATAACGCATCTGCTCCTTGGTTCTCACCTGCTGGCGATCGTCGCGGTAATTACTTAGGTGTAACTGACTTAGCGTACAACCCAACTAAATCAGAACGTGACCAACTATACAAAGTAGGTATTAACCCTATCGCAAACATTCCAGGTTCTGGTGTTGTGTTATATGGTGATAAGACTTATGTAGTTCGTCCAAGTGCTTTCGACCGTATCAACGTACGTCGTTTATTCTTAGTATTAGAGCGTTCAATCTCTATTGCTGGTAAAAACGTAATGTTTGAATTCAATGACGAATTTACTCGTGCTGAGTTTGTTAATATCGTTGAACCGTTATTGCGTGAAGTACAAGGTCGTCGTGGTATTACAGACTTCCGTGTTGTTTGTGACGAAACTAACAATACTGCTGCTGTAGTTGACCGTAATGAATTTGTCGCGTCTATTTTCATCAAACCTGCTCGTTCTATCAACTTTGTTACTCTTAACTTTGTTGCTGTAAGAACTGGTGTTGAGTTTGAAGAAATTGTCGGCTCGGTATAAGGAGAATAAATAATGTCTTTAAGAGTAGATGACTTCAAAGCAAAATTAAAAGGTGGCGGCGCACGTCCTAATCTGTTCCGCGCTAAAGTTAACTTTCCTGGTTATGCGGGTGGTGATGTAGAACTTACTTCATTTATGTGTAAGGCTGCTCAGTTACCAGCATCTATTATGAATGTTATTGAGGTTCCATTCCGTGGACGTCAATTAAAACTAGCTGGAGATCGCACGTTCGAACCTTGGGAAATTACTATCTTAAACGATACTGATTTCTCGGTACGTGATGCGATGGAACGTTGGATGAACGGCATGAACGCACATAGCGAGAATGTCGGTCTTACTAATCCAGTGGATTATGAAGCAGACTTAATTGTTGAACAACTAGATAAAGATGGTTCAGTAGTTAAATCTTATACGTTCCGTGGTTGTTTCCCGACCACTATTGCTGCGATTGACCTAAGTTACGATACAGTAGACACTGTAGAAGAATTTGGTGTTACGATGCAAGTACAGTATTGGGAATCTAATACAACTAGTTAATATTTGTATAAGTAGTGGGTACAGGGTTTCTTGTACCCACTTTATATTATAAGAGGATTTTATGGCAGACAATAGTATACTTCAGTTATTCGGTTTTGAATTGAAAAAAGTTTCAAAGGCGAGTGGTGGAGAAGAAAACAAAAAAGCACCTTCAATCGTACCTAAGACTGACGATGATGGAGCAGGATATGTCACTGCTTCAGGATCACATTTTGGTCAATATATTGATATGGAAGGTACAGCAGCAAAAGATAATGTTGAGCTTATAAAGAAATATCGAGGTATTGCTGAACATCCAGAAGTTGATGCTGCTATAGAAGATATTATTAATGAATCTGTCGTTTCCTCAGAATTAGAAGCATCGGTCAGTATTAATCTGGACCAAGTAGATGCGCCTGATAGAATCAAGAAAACTATCACAGAAGAATTCAATAACATCTATGGTCTATTAAACTTTGAAGAACACGGACATGATATGTTCCGTTCTTGGTATGTAGACGGTAGAATATTCCACCACTTAGTAGTAAACGAATCAAATATGAAGGCAGGTATTCAAGATATCCGTCCTATTGATGCTACTAAGATTCGTAAAGTAAAAGAAGTAGAATANAAAAAAGATCCTAAGACTGGCGCTAAGGTAGTTGATAANACCAAAGAGTTTTTCATCTATCAAGAAAAGTCAGGAATGAATCAAGGTGTTAAACTTACACCAGATTCAGTATCATATGTTACTTCAGGACTTACAGATTCGTCTAAGAGACGTGTNGTTTCTTACTTACAGAAAGCAATCAAACCTGTAAACCAATTNCGTATGATGGAAGACTCNNTAGTCATCTATCGTATGTCTCGCGCACCTGAACGTCGTATATTCTATATCGATGTTGGTAACATGCCTAAAGGTAAAGCAGAACAACACATCAAAGACATTATGTCACGTTATAGAAACAAAGTAGTCTATGACGCGAATAGCGGTGAAATTAAAGATGACCGTAAACATATGTCTATGTTAGAAGATTTCTGGTTGCCTCGTCGTGAAGGTGGTCGTGGTACTGAGATTAGTACACTTCCAGGCGGTGAGAATTTAGGTCAGATTGACGATATCTTATACTTCCAGAAGAAGTTATATCGTTCACTTAACGTTCCTCTAAATAGACTCGAACAGGAATCACAATTTAGTTTAGGTCGTTCTACTGAGATCAACCGAGACGAAGTTAAATTCCAAAAGTTTATTGACCGTTTACGTAGAAAATTCTCTCACTTGTTCTTAAACATCTTGAAGAAACAATTACTTCTGAAAGGTATATGTACAGAGCAAGATTGGGCATCTTGGAAAACTAATATCCAAGTTGACTTTATACGTGATAACCATTTTGCTGAACTAAAAGATTCTGAGTTACTACGCGAACGTCTAGCGACAATGGATCAGGTTACACAGTATGTAGGTGAATATTTCTCACGTGAGTGGGTAATGAAAAACGTAATGATGATGGATGATGATGCCATCGAAGAAATGAAGAAACAAGTTGAAGCAGAAAACGCACGAAGCGATGATGCCGAAGACGACTTAGGAGTATAACATGAGTGACTTAGAAAATCAAGAAATTGAAACAACTGAAGAAATGATTGAACAAGATCCGATAGGCGATTTTATCGATTCAATCGCATCTGGTGATTTTAATCAATCAGAAAAACTATTTAATGACTTATTAGCTGACAAAATGGATCACGCTTTAGAAGCAGAAAAGATCTCGGTTGCTGGTAGTATTTTTAATGGTGTTGAAGATACTTTAGAGTATGAATCCGAAGAAGATATTGACGAAGAGTAATATGTTAATATTTTTTTAATCTAAAAGATTTAATAAGTATAAATAACCTTTATGAAAACATTTAAAGAACTAAGAGAAAAATTTGTTGATATCCGTAAAAAGGTCAAGGGCGTATCGGTCGTGATCAAATCGGGTAAGAAAGGTCTGGAACTACATATCGATGGCGATCTTGTAGCAGACGACTTCAAGTCCAAGAAGGACGCTGAAGATACAGCAAAAGAAGTACTCAAGAGTTTAGGAAAATAACAATGAAACTGATTAGCGAATACGTAGAAAACGATCTCGAATGCATTGTTGAAGCCAAAGAGAATGGCGAGAAAACCTATGTTATTGAAGGTGTATTCGCGCAAGCAGATCAAAAGAATAGAAATGGACGTATTTACCCGAAACAGATCATGGAATCTGCGGTGAATAAATACGTACAGGAACAAGTTAGCAAGAAGCGCTCGGTTGGTGAATTAAATCACCCTGAAGGTCCGACTGTTAACTTGGACAAAGTTTCACACCTTATTACTGAACTTAAATTAGTTGGTAATGATGTGATTGGAAAGGCACAAATATTAGATACACCAATGGGCAAGATAGTCAAAGGACTTCTTGAAGGCGGTGTTCAATTAGGCGTGTCAACTCGTGGTATGGGAAGTCTGGAACAAAAGAATGGCGTTATGTACGTTAAGGAAGATTTTATTCTTTCTACTGTAGATATCGTTCAAGACCCTAGCGCACCTGACGCTTTCGTTAATGGTATTATGGAAGGTGTAGACTGGGTTTGGAACAACGGCATTTTAGAGCCACAGACTATTGAAGAGATGGAGACTGAAATCAAACAAGCAGATAAAGCACATTCACATGAAGTGCAGATTCGTGAGTTTAAGAATTTCCTCTCGTTAATCAAATCTAAAATATAGGAGTCACTAATGACTGATTTAAATAAAGAAGTCGAAGTAGTACTTCACGATGAAGATATTAACGAAATCGTGGAAGATACTCTCGAAGAAGCACAGGAGCCAAGTACTAAAGGCGGTTCTGTAAGCGCACAACCCGTGAGCGAACCAGAAGCAATCGCGTCTGTAGACAAGGCTGCTAAATCAACTTCTAAAGCATCTTTACCTAAGACAAAAGCTGGTATGTTAAACGCAATGTACAAGACAGCGTCTAAGATGAAGAAATCAGACCTTCAAGCGGCATACTCAAAAGTATGTGAAGCTGCTGGTGTTGACGCAGAAGAAATTTCTGAAGACGTAGACACTAACGCAGAACTTCAAGCAATCATTGAAGGCGAAGCAACTCTATCTGAAGAGTTCAAAGACAAAACTGCTGTAATCTTCGAAGCTGCTGTTAAAAGCAAACTTACTGAAGAAGTAGCACGTCTTGAAGAGAACTACGCAGAAGAGTTATCTGAAGAAGTTGCTACAATAAAAGAAGACTTGGTTGGTAAGGTTGATTCATACCTTAACTACGTTGTTGAGTCTTGGATGGAAGAAAACAAAGTTGCTATCCAGAACGGTTTACGTACTGAGATCGCAGAAAACTTTATGTCTTCAATGAAAGATCTATTCGTAGAGTCTTATGTTGAAGTACCAGAATCTAAGATCGACCTAGTTGACGATTTAGCGGAACAAGTAGCTGAGTTAGAGGAATCTCTAAATACTACTACTGGTGATGCGATCGCGCTTGCTGAAGAACTTGAAACTTACAAGCGTAATACAATTATCGCTGAAGCTTCACGTGACCTAGCAGACACACAAGCTGAGAAATTAAAAGAACTATCTGAAGGTGTAGATTTCGACAACGAAGAAACATTCGCTAAGAAAATCGACACAATCAAAGAATCTTATTTCTCTAAAGAAATCCCAGAACAAGTAGAAGAAATTACTGAAGACCTTGATGAAGAAATCGAAGTATCATCTGTAATGGCACAATACTTGACTGCAATAAAAAAACAATCCAAATAAAGGAAGACTATCATGCAATTCGATAAATTAGTAGAAAAATGGTCACCAGTTCTTAATGAAGAATCTGCTGGTTCAATCAAAGACCATCACCGTAAAGCAGTTACCGCTGCTATCTTAGAAAACCAAGAAAAAGCAATGAACGAACAGCGCGCACAAAACGCTGGTTTCGGTCAACTTGACGAAGTAGCTGGTAACAACACTGGTTCACAGTCAACTTGGGATCCTGTATTAATCTCATTAGTACGTCGCGCAATGCCTAACTTAATGGCATATGACGTTGCTGGTGTTCAGCCTATGTCTGGTCCAACTGGTCTTATCTTCGCAATGAAATCTCGCTATGACGGCGGTGACGTTGCTAACGACGAAGCATTATTCCAAGAAGCAAACTCTGCGTTCTCTGGTCTTGCTGACTCTGACACAGTAGGTAAAGGTATGTCTACTCAAGCTGCTGAAGCATTAGGTAACACTGGTGATTCTTTCGCAGAAATGGGTTTCACAATCGAGAAGTCTACTGTTACTGCTAAATCACGTGCGTTGAAAGCAGAATACAGTTTAGAACTTGCTCAAGATCTTAAAGCAATCCACGGTCTTGACGCGGAAACTGAATTAGCAAACATCTTATCTACTGAGATCCTTGCTGAAATCAACCGTGAAGTTATCCACACAATTAACTCTCAAGCAAAATTAGGTGCTCAAACATCTAACATCGCTGTCCCAGGTGTATTTGATTTATCATCTGACGCTGATGGTCGTTGGTCTGCTGAGAAATTCAAAGGTTTAGTAATTCAATTAGACCGTGAAGCAAACGTAATNGCNAAAGAAACTCGTCGTGGTAAAGGTAACGTTGTTATCTGTTCTTCTGACGTTGCTACTGCTCTTGCTGCTTCAGGTATGTTAGATTACACACCAGCGATGAACACTGGTCTACAAGTTGATGACACTGGTAATACTTTTGCTGGTACATTAAACGGTCGTACTAAAGTTTACATCGACCCGTATGCGTCTTCAGACTATATCACTGTAGGTTATAAAGGTTCTAACCCTTATGACGCTGGTATCTTCTACTGCCCATACGTTCCATTACAAATGGTTAAAGCAGTTGGTGAGAATGACTTCCAACCACGTATCGGGTTTAAAACTCGTTACGGTATGGCGTCTAACCCATTCGTTGGATCTACTCCTGCTGATGGTCTTGCTGTTGCTGGTACAAACCAATACTACCGTAAGTTTGCTGTCGCGAACATTATGGCATAAGAATCCTTAAATAATCTATATCATGAAATTATAATTATAATATGATATTGAAAAAGGATATACTTGGGAGTCTTCGGACTCCCTTTTTTTGTTTTATAAATAAGATTGTATGAAAACGTTTATTCTCTATAACCAAGAAAATCCGAAAAGTGTAACCAACGCAAAGAAATCTCTCAAGTCTTTTGAGAACTTTGAAGGTTGGGAACCTCGTTTATATAATGGAATATGGCATGAACATACTTATGTCGCGAAAGGTCTCTATCAAATAGAAGATAAAGAACGAACTAAGTTTACACCTAAAGATAAACACTATCACGCAAAGTTGGCATGTTTCTTATCACACTTCTCATTGTGGGAAAGGTGTTACGCATTAGGCGAAACGATATCAATCGTAGAACACGATAATATTTGTATAGGTGATTATACCATAGACTATGACTTCGATCAACCTGTTGTCATACAGTTAACTCTAGAGTCTATGATTAATCCTATTAAAGGCGTCGTACCTCATAAGAATAGAAACTATCATAATCAATATGTTATATCTGGTCCAGGAGTCCATAAGATATTCTTTCAACATCCTCATGGTGACGTTTACCTCGCTGGTAATACTGGATATACTATCACACCAAAGGCAGCAAAGATACTCATTGATGACTGTAAACGGAACGGATGGACGCAAAACGATTTACTCATAAACGATAAAATGTTCCCGTTGATGTATACTAGTCCGTCTCCTATAGAGTATCGTAGAGATATGGAACTCAGAAGTTCATCGATAAATTCGATATAAATATTGTCATACTTGGAGATATATAATGTTAACTACGAATAAGAACTTCTTACAACCTACTGGATTTCGCGTTGTCATAAACCGCGAAGAATATCCGAACCTTGAATACTTCGCTCAGTCAGTGAACCATCCAGGCGCATCTGTAAACCCTACAGAAATTAGTATTCCGAGACTATCACAACTTCCTTTACAAGGCGATAAACTCACATACACTGAATTATCCATCAATCTTATTATTGATGAAGATATGGAATCTTA
>JGI26079J46598_1000662_pt1 | contig 14223 bp, 6 predicted proteins | sample SaaInl59LU_5_DNA_FD_46598 | JGI IMG/M metagenome (IMG submission 46598) | reverse complement strand
TTTATTTTTATTTTTGCTACCCTCTAATCTTGCAACAAGCTCAGATTCATTTATATCTGTTTTTAATCCCTGTCTACGCTCTTTCATCCAATCTGAATTGAATATTTGAGTCCAATACTGTGCATATATTCTAGGGCTGCCTAACAAAAATTTAGCCTGAGCCATAGGATTGTTTTCGTTCCAGTTAGTAAAGTTAACAATGGAAAGTTGCTGTAATAAAGAGGTTCTGGTGTTAAAGAACATGGTTGTTGCTACAGACCCTCTAACCCAGTTTAAATAAGCATTAGCTAATTTATTGTTTCCAATCTCTCTTGCTCTACCATTTTTTATTCTGTAAAGCATATCTTCTAAGGCGCTTCTTAATGCTGGTCCATATGCTGCTTCAATTTTATTTAAATTGCCTTCTGAAAATATAATATCGGCATTTGTAATATACTCTTCAAATATTCTGGCTCTACCAATTTTACTTAAAATTTCTTGAAGATCCATTTCAACCGTGCCAGCGGTCCAATCTTGGTCTGGTTTCAGCCAGCTTTCTTTTTTATCTGGAATATCAATAAGATCTTCTGCAAATTTTAATAATTTTTCATTAGAATTAACAGACTCTATTAATGATGATTTATCTGTTTCGCTTATTCCTGGAATTTCATAGCCAAGTTTATCCCACATCCATGTTCTAACAGCGTGGTCATTTGTATAAAACTTATAATCATTTTCTTGTCTTAATATTTTAGTAATACCTTTGTTGGCTTTTACAACTCCTTGCCATTTTTGTTTTATTGCTTGTCTTTCTGAATTTAAATTACTATTAGCTTCAGCTAAAGGTGTAAGTAATTTGTCTTCAAAAAATTGCATATCAGCATCACCTTGCTTACCCGTTCCTAAAAAATTATAAAGCAAACCGACAAAGTCATCTGCAGATGCTGGTACAAAAACTTTAAATCTACCCTTTTTTTGTCCTTGTAATTTAGCGGTTGCTTTTGAAATGTTCTCAGTTGCAGCAATACCTTTTTTGCGTTCTAGCATTTTATTAAAGGTTGTGCTCATAGCCTCTAATTTTTTGCTTTCTACAACTTTATCCTCTTTGATAGTAACTAATTTAAAACCGTCTATTGCAACCCTATCTTCAATTCCTGTTTTTGTTTTTGGAACCGTTTGTTTATGTCCGTTATCTGTAATAATTTTGTCCATTGACTCAGGAGTTATATAAGCTTTTGAACGATTTATTATATCTTCTACTACTTTAATATCGGTTAAATCCCCGGCAATATAAGCTATAGCATGCCTTGCTAAAGAAGATACTGGGGGGTTGTGTTCGTATACATGAATTTCATTCGATGTATTTTTCCCAACAAAAATACCTTCTAACGGGTACATTTTTTTTATTAATGCTTTTTGATCTGAATATAACGTGCGGAATATTAAGGCCGCGTCAATAATATCCATAGGATTGTTTTTGTCAGCTACAGCGGTTTGTAAAGCTTTAATTATTTCTATAAAAACTTTTTTGCTTTCTTTAGAAACAACATCTGTTACTTTTTTGCTTTCTAAAGCTTTTGTTTTATTCAAACCTCCGGAGCTTATAAGATCCCTAAAGCTTGCTGCCGTACCGTAATAAAAGCTTTCTGTTGGTTTTATTTTGGTGTATATTGTTTTTTCTTTTCCTTTTTCAATAATTTTTTCAACAAATACAAACTGGCCATTCCTAACTTTTATATTTTGTATTTCTTCCTTTGTTGTAATTGGCTTAATTAAATTTTCAAATATATCATTATTTGTCAAGAAAATGCTATCGTCTTTACCATGAGAAAAAGCTCTAGACAAGTGCTTTATTATAAACTCAGCTTTGTTTAGTTTAGTTGAAACTATTTTTTTCAAAACAGGAGTAAAGTTTTTTATAGCTTTTTCTACGCCCTTTGCGTTATTTTTTATTGATATTTGGTAGTCTAAAACTCTAGCGGTTGCATTTATACCTCTAAATTCAGACATGGCTTCATGAATTTCATGATTTAAATACTCTTGTATAGCTATGGCGGATCTTAGTTCTTCATTATTAAGAACATATCTTAATTTTTCATCTAACTCGGATATTATACCATCTAACTTTTCTTTACCTAATGGCAAAACCTTTATAGTATAAACTTCTTTAAATGCTTTTTCTGTGTTATAACCGTTGTTAATTAACTTTTCAGTAAAAGAAGATGAATTATCATAGAAAATACCTACCTCAGTTTCAGTTAATGATTTTAAGTATTTAGATTCTTTAATTAAACCTCTGTCTAAATCTTTTGCTAAGTCATTTATAGTTTCTTCTATAACAATAATATCGTATAGGTCTGCCCTTTTGAATATTTCAGTAGTTAATTCACCGTTATTAGCTAAATCATTTTTTAATACATCAAACCCCATTTCAGATGCTATCTGTCTAGCCATTGATGCAACTGGATTTTGTTTTGCTTTGTTTCTTAAAGCACCATCTTGAAAATGATAATCAATAAATTCATTTTCTTTTATAACGTTTTTAATATCAGGGTTTCTTTTAATAAATTCTGGCCCAGAAGTTAAACCTCTTCCGGCTGCATTATCCCTGTCTATTTTAAGTTTATTACCATTGTCGTCAACCCAATCATATTTGTATGCACTAATTTTTCTAGGTGGAGTCCAAACGCCATTAACTCTTTTTAATATACCTTTTCTAAAAAACGGATGTTTAGATAAAAATGTAGTGGTAAAATTATCTAAAACAGCCTCCCTATTATTTCTTAAAAACTCTTCTAAGCCTTGGCTTTTAATAGCTTTAACTAAATCTTTTTCTAAATAGTTGGCTAAATCTATTTTTAAATCAGCCACAAATGGAGATATAGTTTGATTCTGACCTTTAGCAGTGTCAAACTTTTTAATGTTTAAAGCTATCCCCTTTACCAATGCCTCATCAAATTGAGACATAGTTTCGTTTGGAAATTTAATTTTTTCCAATAAAGTTTCTTTTTTCTTTACTGGTTTTTCTTTTGCAATTTCTTCGCTTTTTAAAACTTCAGACTCAGATGTTTCTGTAGCCATTAAGTCTTTTTGATCTTCAGCGGCAAAGCCAATACCCATTCCTCCTTTTTCAACAGTAGACTCAATACCCATTTGCTTAGCAAGAGCCAAAGCTCTAAGTCTAAGTCTGGACATCATAAACTTGCCTATGGCTTGTTTAGAAGGCACGTATTCATTAGAAACCAATGTAGCCGCTAATGATACCAAATCATTTTTATAGTCGCTTCTGGTAATGCCTTTTCTTGCGTCAGGAGCAATGCCGTCAAAATTTGCTTTAGTTATTTTTTCAACTAATCCACCTATTGATTGACCAAATTCTGATTTTGAAAAATCAAACGTTTCTTTTCCTTCTGGTGTTATTAATAAACTATTACTAACTAAATTTACTTGATCATTGCCATATTTTTTGTATAAATCATCCAAAGTTGGTATTGGTCTTGATTCAGTTACGTTAGTTTGCTTTTCATTATTAATTTCTTCGTCAGCTTCTACTGATTTGCTTTTTACTACGGGTACCCTAAGAGATTTAAAATCTTTATCTCCAATTTTATTATATTTTTTAATAAAATCTAACAGCTGAATTGCATCAAAATTTGCGTTTAATTCTGGTGATAAAGCGCTAATCTTTTTATTAAAAATATTTGCAATTTTATCTAAAGTAAAACCAGCCTCAACTTTATTATCCCCTTGCAATATGCTAAATACATTTGAAAAATCCGAAAGAGATGTTAAATATTCTTCGTTTTGAATTCTTTTGTTTCTATTTGAATAGCTATCTTGAACTCTTGCTTTGGCTAAACCATTTAATGAAATCATCTCTTTACTATTAGAGTCATTCATTTCATTTTTAACACTGCTAACTAAATCGTTTAATTCAGTGTCGCTTAACTTATTTGTTAAAAAATGCAACGCTTCATGGTGCACTACGTTAGAAGCTGTAGATATATTAAAATCAGAAACTTCTTTATATATATTAGTTTTTGTAGCGGCGTCGTTTATTAATGCTGTGTTACCTATAAAAACAGCTGATGTTTCTCCGTTTGAAAACCTTTCTAAAGCTTGCTTATCTTCGCCTTTTATAGATTCATCTTCAAGGAGTAAGTTATCCGCATAATTTTTAGATTCTTTTGTATTGCTAAAAAATTTTATTTCTAAATCTTTTAAAGATCCTTCATTTGTATTGTTTACTACATCTGCAAATTTCTTACCTGAATTAGAATATCTATTATAGTATAAAAGCTTGGCTTCTATTTTTTTAGATTCGTCTAAAAGCTTTTGTGCATTAGCTAGCTTTATTTCATCGAGCAAAGTATTCTGATTATTGCTCTTTAATTCATCTATACGAGACTGAATATTTTTTACTTCTCCTTCGTTTCTTTTTGAGTCAAGAGCTAAATTAAAAGCTTCTACTTTTGCTTCTTTACCAAGTCCTTTATATATTGGACTTTTATTTATTTTTTCAGCTTCTTCAATTTGCGAAAACAATTCATCTTTTTGCTCAAAAGATATTTCGCCTGTTTTATATTGATTTTCTATGTTTGCTTTTAAGGAGTTAGCCAATGTTCTGGTATGAACAGGGTTATCTAATGCGGCAATGTTAGTCGCAATTTCATTAATAGTGCTTGAAGTAACTTTTGTAGCCCCTCCTAAAAACGGTGTAGTTAAAGCTGTTTGTATAGTTGTTTCTAAAAACCTATTAAATGTTATATCATATTCGCCAGTAGCTGCTCCAACCCCAACGGCTGAGGATAATTCTTGCAAATTTTCCGTTGCAACCTCTGCAAACGTTGCCTGTGTAAGTTCTTTGGCTCCTTGTAAGCCTCCTTTGGCTATTGCTTGTTTTACTTTGCCTTTTAATAAATTTCTAAGAACAGACTTTGGTAAAACTTTAGCTGCTTTGCCTACTACAAAAAAGTTAGAAACTAGATCTAACCCAGCATTTGCCGCCCCAACTGCAACGGCTGGTTCTAAATTTACTTGGCCGTTGTCAAGCAATTTTAAAAACAATTCACTTTTTTCTTTGGCAGGCATTTTTTCTACTCTTGCCTTTGCTTTATCAAGTGGTTCGCTCGGTTGTTTTACATATTTTGCAGCTTCTATATTTAAAATTTCTAAAGCAGCACCGCCTCCTTCTTGAGTATAAGTAGTTAATCCAAAACTAGCCATGGCGCCAAGCATTTGAGCACCTTGAGTACCAATTGCTTTTTGCAAATCTAAAGCATTCTCTTTATCAAAAACACCGCTATTATCTAAAAATTGCGCATCTGACGGAAAAACTTCAAGTATTTTTTTCCATTCTTCTGTTTTAACAACGCCTTGTATAAAGTCTTTTTGAAATTGTGACGATAATTCTTTAAGCTCTTTTAATTTTTCTTCTTTAGTAAGAGTTGGTTTTCCTATCGATACACCAGATCGTGGCAATCCTTGCGCTTCTTTTTCAGAAAAATATAATTGATCTTCGTTTTCGTTTTTTTCAATAAGCTCCATCTGCTTTTTAGTAGCGGAAACTCTTAGTCCATTGTTCATGACTGACGTGCTGCTGAAAGACGAGGGTATTGTTGCGGCCGCTGTCTTGTATAAGTTGGCGGCAACATTGTCAGGCAACACATTTAAAAAACTGAAAGGTGTTGCGCTTATCATATCTGCAGCAACAGCGGTTTTTACAGCATCTAAATCTTTGGCTTTATTTTTTTCTTCTAAACTTAACTTGTCTTGCAAAATTTTAAAATCCCCACCAGCAGCTTGCGAGGCGGCCGCCTTGTAAGAGTTTAAACGCTGGTTATATGTTTCGGACCTAGCCGCGGCATCTTGTACTAAGCTATCGTAGTAATCGCTTAGTTCTTTATTGGCTTTTTCAAAATCTGTTTCTTTTGTTAAATCGTATTTTTCTTTAATATCTTTTATAAAAGAATTTACAGAGTCTTTATTGTTTTTTAAAACCTCTAATGGAAATGATTTAAAGAAATCATCTTTTTCAACAAGCTTATTTAAAGTTGTGTTTGCGTTAATAGATATTTTATCTTCATCTTCCCCTTTAGGTAAAGCTGAATAAATATTTTTAGCAGATTCAAACGCATATTGGGAGCTTACTACCTCTACCTCTTTGTTGTTTTCGGCTTCATATGTTACCGGGTTGTCCGTTTTTAGAAATGACGAATCCCAAGAAGATGTTGCCAATGGAAATACCGATGGACCAAACTCTTTTTCCTCCGCCAGTTGGCCCGTTGTTGCCGTCGGAGGTGTTATCTTTCCCGCTTCAGCGTCTTCCTTCTTTGTTATGCCAAATTTGGTTATATAAGAATTTAAATCTAACCCCTTTGCATCAGCCGCAGCTTGAACTTCTTCTAGGGTAAATTCTGTGCCTTCGTATTCGAACATATTATATATATTTAATTATGGTAGTAATTCGCTTTTAAATTGATTTCTAACCTCTGTGGACATGGGCGCTCTACCTAACATAAAGCTCATTATAGATTTGCTGTCCCTTGTATTTATAGGGGCTGGCTTAAACTCTGGCGCTGCCTGTTCAAATTCTATAACTTCAAAAATTTGATTTAAGCCTTTTGTTTTATCATTTTCACCTATAGCCTTTAAAAAACCATCTTTCATTTGTTTTGCATCAGGCCATTTTCCTCCAATTAATTCTTTTTCTCTTTCATTTTCAGTTAAACTTTTTAGTCTTTCATTTTCAAGTTCAACATACTTTTTAAAAGCTTCGCCTCTAGTCATTAATCCAGTAGGCTTTTCAGGGTTTAAAGAATTAATTTTATTGATTATTTTTTTTACTTTTTCGTCTCCAGTATATTTTGTTTCTGTTTTGTCCTCAGGGTTTATTCTTTTAACAAAACTATCAATATCGTTTACAAAAGGTCTAGTTGTTCTAACTTTTTCCGCTAGAGGAGTTTCTTTATAAACAGTATTTTTTTCTGGTTTAGGTTGCAATTTAGAATCCGGGTTGTTTTCTTTAAAGCCATTAACATANGCTTCCTCAACCATTTCATTAAGTTTATTTTTTATAAAATTTTCTTTTCTTATTGGGTCGTTATCTGGGAAAGTTTTTGGTGGTTTGTCGGGATTAGCCTTGTTCCATTCGGCCATGTCTTTTTTAACTTCCGTAATTGCTATTTCATCTAATCCAGATTTAGTAATTCCATCGTACGGTGGGTTTTTAATATAATCGCTTCCTTGTGTTAAAGCATGATACCTAAGATCATTACCGTAAGCAGGGTCATTTAATTGCTGTATAACTATAGTTCTAACTTCTTGTTCGGCGTTACCAAAAAATTGCGCTCTTTTAGAAGGATCGTTTGGATCTATTGTTGTGTATTTTTTAGATAAAACATTAAAAGTATTTCCAATATTTGCTTCCGCTACAACAGGGGTTTCTATGATGTCCTCCGGATATGCAGCAAGTTGTTGAGCGGATAGCATTTCACCTGCTACTTCATATTTGTATTCGCCAGTCTTAGGGTCTTTAACGAGCTTTGCGTTTTTAATAGCATTAAGCCTATCAATAGCAGAAGTATCATTTGCACCGCTTAATTCTGATTTAGCGGACTGCATATCAGCAATAACTTGTTTATGAACATTAGCTAACCCAGCAACTTCCTGTACCTTCATTTTAGCCTTTCCTATTGAGTCAGCTCTTTTTGGGCTAAAAGGATCACCGTTATTAATATCATCTAAAACTTGTTGTCTAATATCTTTAGCAATAGCAAGCTGTGCTTCAGACATTGGTATTGTATTACCATTTTCGTCAAATTGTATAAAGTCAAGGCTATTTATTAGCTCGCTCCTTTTTGCATTTGCTTCGTTTGTTGCTTTTGTAATTTCGCCTAAAGTACTTTCAAAGTTTTTACTAAAAGCTCCCGCTACATTTACGAATTTAGGAGCAGCCATTGCTGCGCCTTGTACTAATGTTTTATCTGCTGCCATATTATTTTTTATTTTTAGCCACCGAAGCTACCTCCATATTTCTTAAAGGCATCTTGAAATTGATTTCCAGTTGAGCCTAATTTAGCAAATCCGCCAGCCCCGGCAAATCCAACTGCTGCACCTGCTAAACTTCCAATTCCACCAACTAATGATTGTGTTGCTTGAGCTCTCGCTGCGTCTGCCGCGGCTGATCTTTGTTGTGACATACCTAGTAATGTTGATTCTCTATCAAACTCTTGTCCTTGCACTGCCATAGCTCCTTGAGCTTCTGCCATTTGCATTTGAGCAGCTCCTTGAGCAGACATCCTTGCGTTAGCAGCTTCTTGCGCCCCTATTGAGGCGGATATTTGCTGTAGGCCTTGTTGTTGTTGTCCAACTAATGCTTGAGCTAATGCCGCAGCACCCATTCCTCCACCGCTTTGCCTAAGCTGATCTAAAGTATTTGCAATACCTTGTTGTTGCTGCTGCGCTTGAAATTCTGCTTGTTGAGTGTTTACTGTTAAATCCTCAAATGGATTTTCCATATTAGCAAAAGCGTTTTCAAATTGAAAACTCTTATACGCTGCTGTTTGAGTAGCTAATTCTTGCTTTGCTGCTCTTTGTTCCTGCCTTCTTTTTCTGCCGCCTATGATCCCGCCTAAAATACCGGCAACGCCACCAACGGCGCCCCCTATAACCCCGGCGGTTTGATCTGTGGACATGTTGCTAAATCCTTGTATTGCCATATTATTTTAATTACTACTTACGAATATTTCTGAGTTTACTGCAAATAGCTCAGCATAATCTGTTCTTGAGTTTTTCATTGTTACTTCCGCATAATAGCCAAGCAGCCCGGAAGTATTTATTTCGTTATCTTTTCCAAAGAATATAAAACTATCTGTTGTCAATGTACCAGTATTGCCAGTAACATTACAAACAATTACATTATCTGAAACGCTAGTGCAGGGCCCTATCTCTTTAATATTTTCTGAATTATCTAAATAATAAACTATATCGCCAACCTGCAGCGATATATTTATTTTTGAACCGAATGTTAAAGTAGTGGTAGCCATAGTAATACTATTACGATTTTTGATTTATTGTTAAACTGTTACTATGCTTAAAGGCGTTCCTATGCCCTGAACAGAAAAACCAGCACTATCTAAACTAGACAAAGTTTTAGGGTCTCCTAAAATATTATTAAACCATTTCCCTTCTTTGCCTTTAAAGTAAATTACTTTTCCTGTTTGTAAATCTGTTTCAATTGAAGTAGTTGTCCATCCGTCTGAATTTAATGTTTTCCCTTGAGTTCCTTCATAAGAAATAGTTTTAAAGTTTTTAACTACTGAAGGTTCGTTGTTAAATATAAATTTTACAGAAGAATCATACTGAGACCCATAAAAATTATTTCTACCGCTAGAGTGATGTTTCCAAAGTTGAGAGCTATTAAATGTAAAATAATCTCCATTTAAATATACCCCACTTTCAGGAACAAAACTAAGCCTTGTAGTCCATCCGTCTACAGTTTCAGAAAAAGCTAAACTTTCATCTCCTTTAAAAGATAAAACATATTGTCTTGTCTGTATATCATATGATCCAATTATAAGGCTGTTATGGGCTTTTAATTTATCTCTAAAATATGAATTCATATTCTTACTAGATAGCAGAGTTAAACCGTCCCTAGATAGTCTTAAAACAGCTCCTCTTGCCTTATCGGTAAAGTATGCTTGATAGCCATAATAAGTAAACGATTCTGGATTTTTTGAAATACCAAATTCACCACCATATGGCACAGCTTGACCAAGTACATTATTAGAAGAAACCACATTAGTAGATCCATCTGCATTATACAATGAATCTTTATCCGCTTGTATTCTAAGGATTTTATCTTCGCATAGAGCTATAACGTCAGTATCTCTAGTATGCAATAGTTGGATTGATCCGTATTCGGGATCTAAATCTTTTGTAATAGGTTCCGCTGCGGAAAATTGATTTAATCTGTTAACTGAGTTTCTTGAATTATATAATCCAGACCATATTAAACCCTGACTATTTCTTGATCTTTTATATTGTTCTGCTAGAACAGTTGAAACTCTAACTTGCTTGTCCATTTGAACAGCATTGTAATCATCTCTAATTCTATTAGATTCTACGCCGTTTTGAAAATTGTAACAATTAAAGTATCTTAATACTTGTATATTAGTATTTCCGTAATTTGCTATTGGAAACGATTCTTCTGTTTCATAATATATATCTAAGAAACCTTCGGTTGATTCTGTTTCAAAAACAGCAGGATCAATGTTACCCGCTTCCTCCCCCGCAACAGGCAAAATCGCAACTGTATTTAGTTGATCGTAATCAAATCCTAGTGATTGAGCAGGCGTCCATTTAGTATATATTGTTCTTGCAAACCCATCTGAATATGTATAAGTTCCTGCATTATACCATTTGTAATTAGTATTAGTTCCGTCCACAGTGACAGAACCTGAAGTTATATCTTCCGTAACTAATGTTCCTTGGGGATTACTAAAAGATGCCCCAGTGCCAAAACCGTTTTGCGTAAAAACGGCAACATTTCCAGCGCTTGAAACTTCTGAAAAATAAAAATCTTTTTCAACATACCCACCGCCTGAGTTATATACTCTATATTCACCTAAATAGATTCCAGAAGGATAAGAAGCTGTGCCAAAGTTGTTTTCAGTAATTTCCTCAGCAACAGCGTTATTAGCAACATTAGCTTGATATAAATCATACAATATTCCGTCAATGTCTTCCAGCTTTACAAAAAACCTACCAGAAGTGTCATAATTTTCGTAATCAAAATTTGTTACTGCTTCAACAGCTGTAGGGTCTGATGGCGCAACTCCAATAAAATCAGGGGCGCTAGATTCTACGGCTAATGTTTTAAATTTTGCTAAAGGGTTAGCAATTGGTATTGAAGAATTTTGACCTTTTTTTAATAGTAAGAAATCGCCCTCATTAAATTTATTTATTTCAGTAGAAGGCATTGCCATCCAAACCTCGCTACTTGACAGCTTTTCAGGATTTGGAAAAATAGATTCAGCAATTACATTATAGTATTCTCCAGCAGTGTCTTTTATAAAATATTTAAATTTATGAAAAGCGCCTATAGCTTCATTTGACAAAGTATCAGTCATCTCAACAGTAAATTGTTGTGGAGCATTCATTTGCTCGAGATTACCGAAAGGAACATTTATAGATCCAGATCTATTAGATATAACCGGCGTTTGTCTTCCGTATATATCTTCAAATACAACACCAAATTGATATGTTCTATCTGATTTTATATGTTTTCTATTGCCTCCCCTACCTTGCAGAACAATGTTAAACTCTGGTTTTATTCCTGCTGTATTTTCTCCAATCTCATAATTACCAAAAATTAATCTATTAGAGCTTATTTCAACAGCTTTAGCTTTTAAAGGCACAGCATCCCATAATCTTAATAATTGATCGCTTGCTACTATGGAGTATATTTGTTCACTTGTTAATTCGTAAGTTTCTGGAAAATCTCCAATAGCCAATGTTTCAACTACATAAATAGATTGATCATCAGATTTTTTCATTAAAACATCAATAGACTCTATATTATTAACAGAGGTGTCAATGTTTTTTAAAGAAATTGAAGCTACCGTGTTTTCCATTCCGGTATTGTAACCTTTCTTAGCGTTAAACTCAAAAGTTCCAGGTAAAAAAGCAACTTCCGAAAATGGCGAAAATATAGAGTACTGACCGTTTTTAAATTTCCATCTATAAGCAAACCTTACAAACTTTAATTCGAATAAAGGATCAGCGTTTTCAACTCCGCCAGAATTACTTAGTATTAGCGTAGGAGCATTAGCTGGTTTTTTCTTTATAAGAACTACATCTTCTGTAGTTAAATCTTGCCAAACACCGTTATCTAAGATTTGTGTATGTGTAGTTGATGGATTTGGCCTAACGTTATTACTATTGAAATATTCAATATCAATTACATATGGCTCATTTATATTATCTGTTATAGCTAACTGCTGCTCAAAAATAGCAACACCTGTAATTAAGTTATTGCCAAAATTAAACACTACATTGCCAATGTCTTTTATAAGAACCTCAACGGTGGATCCATCGTAGTATAGTATATAGCTTGCAGCATCATCTTTAACAATCCAGTATATTCTTTCAGTAGAAGTATCTACTGCGTTAGCAATTAATATAGGGTTAGCAAATGTTAAGCCAGAAGCTATTTGAGAATTCCCAATAATATTTTGTATAGCCCCAGCGTCATTACCNTCAGTACTTGCTAATTGTATATTAAGAGCGTCTCTGTATTCACCATTTGGTATTAAACGTTCATCTAGGTCTTGATTCATTCGACCCGCGTTGAATAGGTGCTTAATTTCTGGCATTTAATTAGTGTTTAATTTGTTTGCTCTTACCTCTCATTACCTGAGTAAGTTCTTTTAATTTTAAATTTGAAAGACGTAGCTTAGCGTTACGCATAGTGGCTCTTCTTTCTTTTTTAAATCTATTTACAATGTATTCTGGCATATTTGCTTTAGAAGCAATAATTGCGTGAGCTATATGCTTATAAATAGCCTCTTCCGCTAACTTGTGCACTTTCATTTCTTTGTCAGTGCCTAGTCCGTCAGAAATATATTTTATTGTAATTACTTTACCAGACAGGTTGCTGCTAAATCCAAATTGACCATTTAGTTCATCAATAACAAAAACACCGTTAACTTGAGTAGTTTCTGGGTTAGACCCATATCTTCTACCTAGCCCTATAACACTATTGTTATGATCAGCATTTGAAAAGAAATAGTCATCATTATTAGATAGACCTATTGTATCATTCGTTTCAACACCTTTAAAATTTTCTACAGCAATAGAAGAACCAGTTAATAGGCTATCGTCATTGTCGTATAAGTAATTAGTTTCATCATCTTGCAATATAGCTTGCGATGGTCTTGATGTATCGTTGCTAGGATATATTATTCTTTCTAATCCATTTCCATCTATCCAAGCAAGCTGCACATACCCAACATAGTCTTGGGGCATCGGTATAGTTAGCGCAGGGCCAACTTCAACTTCCTGTATTTTTTCTATTCTGGAAATGTCGTAGCTAAATTCTTGTATTGCTCTTTTAGCATGAAACATAACGTCTAACTGCTTTGCTGTAGTTATTATCTTGTCGTCTCCAACATAAGAAACCATAAAGTTAGCTATAATATCTTCTAATGAAATATATCTATAGCTTCCGTGCTTTTGGTTGTCTAATACTATTTTAACTTCTGTACCATCAACAGGCGCTATAGAAAAAGTAATTACACCCGTATTGTAAGTGTAATTGCTATCATCTATTTCTTCGCCGTCAATAAATACAACAAAATCTGTAATAAGACTTGGCAATGGATCAAACGTTACTGTAAAGGCAGTTGTAGAGCCATTTGCTATAAATATTTCTGATAGGCTATAATACTGCCTTGCTGTTTGATTTATAAGTCCCATTTATTAAGATTTTTCTTGAGTTATTTTTTTAGTTTCTTTTGCATCTGCAACCTGCGATACACTAGGATCTTTTATTGTTAATCCAGCATACATTAATACTTTAAGAACTAAAGTTGTTTCGTCGGACTCATGTAATTCAAAGTCTTGAGAATTGCCTGCGTTGTAAAGAGCGTTGTTGTTTACATTAGTATACGCCCATTCTACTTTTATAGGCTTTTTTACATATGTACAGCTTACACCAGATGTAATTGTAGAGGGGTATAATGTAGCGCCCCAGGACGCATTAGCGTTTTGAATGTAAACAGGTGATGTAGTGGATGGTTGAGTTAGCTTAGAGCTTTGATAATCAAGCAATTGCTTTATATCTACTTTTTCAACCTCAGTTCCGTTGTATATAACGGTACCTATTTTGTGCAAGTCAGATGGAAATGCAAACGCTCCAGAAGAGTAAGAAAGATTTCCATATGTTTTAAACTTGCTAATTTTTTCATCAACAAGATTGTACAGCTGAGCGTATTCTGTGTTATTATCTTTTAATCTCATATATTGATTAAGATCAAAAAAATATTGCTCAAATATTTCTAATTGAGCTTGATTTGCAAAAAGATTAAACTCTTGCGGTGATAAATAACCTCTTTGCTCTTTATTTAAAATAGCAAGAACTCTTTGGTAAACTGTATCTATACTTATCATGTTGTTTATTGTTATTTATATTAGTTAGGCCACGTTTAAGCGGCCTAACCTCTATAAAATATTACGTGTTAT
>JGI26079J46598_1000659_pt1 | contig 14270 bp, 11 predicted proteins | sample SaaInl59LU_5_DNA_FD_46598 | JGI IMG/M metagenome (IMG submission 46598) | reverse complement strand
GAAACTACACACAATAAGTTAGATGATCAATTAGCCCCTATCGTAAATAACTTTTTTACAGGTTTAGTTATTTTAATTGGTGTTTTTAGGTTGCTAACACTTTTTGGTGTAAATACAACCACAATGTTAGCAGGAGCAACTATAGGAGGGTTGGCATTCGCTTTAGCATCTCAAGACACTGTAAAAAATCTAATAGGTACCATTATGATTTTTTTAGACAAACCCTTTCATATAGAAGATTGGATTGAAGCTGGTGAAGTTGTAGGTACCGTAGAAAAAGTTGGTTTTAGATCTACAAGAGTGCGCGCTGCAGATACTTCTGTGTACCAAATACCCAATAGTAAATTGTCTGAAATTGTTATTAATAACAAAGGTTTACGATTGTTTAGACGTTATAATACAAATTTAGGTTTGCGTTATGATACACCACCAGAATTAATAGAAGCTTTTGTAAAAGGGGTTAGAGAAATTATAATAGCACATCCAGAAACACGTTCAGATTCTTACAATGTAGAGTTTACAGGTTTTGGTGATTCTGCATTATTAGTAATGGTAAATGTATATTTTAAAAGTTTGGCCTGGGGTGTAGAGCAATCTTCTAAGCATAGATTACATATTGCAATTATAAAATTAGCAAAAGCACTGGGTGTAGATTTTGCATTTCCATCGACTACTGTTACAATAGAAAATTTTCCAGAAAAAAAAGCCTTCAACCCAAAATATGATACAGAGTCTAAAAGAATTAATGAAGCAATATCAAAAGTTTTAGAAGAATTTAATCAAGAAATTGTAGCGGCTGAAAATGAAGAAAATAGAATTTAAAAATTTAACTCTGAATTTTTAAACTTACACAGTTTTTAGGATAGTGTCAATTACTATAGTCTATAGAATCTAGATATATAAGATTTTTTTTATATAGTAGATAGTTCATTTTTTAAAAAAAAACCTCATCATTATAGATGAGGTTTTGTGTAAAAAAATGGTGATTTTTATTTAGGTTCTAGAATCATATCAATTCTGTCTACTACATCTTGTAAATGGTAACGTCTTAAAGTGTTACCACTATTCATGGCTCTTTTAACATCTTTTTGCAAGCGTTTTAATTCTCCTCTTACAACAGATTTAACATCAGATTGGTTGATGGTAATTCCACTTTGTTTAAAGTAACCACGGTTTGCACCTCTTTGGTTTTTAGCTTCGTTTAATAAGTAGTTTAATCTATCTAAATGAGCTCTTTGTAAATTTCTTCTATAAGTATCTATAGAGCGTCCAGAGTAAACTTCACTCCAAACACCTTTGCGTAAATCATTCATCATGTTAACTAATGTGTAAGCTTTTGAAGATCCATTTAAAGTTTCGTTTTCAATCATTCTAGCCATTCTACCAGCATCTAAAATATTAGTTAGTGTTCTCGCTTGTAAACCTCTTACTCTTTCTATAGAGCCAGAAAATTCTGTTTTGCTAAAAATATTTTCGTCTAACATCCAGGTAGGAGTTTTAAATAACTCATCAATTACAAATTGTAAAGCTTCTCTTTGTTTTGATTTATCTACATGTGTATATACAGCTCCTTCTTGGTCAGATGTTTTGTAATATTCATAAACACCACCAATGTTTGCAGAAACATGCCCCATATATCTATTAAACTGACTTAATAATTGGTCATACATAGTAGATAAATCATCATAATTTTTTCCTTTTTCTGAAGTCCATTCTTCCAATCTTGGTAAAATTCTTTTTAAATTTTTAATACCATACATAGAAGCTTTCATTGCGTCATCTCCTAAATCTTCCGTTTGAGAACTAGGGTCTACAACACCACCAGCTTGTTGGTGTCCAAATCTGTACATTGGGTCTCCAGCATGTTTTAAAATCCAAGCATCTAAAATTGGTTTTTCTTCTTTAGCAGTTTTATTTAAAATAGGTCTATATCCCCAAGCAATTGCATACTTATCATACACACCAATATTAGGCATTAAAGCTACATCTTCATCACCAGGTTGCGCTATATAATTAAAACGTGCATAATCCATAATAGAGGGTGCTGTTCCATATTTTTTTGTAAATGTTGCAGAGCGTAAAGAATCTACAGGATAAGCAACAGAACTTCCCATATTATGAGGCAATCCTAAAGTATGTCCTAGTTCATGAGAAGATACAAATCGTATTAAACGTCCCATAACCTCTGTTTTAAATTCATTTCCACGTGCATCTGGGTTAATGGCTGCAGTTTGTATAAAGAACCAGTTGTGTAATAATGTCATTACATTATGGTACCAGTTAATATCAGACTCTAAAATTTCTCCAGAACGGGGATCACTTACGTGAGGTCCATTTGCGTTTGGTATAGGAGAAGCTAAATATCTAATTACAGAATAACGTACATCTTCTGGACTATATTCTGGATCTTCTTCTTTAGTTGGTGCTCTTTTACCAACAATTGCATTTTTAAAACCTGCAGCTTCAAAAGCAACTTGCCAATCGTTTACACCTTGTATAATGTAAGGAACCCACTCTTCTGGTGTTGCTCTATCTACATAATATACTATTTGTTTTTTTGGTTCTACAAGTTCTCCTCTTTTAAATTTCTCAATATCTTCCTCTTTAACTTCTAAACGATATCTGTCTAAATAAGTAACTGTTTTACTTTTTTGAGCTTCTAAGCCATAATCAGTTTGTCCTCTTGCAAACCAACCAACTCGCTCATCAAAATATCTTCGTTTCATTGGTACTTTTGGTAATAAAACCATAGAATTACTCATTTCTAAAGTTATAGAGCCTACAGCACTATTAGATGGTGCTTTGTTTGCAAGATATGTTTTTACATGTCTTACTTCTATATTTCTTGGGTAGCTACTTACTCTTTCTATGTAAGAACGTGTTTTATCCATTCTTGTAGCTTGGTATTTTTTTCTGTAAAAAGAAGGAAAGCCTAAAGGTTTTATGTCTGTAGAAAATAAAGACGTCGCATCTATTACTGTTGCAGTAGAATCTTTACTAAACGCTTTAATTGGGAAAGAAAATAAAATAGGTTCTAAATTAGAGTTTACTACGGCTTCATGCACTGGTAAAATTGTATCAGCAACTACATCATGAGATACGACTCTTAATAAGATATTTTTATTTTTTTTCTCCCAACGTAAAACTTGTGTGTTGGTTTTACCACCACCAAAACCAATATTACTTGCAGTTTTAGCTATTCTTGTGACCATTAACATTTCTCTTTTTAACAGAGAATCTGGTATTTCGAATAAATAATTATCGTCTTTGGTATGCACTTTAAACAGACCTTCGTCTGTTTTATGCTCTTTAGTTACAACTTTATTGTAAGGTTGAATGCTTCCTTTTTTAGGCTTGGGTTTAGCAGCTGTTTTTGGGGTTTCTTTTTTCTTTTTCTTCCAGAATTGAGCAGCAGTTTCTGTTGAAAAACCGAATACAAAAGCAACTAAAAGAAGTTTGATTAGGACTTTTTTGGTCATTATAAATTTGATTTAAATTAGTGTGCTCGAAGTTAGGTAAACTGATTAGCATGCGTTCTTAAATTTTTGTTAAAGAGATTTGCTTTTTTTTGTTAAAATTCAACACAAAAAAAGCCTTTAGAATCCACTCTAAAGGCTTTAAATAAAGGTTTTATTTTTTAAAGATTAAATGTTTGTTTAATCTTTTCTACATAATCTAATTTTTCCCAGGTAAAGGTTTCTACTTCTTCAGAAACAGTTTCTCCCATTGGATTTGTAAAGGTAACTGTTTTAATTTTAGGAGTTCTTCCCATATGTCCATAAGCTGCAGTTTCTGAGTAAATAGGTGTTCTTAATTTTAAACGTTGTTCTATAAAATAAGGACGCATATCAAAAATACCTGCTACTTTTTTACTAATTTCTCCATCAGTTAAATCTACGTTCGATGTTCCGTAAGTTTCTACATTAATACTTGTTGGTTTTGCTACTCCAATAGCATAAGAAACTTGTACTAAAACCTCTTTACAAAGACCTGCTGCAACTAAGTTTTTAGCAATATGTCTTGTTGCGTATGCTCCAGATCTATCTACTTTACTTGGGTCTTTTCCAGAAAAAGCGCCTCCACCATGTGCACCTTTACCACCATAAGTATCAACAATAATTTTTCTTCCTGTTAAACCAGTGTCTCCATGAGGCCCTCCAATTACAAAAACACCAGTTGGGTTTATATGGTAGGTAATATTATCTGTAAATAATTTTTGAATGTGATTTGGTAGTTTTGCAACCACTCTCGGAATTAAAATTTCTACGATATCTTTTTTGATTTTTGCTAACATGACATCATCAGATTTATCAAAATCATCATGTTGTGTAGAAATAACAATAGCGTCTATTCTTTGAGGTTTATTGTCATCAGAATACTCAATAGTTACTTGGCTTTTTGCGTCTGGTCTTAAATAAGTAATATCATTATTTTCTCTTCTTAAAGCAGCCAATTCTTTAAGTAATCTATGAGATAATTCTAACGCCAAAGGCATGTAATTTTCTGTCTCATCTGTTGCATAACCAAACATCATACCTTGGTCTCCTGCACCTTGTTCTTCTGGGCTAGATCTATCTACACCTTGGTTAATATCTGGAGATTGTTCGTGTATGGCAGATAAAACCCCACACGAATTTCCATCAAACATATATTCTCCCTTGGTATAACCAATTTTATTAATTACGTCTCTAGCAATTTGTTGAACATCTAAATAAGTTTTAGATTTGACTTCACCAGCCAAAACAACTTGTCCTGTTGTAACCATGGTTTCGCAAGCAACTTTACTACTTTTATCAAAAGCTAAAAAATTATCTATTAATGCATCAGAAATTTGATCTGCAACTTTATCTGGGTGTCCTTCAGAAACACTTTCTGAGGTAAATAAATATGACATAATATTTTTTTTTTATTTAAAATAATTTAAATGAAAAATAAATTTTGATTGCAAGGTCGCTAAAAGAAGTAGGAATTTACTGCTTTAGCATTTTTTTAATGAGGTTGCAATCAGTTCAAATTTTTCCTCTAAGTTTGGTGCAAAGCTACATTATAAAAATATAATTGAACATAANTTTACAATAATTTTTTTTGATAGTATCATTAATTAAACAATATTAGGCTCTTTATGCTTTTNTTTTTAAAGAATGATGAATTTTTTGAGCTTTTAATTAAATAATCTGTATTAAAATTAAAAAAACTACTTTTTAATTTGGATATTAAATTTTTCTAAACATATATTTGCACTCACAAAGTTCAATAACTTATTGAAATGTTATCAAGAAAGGTGGAGGGATTAGACCCTTTGAAGCCTTAGCAACCCTTTTCAAGAGGAAAAGAAGGTGCTAAATTCTACTTAGTTTCAGATTCATTTATCAGAAATTAGATAGATAACCCAAAAACAATTGCANGTTCGTGTAATTGAATAATTCTTAATAACATTTTTCTAGTAAGTACATCAGCAAAAAAANAGAATCTGATGCATTTGACTTTTGGTTTAATCAGAAATTGATTCACAATTTAAAAATTGTGTTTCTTTTAAAAACTGTTCCTGAACAGACAGGAATTTAAATTAACTCAAAAAAAATAGAAAAATGAGTACACAAAAATTAGCAACCAATGCGTTGCACGCAGGACATGATGTAGCAGCCAATGGAGGTACAAGAGCAGTGCCAATTTACCAAACATCATCGTATGTTTTTAACAATTCAGAACATGCAGCAAATCTTTTTTCGCTACAAGAATTAGGGTTTATTTACACAAGGTTAAACAACCCAACCAATCAAATTTTGCAAGATCGTTTAGCGGCTGTAGAAGGTGGTATAGGAGCTGTAGTTTTTGCTTCTGGTACAGCGGCCATTTCAACTGGTTTGCTAACCTTGTTAAAAGCTGGAGATCATATTGTGGCTTCTAGTAGTTTATATGGTGGAACTTACAATCTTTTAAGCGTTACATTACCAAGATTTGGTATTACAACTACTTTTGTAGATGCTTCAAATCCTGAAAGTTTTGAGACTGCTGTTCAAGATAATACAAGAGCCTTTTTTGTAGAATCTTTAGGAAATCCTAAATTAGATGTATTAGATTTAGAAGCAATTTCTATACAAGCAAAAAAAGCAGAAGTTCCTTTTATAGTTGATAATACAGTAGCAACACCAGCTTTGTTAAACCCAATTAAACACGGTGCAAATATTGTAATTCATTCACTTACAAAATATATTGGTGGTCAAGGAACATCTTTAGGAGGCGCAATTATAGATGCTGGAACTTTTAACTGGGCTAACGGTAAATTCCCTGAGTTTACAGAACCATCTGCAGGATATCATGGATTAAAATATCATGATGTTTTAGGCTGCATCTTATACGTTTAAATTAATTTTAGAGGGTTTACGTGATTTTGGTGGTGCTTTAAGTCCAACCAATGCATTTAACATTATTCAAGGTTTAGAAACATTGCCTGTTAGAATTCAAAAACATTCAGAAAATGCATTAGAATTGGCAAAATGGTTAGAACAACAAGAGGAAGTTGCTTGGGTAAACTATCCTGGTTTAGAGAGTAATAAATACAATGCCTTAGCTAAAAAATACTTGCCAAAAGGGCAAAGTGGAATTGTAACTTTTGGACCAAAAAAAGGTTTTGAAGCTGCAAAAACAATTGCAGATAAAACTAAAATATTCTCTTTATTGGCAAATATTGGCGATACAAAATCGTTAATTATTCATCCAGCAAGTACAACACATCAACAATTAGATGAGGCAGCTCAAGAAAGTGCAGGTGTGTCTCAAGATTTAATTAGATTGTCTGTTGGTATTGAGGATTTAGAAGATTTAAAAGCAGATTTAAAAGCCGCTTTTTCAGAAATATAATTAGAAAAAAAACGAATTTCACAGGTTTTTAAAACCTGTGAAGTTTTATACTTTAAATTTGGAATATCCATTACAACATATCAAAATTAAAAATTTTACCACAGAATTGGGGACTAAAATNCCTGAGTTGAATTTAAGTTACCAAATTTTTGGTCAAGATTTAGGTACAGCACCGGTGGTTTTAATCAATCATGCATTAACAGGAAACAGTGATGTTGCTGGCAAAAATGGCTGGTGGATTGATATTGTAGGAAAAGAAAAAGCNATAAATACAGAGGTTTACAGTATTTTATCTTTCAATATTCCTGGAAATGGTTTCGATGGTTTTTTAATTGAAAATTATAAAGATTTTATAGCCAGAGATGTTGCTAGAATTTTTATGGAAGGATTAAAAAAACTTAAAATAAATAAATTATTTGCATTAATTGGTGGTTCTTTAGGTGGTGGAATTGCATGGGAAATGGTTGCTTTAAATAATAAATTAACAACATTTTTTACCCATTGCCACAGACTGGAAATCTACAGATTGGTTAATTGCCAATTGTCAAATACAAGAGCAATTTTTGGTAAATTCTAGTAACCCTGTGCACGATGCAAGAATGCATGCGATGTTGTGTTACAGAACACCAGAATCTTTTAAAGAGCGTTTTCATCGTACTAAAAAAGAAAATTCAGATATCTTTAATGTGGAGAGTTGGTTGTTGCATCATGGCAAAAAGTTGCAAGAACGTTACCAATTATCTTCTTATAAGTTGATGAATCAATTGCTAAAGAGTATTGATGTTACTCAAAATGAAGAAAAAAACAGCAGTCTTTTAGATAAAGTTGAAGCAAATATTCACATTATAGGTGTAGATTCAGATTTATTTTTTACAGCCGAAGAAAACAGAGAAACCCATAAAAAGTTAGCATTAACAAAAGAAAATGTTACCTATAACGAAATAAATTCTGTACATGGTCATGATGCATTTTTAATCGAATATGATCAACTACAGAAAATATTAGAACCTATATTCAATAAAGATTATAGTGCAAAAAAGATGAAAGTAATAAAGTTTGGTGGCAAATCTTTAGCCAACGGAAAAGGATTGCAAAACACCATAGAAATTATTTTAGACAAACATAAAAAAGGCGAAAAGTTTACGGTAGTTGTTTCTGCTAGAGGAACTACAACCAACGATTTGGAGGCTATTTTAGAAAAAGCGGCTAAAAAAGAAGCGTATAAAACAACTTTAGATGCTTTAAAAGCTTATCAACAAGAACCAAGTAAAAAAGTAGATTTTAGTAAAGAATTTAAAACCTTAGAAACTATTTTCGAGGGTGTTTCTTTATTAGGAGATTATAGTAATAAAATTAAAGATGAAGTTTTAGCACAAGGCGAATTATTATCAACAAAATTAGTTGCTAGTTTACTTGAAGAAAAGGGTGTTGTAGCAAAATCTGCAGATACCAGAAATTTAATTATTACCGATGAAAACTTTGGTAATGCACAACCTATTCATGCCTTATCTTCAGAAAATATAATTGCATATTTTAACGAAAATACTAAACCTGTAAACATTCTTTCAGGTTTTATTGCATCTAATGAAAAAGGAGAAACCACAACTTTAGGAAGAAATGGCAGCAATTATACTGCTGCTTTAATTGCCAATTATTTAGATGCAGATGAGTTACAAAACTACACGCATGTAAGTGGAATTTTTACTGCAAATCCTGATTTAGTGGCTGATGCTAAAAAAATAGAAAAACTATCTTTCTCAGAAGCCAATGAATTGGCAAATTTTGGAGCAACTATTTTACATGCAAAAACCATTATTCCGTTATTAGAAAAAAATATCAATCTACGTATTTTAAACACTTTTCAAAAAGAAGATAAAGGCACCTTAATTACTGCAGAATCCTCCGAAAAAGGCATCAAGTCTATCTCTACTATTAACAATGTTTCTTTGTTAAATTTCGAAGGAAGAGGTTTGTTAGGTAAAGTAGGTGTAGATGCACGTATTTTTAAAGCTTTAAGTGAAAAAAATATAAGTGTAAGCATCATTTCTCAAGGTTCTTCAGAAAGAGGAATTGGTTTAATAATTGACGGAAATCGAGCAAATGAAGCTGTTTTAGCACTGGAAAGAGAATTTGAAAACGATTTTTATGCGCAAGATGTAAACCAGATTTCTATTGTAGACGATGTTGCAGTAATTTCTATAATTGGGCAAGATTTAAGTGAGTTTCATTTACCATACAATGCCTTAATTAAAAACCAAATCACTCCGGTATTATTCAATAATACAGTTACCGGTAAAAATGTGAGTTTGGTAGTTAAAAAAACCGAATTGCACAAAGCAGTAAACGTAATTCATGGACAAGTTTTTGGAGTCGCAAAAAAAGTAAATATTGCCATTTTTGGGAAAGGTTTAGTTGGTGGTACTCTAATACATCAAATTATAGAAAATGCACCTTCTGTTTTAGAGCGTAGAAAAATTCAATTAAATGTTTTTGCAGTGGCAAATTCTAAAAAAATATTGCTAGAAAAAAACGGTGTTACCAAAAATTGGGAACAAGATTTAGAAGAAAAAGGCGAAGATACAACTAATGTAAATGATATTATAGAGTTTGTAAAAACACATCATTTTGAAAATTTAATTGCGGTAGATAATACGGCAAGTGTTTCATTTGTAGAAAATTATATTCCGTTAATAGAAGCCGGTTTCGATTTGGTTTCTTGTAACAAAATTGCCAATACACTGTCTTTTGATTTTTACAAAGAAATACGTTCTAAATTAAAAGAATATAAAAAACAATATCTATACGAAACCAATGTTGGTGCAGGTTTACCTTTAATTGATACCATTCGTTTATTACATGAATCTGGAGAAAATATCACAAAAATTAGAGGAGTTTTTTCTGGAAGTTTAAGCTATTTATTCAATACCTTTTCTGAACAAGATGTTTCTTTTTCAAAAGTTTTAAAAGACGCAATCGAAGCTGGTTTTACAGAACCAGACCCAAGAGAAGATTTAGGGGGTAATGATGTAGCTAGAAAATTATTAATTTTAGCGAGAGAATTAGAATTAGAAAATGAGTTTGAGGATGTGAATATCAACAATTTAATTCCAGAAAATTTAAGAGAAGGTACGGTTGATTATTATCTAATTTAGAATTGATGAACGAAGAATATCAACAGCTAAAAGAAAATCAACAAGAAAACTACGTTTTACGTTACATTGGAGAGTTAAGTGGAGATTTATCAAAAGAAACAGGAAACTTAGATGTAAAATTGGTTTCTGTTTCTAAAAATTCACCTTTAGGCTCTTTAAAAGGTTCAGACGCAATCTTCGAGATTTATACAGAATCTTATGGAGAGCAACCCATTGTAATACAAGGAGCAGGAGCAGGAAATAAAGTAACAGCAAGAGGCGTTTTTGGTGATATTTTAAGATTGGCAAAACATAATAATTAGTTTTTTATTGATGGTTTTTGGTGGTTAGTTAGCACCAAAATCCAACAACCAACAACTAACAACTAACAACTAACAACCAACAACCAAAATGCAAAAACATTTCGAAACAGAAGCCATAAGAAATCAAACAGAAAGAAGTCAGTTTTCAGAGCATTCTACACCTTTATATATAACGTCTAGTTTTGTTTTTGAAGATGCAGAAGAAATGAGGGCTTCTTTTGCAGAAGAAAAACAACGTAATTTATATAGTAGGTTTACAAATCCAAATACCACTGAGTTTGTAGATAAAATTGTACACATGGAAGGTGCAGAAGCTGGTTATGCTTTTGCAACAGGCATGTCTGCAATTTTCACTTCATTTGCTGCCTTATTAAATGCTGGAGATCATGTGGTTTCTTGTAGATCTGTATTTGGTTCTACACATTCTATGTTTACCAAATTTTTACCAAAATGGAATATAGAAACTTCTTATTTTAAAGTAAACGAGGTAGATTTGGTAGAAAGTTTAATTCAGCCAAACACCAAAATTTTATACATAGAAACACCTACAAACCCTGCTGTTGATATTTTAGATTTAGAATTGATTGGTAAAATNGCTAAAAAACANAATTTAATTTTTATTGTTGATAATTGTTTTGCAACACCTTACNTACAACAACCTATTAAGTTTGGTGCAGATTTGGTAATTCACTCTGCTACNAAATTAATTGATGGGCAAGGTCGTGTATTAGGGGGTGTTACAGTGGGGTCNAAAGATTTAATNCAAGAAATTTATTTGTTTGCAAGAAATACTGGGCCAGCAATGTCTCCTTTTAATGCTTGGGTTTTGTCTAAAAGTCTAGAAACGTTGGCTATTAGAGTAGAAAAACATTCTGAAAATGCGCTGAAAGTTGCACAGTTTTTAGAGGAAAATGAGCATGTAGAATTAGTAAAATATCCTTTTTTAAAATCTCATCCGCAATATGAAATTGCAAAAAAACAAATGAAAATAGGAGGTAACATTGTAGCTTTTGAACTAAAAGGAGGTATAGAAGCAGGTAGAAAATTTTTAAACCATATTAAAATGTGTTCTTTATCTGCAAATTTGGGTGATACCAGAACTATTGTTACGCATCCATCATCTACAACGCATGGGAGATTATCTGAAAAAGACAGGTTAGAAGTAGGTATTACAAAAGGTTTGGTTAGGGTTTCTGTAGGTTTAGAAAATATTGTAGATATTATTGCAGATTTAGAACAAGCACTAAATGCGTAAATAATTAAATTTGCGTATTTTTGAAATATGCTTTCTAAAAAAACAAAATACGGTATTAAAGCACTTACTTTTTTGGTAAAACAAGAAAATAAAGTGCCTGTGCAAATTGCTACCATATCTAAAAATGAAAATATCTCTTTAAAATTTTTAGAAAGTATTTTACTTACTCTTAAAAAAAACGGAATTTTAGGCTCTAAAAAAGGAAAAGGTGGTGGCTACTATTTACTAAAAGATGCCTCAGAAATTCAAATGACTACCATAATGCGTGTATTAGAAGGTCCAATTTCTATGGTGCCTTGTGTGAGTCTAAATTTTTATGAAAAATGTGATGATTGCCCTGATGAAAATACCTGTGCAGTTCACAAATTAATGTTACAAGTAAGAGACAATACATTGCAAATCTTTAGAAATACCTCTTTGGCAGATTTGTGCCAGTAATAATCCCATAGTTTTACTTTTTATTCTTTAACTTTTAGTTGATCTATTTTAATATTCACAATAAAACTTTAGTATTTTTATTAATCTATTAAATCTATAGGGTAATTATAAAATAATTTAATTTTAGGTCTATAAGTTCCATTTTATAAAGTATGTTTGTAATCTCTACTAAAATAGTAGGGTTATTTGAATTGTTTATTAAATATTTATGATTTTAGATCAAATAATTTTTAGTAAAAAGACACAAAGCAAAGGTTTTGAAGAGGTTAGGGTCTCCGAAAAACCTTTGCGTAGTGTTATCAAAGCATTAAGCTGGAGACTTATAGGTACTTTAGATACCTTGGTGGTTTCTTATATTTTAACAGGAGAAATTGCACTAGCAACTTCTATTGCTTCTATAGATTTTTTAACAAAATTGGTGTTGTACTTTTTTCATGAACGAATTTGGAATAAAATAAAATGGGGAAAATAATGAACTTGAATATTGAAGAAATTAATGATTTTTTATCTGATAAAAATCCTTTAGATATTGTAAAATGGGCAGTTTCAATAGCAGAAAATCCTGTAATTACAACCAATTTCAGACCTTATGAAGTAGCTATTTTAAATGCAGTAACAGAAGTAAAAAAAGATATTAAGGTAATTTGGTGCGATACAGGTTATAATACTGTACAAACTTATAGACATGCAGAAGAGCTTATCGNAAAATTGAATTTAAACATCCATTTATATGTGCCTAAGCAAACTGTGGCCCATAGAAATGTGGTGTTAGGAGTTCCATCTATAGATGATAAAAAACATGCGCTGTTTACAAAACAAGTAAAATTAGAACCATTTTCTAGAGCAATGAAAGAACATCAACCAGATGTTTGGTTTACCAACTTAAGAAAAGGGCAAACCGCTTTTAGAGACAGTATCAATATTGTATCGAAAAGTAATGATGGTGTTCTAAAAATAAGCCCGTTTTATCATTGGACAGACAAAGATTTAGACACATATTTAGAACAATACAATTTACCAAATGAGTTCAAATATTTTGATCCTACAAAAGTAGAAAGTAACAGAGAATGTGGTTTGCATATCTAAAAAACACAATTATGAATCAAAGAACATTACAGGCAGATGCTTTAGAGAGCGAAGCTATTTATATATTAAGAGAAGTCGTTGCGCAATTTGAAAAACCTGTTTTATTATTTTCTGGAGGAAAAGATAGTATTACGTTAGTAAGACTAGCCCAAAAAGCATTTTATCCAGCTAAAATTCCGTTTCCATTAATGCACATAGATACAGGTCATAATTTTCCTGAAACGATAAAATTTAGAGACGATTTAGTTAAAGAATTAGGCGTTGAATTAATTGTAAGAAACGTGCAAGATAATATCGATTCTGGAAGAGTAAAAGAAGAAACGGGTAGATACGCAAGTAGAAATATTTTACAAACAGAAACCTTGTTAGATGCTATAGAAGAATTCGGTTTTGATGCTTGTATAGGTGGTGCAAGAAGAGATGAAGAAAAAGCAAGAGCCAAAGAACGTATCTTTTCTGTTAGAGATGATTTTGGTCAATGGGATGAAAAAAATCAACGTCCCGAATTGTTTGACATGTTAAACGGAAAAATAGATTTAGGGCAAAATGTTCGTGTTTTTCCAATTTCAAATTGGACAGAATTAGACGTTTGGTCTTATATCCAAAAAGAGAATATCGAAATTCCGTCTATCTATTTTGCACACAAAAGAAAAACCTTTTTAAGAGATGGTTTTATTTGGTCGGCAGATGATGATGTGGTGTACAGAGATAAAGAAGAAGAGGTAGTAGAAAGAATGGTTCGTTTTAGAACGGTTGGTGATATGAGTTGTACAGCAGCAGTATTATCTCATGCAGTAGATATCCATAAAGTAGTAGAAGAAATTAGAGATTCCTCCATTTCAGAAAGAGGTGCAAGAATAGACGACAAACGCTCTGAAGCTGCAATGGAAAAGCGAAAACAACAAGGGTATTTTTAAAAGCCCCCTCAATCCCCCAAAGGGGGAAGTCAGCAAGTTTGAAAACAAAAAAATATTAATTATCAATAAAAAGTAGCATTTTTCACAAGAGTGTTCCTTCCCCAAGCCTGCATTGAGCGCAGTCGAAATGGGAAGGTTAGGATTTAATTATGAATAGCAATAAAACACAAACAAACTCAACTCCTTCTCCTTTGGGGAAGGTTGGGTTGGGGCACTTAAAAATAGCAACAGCAGGTAGTGTAGATGATGGTAAAAGTAC
>JGI26079J46598_1000649_pt1 | contig 14408 bp, 12 predicted proteins | sample SaaInl59LU_5_DNA_FD_46598 | JGI IMG/M metagenome (IMG submission 46598) | reverse complement strand
AACAATTATTTACATGGGAATTCATGGTAATCAATAGGAAATTTTTGCAATTGTCCAAAAATTCGCCCTAATCCCAAGGGAAAATTCTATATTTTGAGCAAAATTACACCACATAAAGCGTGAGCCCTTTCAGGATAACACAAAATGTAGTGGAGCCCCCAACGGGCCATAATTTCCCAATTTTTTTGCTTTTTTGAGAAGATTCTGGGAAATCATGTCATTTTGCGATCCAAAATGCGTAAATCTCCAGTATTTCACCACTGAATCACCAAGCAGCTATCTGCGAACTCTGACGATATTAAATGCGTCCCATGTTTTCCCAAACTGGAGCGATAGGGCGATATGTCCCAAAACCATTGCACACAGACGGCCCTGCCAGCGCGTTAGGCGATGTCCGAAGCAATCAACCCGCGCGCCAGCTCCGCATATGCCTGGGCCATCGGCCCATCTCCCGCCGGCAGCTGGGGTGCCGCTGTCGCCGGCCAGACGCACGCCCAAATCCAAAGGCAAAGAGCCCAAGAACGGCAGACCTAACTTCTGCGCCTCCAGCTCCACGCCCCCATGCCCGAATATATGGGCTTCATGGCCGCAATTGGGGCAAATATATTGGCTCATATTCTCAATCATGCCCAAAATGGGCGTGTGCAGCGTGGCAAACATATCCAAAGCCTTGCGCGCATCCAAAAGCGCGACATCCTGCGGGGTCGAGACCACGATTGCGCCGGTCAATTCTGTTTTCTGGCAAAGTGTCAGCTGAACATCGCCTGTGCCGGGCGGCAAATCGATGATCAAGACATCCAACTCCCCCCATTGCACCTGATTGAGCATCTGCTGCAATGCGCCCATCAACATCGGGCCGCGCCAGACCACAGCCTTGTTCGGATCAACCATCAGACCAATAGACATCATCGTAACGCCATGGGCCTGTAGCGGAATGATCACCTTCCCATCGGGACTGGCTGGGCGTTTGCTCACGCCCATCATACGCGGCTGGCTCGGGCCATATATATCCGCATCAAGCAACCCGACCCGTCGGCCTTGCTTGGCCAGGGCCACTGCCAAATTGGAAGACACCGTCGATTTGCCAACCCCGCCCTTGCCCGAGGCAATCGCCACAACTCGGTTCACACCCGGCACTTTGAGCGGCCCATCTTGCGGTTTGGGATGACCACCCACTTTCAAGTTCGGCGGCGCCGCTTTTTGCTCATGCGCGGTCACCACTGCAGTCACGCTGGACACACCGTCAAGTTGCATCACAATTTGCTCTGCTGCGGCGCGAATGTCGGCCAGCTTATGGGCAATCTCGGGCGTTGGCGCTTCAATAACGAAGCGCACCGCCTCACCCTCCACCACAACGGCGCGAATGAAGTCACGGCTCACCAGGTCTCCCCCATCCGGCAATTGCAGACGGGCCAAAGCGGCCAAAATATCAGAACGGTCGATTGGCATGAAAGCTCTCCTCAAATCTCTGCGCAGCTATGCCCCCGCAACTCGTTTGATGCAAGCCCAGGGCCGGTGCGCGGAAGGAGCCATGCAAATGCTGCATAGCGGCAATTCCCAAACATGCGTTGCGAAATATCACCCCGCGCTCCACTTAGAGCGCATCAACAGTCCGATTGATATAGAGGATAGAACGATGACAACAGTAACAGATTTCAGTGTAACCGCCCCTTCATTCAGTGCTGCACTCACAGCGCGCTGGACCGCTTTGCGTGAGCAAATGGCCAAACGTGCCCTGTACCGCAAAACAATCTCCGAATTGCAATCCTTGACCGGTCGCGAACTGGCCGACCTGGGCATCCATCGCTCCGCGATCCGAGGCATCGCACACGAGGCCGCATTCGGCAAATAAGCCAGACTTAAGTTTTACAGAGCCAACGCCTGAGGCCTTGGATCTGAGCAATAGGCTTTCTCCTCCCTAAAGCCTGCAAAAAGCGGCGGCATCCTCCTCCCGGATGCCGTCGTTTTTTTGCCTAGAATTTGACCGGAAGGGTCATTGAACTTTGCCCGCAGCGGTGACACCAAGGGCCCATGACATATTCGCTGCTGTCCGGTCTCGTGCTCTTTTGCTTTGTCTCCTCGATCACACCCGGGCCCAACAACTTGATGCTTATGGCCACTGGAGCCAATTTCGGCGCGCGGAGCGCTCTGCCCCATGCGTCCGGGATTGTTTTGGGATTTACCTTTATGATTATCGCCATCGGATTGGGGGTGGCACAGCTCTTCCAAAGCTACCCTTTGGCCCATCAGCTGCTCGGCGGGATCTCGGTGATCTATCTTGTTTATTTGGCCTATAAAACGGCAACTGCCAGCACAAGCCTCGACAGCCCTGAACCCACGGGCAAGCCCATTACATTCTGGCAAGCCGCGGCGTTTCAATGGGTGAACCCCAAAGCCTGGACCATGGCCCTGGCCGCGGTGACGGTCTATGCCCCGCAGCCTGTGACCCATAAAGACGTCATTACGGTTGCCATCATATTCGGTATCATCAACCTGCCCTGCATCAGCGTCTGGCTGTTGCTCGGGGTGAAAATGCGGCGGTTTTTGACAACGCCAGCCCGGTTGCGCGGGTTTAATTGGACCATGGCAGGTCTTTTGCTTCTCTCCCTCGCACCGATTGCAGCTTTAAATTGAGGGCAAGCGGTCAAACCGCTAAAGCCCTACCCCATCCAAAAACCGATAATAGGCAACCTTGGCCTCGACCCCGAAGGGATAGAGCGGGTGAAAAGGAATCTTCCGCAGAGGGGTCACCGGAAAATCCAGCTCCCCATGCGGCCTGCCCGAGGCCCAATCGGCCAGAACCTTACCCATCGCAGTGGCCATCGCCACCCCGCGCCCGTTATAGCCAAGCCCCGCGGCCATGCCGTTTCCGAAATCATGTAAATGCGGATATCGATCGGCGGTGGCGGCAATGTATCCGCCCCATTCAAACTCCCAACGCACCTGTGCCAATTGGGGAAAGAGCTTGATGGACCATGCGCGGGCTTGGGCGAGACGGGCCCGCGTGGCCGGAACCGAATAGCCACCCCGCGCGCCCATAACAAAACGTCCCGCCGCGTCCATGCGAAAATAGGACAGGAGCCGGCGGGTGTCAGAGGGTGCATGAAGCCCCGGCAAGAGACCGGCGCGCAGCTCTTGTGAAAGCGGTTCGGTCGCCACTTGCACAGAGCGGATCGGCACCACGGACTGTTGCAACCCCTTATGCAAAGGGCCGCTATAGCCATTGGTGCACAAAAGCACCCGTCCCGCGCGCAGCTGCCCCCGCTTGGTCACCAGCAGATGCTCTGCGCCGCGTCGCTCCAATTTTTCAACCCGAGATTGCCCATAGATCCGTACGCCCGCAGCTCGGGCGGCATCGCAGAGGCCCAAAGCATAGTTGAGAGGATGCAAATTGCCTCCGCGTGGATCGATCAGGCCGCCAATATAGGCCTTTGTGCCAATGGCCTGCACCACATCTGCGCGCGACAATAGCTCGAGATCTGCCCCATGCTGGGCCCATTGTTCCGCTTTGTGCACCAAGGACTGCATACCCGTAGAATTATGAGCCGCGCGCAGCCAACCCACTGGGCGTGCATCGCATTGAATGTGATGCTCGGCAATTAGATCAAACACCAGCTGCCCGGCCTGACCAGAAAGCCGGATCATCCGCTGGCCCATCTCCGGTCCAAAGCGCACTATGGCGTCATTTGGCGCCTCGATTAATCCCGGATTGACCTGCCCGCCATTGCGTCCTGACGCGCCCCATCCCGGCGTTTGCGCCTCCAAAACCACGACCGAGCGGCCCATTTGTGCCAGATGCAGCGCCGCCGAGAGGCCGGTAAACCCCGCCCCCACAATAGCCACATCCGCCGAGACATCGGCCTGCAGCTCTGGACAGGGCGCAGAAGGATTGGCAGTGGCCGACCAAAGGGAGTTGGCAATTACAGGCTCTTCATTTTGAATCATTGCCGCGCGCCTTCATGCTATGAATATGCAGATTTTGTGGCGCATCCGAGCGCGTCACTCAAGAAAAATCCACCACTCAAAGTCCTAAAAAGGCGCGTCGCCAACCGTATCGGCACTTTGGATATATTGTGCCACAACCTTCTTTGAGCCCGCCTTGTCAAATTCAATGTCCAGCTTGTCGCCCTCAATGGTCAGCACTTCGCCATAGCCAAATTTTTGGTGAAACACGCGGTCGCCCACACAAAAGGCCGAAACTGCTGTCATATCGATGGTCATATGGCTGGCTTGTGCCGGTTGGCGCATTCCGCGTTGACTGCTGCGCTCTTGCAAGCGGCGCCAGCCGGGGGAATTATACACATCCGCTTTGCTGGCCCGTTCAAATATCGTGCTGCCCGCCGCCTCCTGCACCGCAGGGTTGGCGCTTGAGGCCATACCGGCGGCTCCGAAACTGCCACCATAAAGCCCGGGCGGCGTCAGCACATCCACATGCGCACTCGGCAACTCGTCAATAAACCGGCTTGGCAAAGCCGATTGCCACTGCCCATAGACCCGGCGATTTGCGGCAAAAGAAATCGTGCAAATTTCTTCCGCGCGGGTGATGCCCACATAGGCCAGTCGCCGCTCCTCCTCCAATCCCTTAAGACCGCTTTCATCCATTGAGCGCTGCGAGGGAAAGAGACCATCTTCCCAACCGGGCAAAAACACCATCGGAAATTCGAGGCCCTTGGCCGCGTGCAGTGTCATAATCGAGACCTTTGCCCCATCCGATTGCTGTTCATTGTCCATGATCAGGCTGACATGCTCCAAAAACCCTTGCAGATTTTCAAACCCTTCCAAAGCCTTGACCAGCTCTTTGAGGTTTTCCAAACGCCCTGGCGCCTCTGGCGTTTTGTCATTTTGCCAATGGGTGGTGTAGCCACTTTCATCGAGGATGATTTCCGCCAGCTCAACATGAGTATCNGCCTGCTGACGAATCTGCGCGTGCCAGCGGTCAATGCCATCGATCAGGCGCGCCAATTCCACGGCACCCTTGCCGCCCAAATCTTTTGCCGCCAGCAATATCCGCGCGCCCTCCACCAAAGACACGCCATTGCTGCGGGCAGCGGTTTGGATTTTCTGCTGCGCCTTGTCGCCCAGCCCACGCTTGGGCGTGTTGACGATGCGTTCAAAGGCCAAATCGTCATCGGTGCTGACCGCCAGACGAAAATAGGCCATAGCATCTCGGATTTCCATCCGCTCGTAAAACCTGGGCCCGCCAATCACACGATAGGGCAGACCGATGGTCAAAAAGCGATCCTCAAAAGCGCGCATTTGATGGGAGGCGCGCACCAAAATCGCCATACGATCGAGATCAAAGGCCGCTTGTCCCCGCGTGCCGCGCTGCGCCGCCTCGATCTCCTCGCCAATCCAGCGCGCCTCTTCCTCGCCATCCCAATGGCCAATCAGCCGCAGCTTTTCGCCCTCTTCCTTTTCGGTCCAAAGCGTCTTGCCCAAACGGCCTTTATTGCCATCAATCACCGCGCTGGCCGCAGCCAGAATATGCGGCGTGGAGCGGTAGTTCTGCTCCAGACGCACCACATGCGCACCGGGAAAATCTGTCTCAAACCGCAAAATATTCCCGACTTCCGCACCGCGCCAGCCGTAAATCGACTGATCATCATCGCCAACGCAGCAAATATTCTGATGCCCCTGCGCCAAGAGCCTGAGCCACAAATATTGCGCCACATTGGTGTCTTGATATTCGTCCACCAAAATATAGCGAAAAAACCTCTGGTACTGCGCCAAGACTTCGCTGTGTTCTTGTAAAATTGTCACCACATGCAACAGCAAGTCACCAAAATCTGCAGCATTCAATTCGCGCAAACGTCTTTGATATTGCCCGTAGAGCTCAACGCCCTTGTGATCATAAGCGCCCGCCTCAGAGGCTGGAACTTGCCCCGGCGTCCAAGCTCGGTTTTTCCAGCCGTCAATGATGCTCGCCAATTGCCGTGCCGGCCAGCGTTTGTCGTCAATCTGCGCCGCGGCGATCAATTGCTTCATCAACCGCAGCTGATCGTCGCTGTCCAGAATGGTGAAATTGCTTTTCAGTCCCGCCAATTCCGCATGACGGCGTAGGATTTTCACACAGATTGAGTGAAAGGTGCCCATCCAAGGCATGCCCTCCACCTGACCAATCAAATGGCTCACCCGATCTTTCATCTCGCGCGCAGCCTTATTGGTAAAGGTGACCGCGAGAATTTCATGGGGGGGCGCCGTGCCGGTATTGAGCAAATGCGCGATGCGGGCGGTGAGCGCTTTGGTCTTACCTGTCCCTGCCCCCGCCAGCATCAACACAGGTCCGCCGAGCTGCTCCACCGCCGCGCGCTGCGCTGGATTGAGCCCATCCATATAGGGCGTCGGACGGGCAGCCATGGCCATTTGACTCAAGCTGGGGGAGGCGGCGGCCTCAAAGGCCTCTGATTCATCAAAACTGCTCATGCAGGTAATCTAGCGTCATTTGCGCCAAAGTGAAACAATTGTTCGCGTTGTGTTCTTATGTTTTCTTAAAAATACAAAGCAAAGCGAAAATAAGGCTTAAACTCGCAATTTAAATGATGTAAGCGCTTGCATATGGATCTTAACTCAAAATACCCCGCCATTTCCGACCTGCGCTCCAAAGCGCGCAAGAGAATTCCGCATTTTGCTTGGGAATATCTCGACAGCGCCACGGGTGATGAAAGCACATTGCATCGCAATCGCTCCGCCTTGGACGCGATTCATTTTGTCCCGCGCGGGCTGCGCGGCGAAATCAAACCGCAATTGGCGACGGAATTTCTTGGCAAATCCTATTCCGCCCCCTTCGGCATTGCGCCAGTTGGCATGTCAGGCTTGATGTGGCCCGGCGCGGAAAAAACGCTGGCCGGGTTTGCTGCGGGCGCAAAAATCCCCTACGGCATGTCAACGGTTGCGACCACAACACCCGAAGACGTAGCCCCCTATCTGGGCGATATGGGTTGGTTTCAGATGTACCCGCCGCGCGATGAGGCCATTCGCAATGATATGATCCAGCGGGTGAAAAATGCGGGCTTTACCACTTTAGTCGTGACCATCGACGTGCCAGCTCAATCGCGGCGCGAACGGCAAATACGCGGCGGGCTGGTGCAGCCTCCCCGCCTCACTCCCCGCATTTTGGCGCAGGTGGCCGGCTGTCCTGAATGGGCGCTGCGCACAGCCCTCAACGGCAAGCCACGCATGAAAATGATTGAAACCTACGGCAAGGCGGTCATGGAAAGCGTGGCCTCCCTGCCCTCGAACAACCACGTCGGATATCTGCTGCGCACCGCACCCGATCACAGCTATGTGAAGCTCTTGCGGGACGCTTGGGATGGGCCCTTAATTGTCAAGGGCGTGATGTGCCCCGATGACGCGGCGCCTTTGGAGGGGCTTGGCGTGGATGCGGTTTGGGTCTCCAACCACGCAGGCCGGCAATTTGCCGGAAGCCCGGCAGCGATTGATATGCTGCCAGCCGTCAAAGCGGCGACCAATCTACCGCTCATTTTCGACAGCGGCATTGAGGGGGGATTGGACATGCTGCGGGCGCTCGCATTGGGCGCAGATTTCGTCATGATGGGTCGGGCTTGGCACTATGCGCTTGGGGCCATTGGCGCAAAAGGTCCAGCGCATTTATACGATATGTTGGTGGATGATCTAAATTCAAATATGATCCAAATTGCAGCAACCCATTTGAGTGATTTACCGGATTTGCTCCATAAATATTGACATATTCGCATCTTTCACCGGATCGGAACTTGAATTTTACAGACGTAAAAATCTGTAAAAAGAGCGAATTTTGATGAGAATAACTTAAAAAACAATTTGTAACCGTGGGAATTCTGGCTTTAAATGCTGCAACTGCATTGTAGCGAGGAATACCCATGGCCGACTTCAAAAAAATCCTGATTGCCAATCGCGGTGAAATCGCAATTCGCATCATGCGCGCGGCAAATGAATTGGGCAAGCGCACGGTGGCCGTCTATGCCGAAGAGGACAAGCTCGGCCTGCATCGTTTCAAGGCAGATGAAGCCTATAAGATCGGCGAAGGCCTAGGGCCAGTGGCCGCCTATTTGAGCATTGAGGAAATTTTGCGCGTGGCTAAGGCATGCGGCGCGGATGCGATCCATCCCGGCTATGGTCTTCTGTCCGAGAACCCCGATTTTGTAGATGCCTGCACCGCAGCGGGCATTGCCTTTATCGGCCCTAAGGCGGAAACCATGCGCCAGCTGGGCGACAAGGCCAGCGCGCGCCGCGTGGCGATTGAGGCCCATGTGCCGGTTGTTCCCGCCACTGATGTGCTTGGCACTGATATGGATGCAATCCGAGCAGAGGCGGCAAAAATTGGCTACCCATTGATGCTCAAAGCCAGCTGGGGCGGCGGCGGACGCGGAATGCGGCCGATATATAATGCTGAGGAGTTGGAAGAGAAGGTGTTAGAAGGCCGGCGCGAAGCCGAGGCGGCCTTTGGCAATGGTGAGGGCTATCTGGAGCGGATGATCCAACGGGCGCGCCATGTGGAAGTGCAAATCTTGGGCGATAAATTCGGCGAGATCTATCATCTCTTTGAGCGCGATTGCTCGGTTCAACGCCGCAACCAAAAAGTCGTTGAGCGCGCGCCGGCCCCCTATCTGACCGAGGCACAGCGGGCTGAGATTTGCGCTCTGGGCAAGAAAATCTGCGCCCATGTAAATTATGAATGCGCTGGAACCGTTGAGTTCTTGATGGATATGGACAGCCAGGAATTTTATTTCATTGAGGTTAACCCACGGGTGCAGGTGGAGCATACGGTGACAGAAGAGGTCACCGGCATCGACATCGTACGGGCGCAAGTCCTCATAGCAGAGGGAAAACCTCTGGCCGAAGCCACCGGCACGGCCAGCCAAGACGATGTGCGGCTGGACGGCCATGCCATTCAATGCCGCGTGACCACGGAAGATCCGTCAAATAATTTCATCCCAGATTACGGTCGCATCACCGCCTATCGCGGCGCGACGGGTATGGGGATTCGCCTGGATGGCGGCACGGCCTATTCGGGCGCTGTGATTACCCGCTATTATGACAGCCTGCTGGAAAAGGTCACCGCTTGGGCGCCCACCCCTGAGGCGGCCATTGCGCGTATGGACCGGGCGTTACGCGAATTTAGGATTCGCGGGGTCAGCACCAATATCGCCTTTGTGGAAAACCTACTCAAACATCCCACCTTCCTAAATTACGAATATACCACCAGCTTTATCGACAAGACGCCTGATCTGTTTAAATTCAGCAAGCGGCGCGATCGGGCCACCAAGATCTTGACCTATATTGCGGATATTACGGTCAACGGACATCCTGAGACCCAAGGTCGCCCTTCCGGCCAGCGATTTGAAGCCGCCGAAAGCTCCAATCGCCGCCCGTGACCGCGCGCAGGGCACCAAGGATATTCTGACCGCGCAGGGTCCAAAGGGTCTGGCCGATTGGATGAAAGCGCAAGACCGCCTCTTGCTGACCGACACCACCATGCGCGATGGGCATCAATCGCTTTTGGCGACCCGTATGCGCAGCCATGACATGGTCAAAATTGCTCCGGCCTATGCGGCGGGCCTGCCTGGGCTTTTTTCGGTTGAATGCTGGGGCGGCGCGACCTTTGATGTCGCCTATCGCTTTTTGCAGGAATGCCCTTGGCAGCGGTTGCGCGATCTACGCGCCGCCATGCCCAATGTCATGACCCAGATGCTTTTGCGCGCCAGTAATGGGGTGGGCTATACCAACTACCCCGATAATGTGGTGCAATTCTTTGTGCGCCAAGCCGCACAGACGGGTGTGGACGTCTTCCGGGTGTTTGACAGCCTCAATTGGGTGGAAAATATGCGCGTCGCCATGGATGCGGTGATCGAAGCGGATCGGGTCTGCGAAGGCACAATCTGCTACACCGGTGATATTCTTAATCCTGACCGGGCGAAATATGATCTAAAGTATTATGTCTCTATGGCCAAAGAGTTGGAGGCTGCGGGCGCGCATGTGCTGGGTCTCAAAGATATGGCCGGTCTGCTAAAACCTGCGGCGGCCAAGGCTTTGATTGGCGCGCTCAAGCAAGAAGTTGGCCTGCCCATTCATTTCCATACCCATGACACCTCAGGCATTTCGGGCGCCACAGTGCTGGCCGCCGCAGAGGCCGGCGTCGATGCTGTGGACGCCGCAATGGATGCCTTTGCGGGCGGCACCTCACAGCCCGCTTTGGGCTCCATCGTAGAGGCTTTGGCCCATACTGAGCGTGACACCGGCTTAGATATTGCTGAAATTCGCAAGATCAGCAGCTATTGGGAGCAAGTCCGCGTGCAATACAGCGCTTTTGAAAGTGGGTTACAAGCGCCCGCCTCTGAGGTCTATCTCCATGAAATGCCCGGTGGTCAATTTACCAACCTGAAAGCCCAGGCCCGCTCATTGGGATTGGAAGATCGCTGGGAGGATGTGGCGCAGACCTATGCAGATGTGAACCAAATGTTCGGCGATATTGTAAAGGTGACGCCCAGCTCGAAAGTTGTCGGCGACATGGCCCTGATGATGGTCGCGCAGGGATTGACCCGCGCCGAGGTCGAAGATCCCGCACTCGATGTGGCCTTCCCTGACAGCGTGGTCGATATGATGCGCGGCAATCTCGGACAGCCCCCCGGCGGGTTTCCCGCAGGCATTTCTGCCAAAGTTCTCAAGGGGCAGCCCCCTATGACCGAGCGGCCGGGGAAATCCATGCCAGCCGCCGACCTTGAGGCCTTGCGTGCCGAAGTCAGCGCGCTTTTGGAGGGCAAACAGGTCGATGATGAGGATTTGAACGGCTATTTGATGTATCCAAAGGTGTTTCTTGATTACATGGGCCGTCACCGAACCTACGGCCCTGTGCGAACTCTGCCCACCCAAACCTTCTTTTATGGGATGCAGCCCGGTGAGGAAATCACCGCTGAGATTGACCCCGGCAAAACCCTTGAAATCTTGCTGCAAGCTGTCGGCGAAACCAATGACGAGGGCGATGCGCGGGTGTTCTTTGAGCTGAACGGGCAGCCCCGCGTGATCCGCGTGCCCAATCGTAAGGTGAAATCCACAACCGCCGCCCGGCCCAAAGCCGAAAATGGCAATGCCAATCACATCGGAGCGCCCATGCCCGGCGTTGTCGCCTCTGTGGCAGCCCATACTGGAGCGCAGGTGCGCGCTGGGGATTTGCTGCTGACCATTGAGGCGATGAAAATGGAGACCGGCCTACATGCGGAGCGCGACGCGGTGATCAAAGCCCTGCATGTCACCCCCGGTGCGCAGATTGATGCTAAGGATTTGCTGATCGAATTTGAATAGGTAACTTGCCCCGCGAGGAGGGCCGTATGACTGCAAAACTCCTATTGATGTCCGACATTCACATCACAGAGCCGGGCACACAGATCATTGGTTTAGATCCATCTGCCCGGTTTCGGCGCTGCTTGGATCATGCCGCCCAGCATCATGCGGATGCCGCCCATCTCTTTCTTATGGGCGATTTGACCCATCATGGAGGTGTCTCTCAATATAAGGCTTTTAAAACAATGCCTTGCAGGTCAACCCTTCCCTGTCACGCTCATGCTGGGCAATCATGACCGGCGCAAGGCATTTGCCGAAGTCTTCCCAGAGCTTGCCGCCGGGTTTCGCCAAGGTCGTCACCGCTTTGGCGATACCGATGTGCTCTATCTCGACACGCTGGATGAACAAGCCCACGACCGGCACAGCGGGCACCTTTGCCTCGAGCGTCTGGACTGGTTGAAAACCGAGCTGGAGGCAGGCAAAGGGCCGCTGATCATCTTATCGCATCACCACATGCTGCGCTCCGGGTTTGATGGAATGGATGCCATCCATCTTAGAAACGGCACCGAAGTGGCCGATCTGATCGCCGCCTCCGGCCGCTGCCAGATGGTCATCAACGGCCATATTCATAGGATCATTGTGTCCTCCTACCGCGGTGTCACCCACGCGATGATCAAAAGCCCCTGCCATCAAATGCCTATGGTTCTGGGCGCTGGGGCCTCAAGTCTCTCTGTCGCGGAACCGGGCGGCTATGGGGTTTTACTTTTGGATCCAATCTCGCCACTGCTGCATCATGTGGATGTTGACCTGCCGGAATGTCCCCTCGCATTCGACGCCGAGTCCTAGCGTAAGATCCAGCAAAGCGGCTTAGGCAAAAATAATCTGACAATTATGGCATTTTACCCCTTGCAGGACAAAGCCACTGGGGCTATTTCAGCCTCACCAAATGGATGCGGGCGTAGCTCAGGGGTAGAGCATAACCTTGCCAAGGTTAGGGTCGAGAGTTCGAATCTCTTCGCCCGCTCCAATTGGTCAAAAACACCCGCGCATGGCGCGGGTTTTTTTATGCCTCATCGCAGGTGTCGATCTTCCTGTGTATTTTGCATCACATCTGCCCCCATATGCACATAAAATCCGCACAGCGTTATGCGTTCAGCACATAGCGGTAATGCAACCTTAAGTGTTGTTGCGCTGCAGCATTTTTCGCTACAAAGGTGGCAGCTAAAATTTCCTCCCGAAATCGAAGCATAGACTGGCGGTACCTTTGGGTACCGCCTTTTTTTTGTCAAAAACCCTAGGCCGCCCCCACGGATGCAGCACTTGTCACGCTTGCCCCTTCTCAACAGCCCGCAAGCCGATTATAAGGCCCCGGAACATAAAGGGTAGACCATGCGCAAAGTCCACATTTCCCGCGATACCGCAGAGACCAAAATCTCAGTCGAGCTCAATCTCGATGGCAGCGGCCTCTACGACAATCAGACCGGCGTCGGCTTTTTCGACCACATGCTCGATCAATTGGCGCGTCATGCTTTGATGGACATGACCGTGCGCTGCACCGGAGATTTGCACATTGATGACCATCACACGGTCGAAGATGTGGGCATTGCCTTGGGTCAGGCATTGACCCAGGCACTCGGCGATAAACGCGGCATTCGGCGCTACGGCGATTGCCTGCTGGCTATGGATGACGCATTGGTGCGCTGCGCGCTCGATCTCTCGGGCCGCCCCTATTTGGTTTGGAATCTTGATCTGCCAACCCAAAAAATCGGCAATTTCGACACAGAATTGGTGCGTGAATTTTTTCAAGCCTTCTCGACCCACGGCGGCATGACCCTGCATGTCGATAAATTGCATGGCATCAACAGCCACCATATTGCGGAGGCGGCCTTTAAATCTGTCGCCCGCGCGCTGCGCGATGCGCTGGAAACCGATCCACGCAAATCTGATGCGATTCCTTCGACCAAGGGCAGCCTCTAAGCTCATGCTGACAGCCTTAATCGATTATGAGAGCGGAAATTTGCATTCAGCGCAAAAAGCCTTTGAACGCATGGCGGCGGAATTGCCCAATGAAGAGGTGATTGTCACTTCCGATCCTGAAGTGCTGCGCCGCGCGGACCGGCTGGTCTTGCCCGGTGATGGCGCCTTTCCCGCCTGCAAAGCGGCCTTGGTGGAAAAAACTGGCCTCTATGAGGCTCTGCTCGAGGCAGTAGAAGCAGACGCCAAACCCTTTTTGGGCATTTGCGTCGGGATGCAGATGATGGCAAGCTTTGGCCATGAATATCAAACCACCCCGGGCTTAGATTGGATCGCGGGAGATATCCGGCCCATTAAACCGACCGACCCCAGGCTGAAAGTGCCACATATGGGCTGGAACGATCTGGTGATTACGGGTGCGCACCCGGTTCTGGCGGGGCTGAAAAATGGCGATCACGCCTATTTTGTGCATTCCTATCACTTTGTCCTGCAGGACGTGACCCAAAGATTGGCACATGTGGACTATGACGGTGAAATCTCTGCGATTGTCAGCTCTGGCACACGCATCGGCATGCAGTTCCATCCGGAGAAAAGCCAAGGCACCGGGCTTCGCCTGATCTCAAATTTTCTCAATTGGCGCCCCTAGTGGCCCGACTTTACGCAAGGCGAGACCCTATGATCCTTTATCCCGCAATTGACCTCAAAGACGGCCAAGCCGTGCGCCTTTACAAGGGCGAAATGGACCAGGCCACTGTGTTTAACGACAGCCCCGCTGATCAAGCTCTGGCCTTCGAGCAGGCCGGCTGCAGCTGGATTCATCTGGTGGATCTCAATGGTGCCTTTGCCGGCACACCTGTGAATGACGCCAGCGTGCGCGATATTCTCTCCAAGGTGTCCGTGCCCTGCCAACTGGGCGGCGGAATACGCGATATGGCAACGATTGAAACTTGGATTGATCTTGGGTTGTCACGGGTCATCCTCGGCACCGTGGCCGTTGAGGATCCCGCTTTGGTGCGCGAAGCCGCTAAGGCATTTCCAGGGAAAATTGCCGTGGGCCTCGATGCCCGCGACGGCCGCGTGGCGACCCGTGGCTGGGCCACTGAGACCGATATTATGGTGACAGATTTGGCCAAGCAGTTTGAACAAGACGGCATTGC
>JGI26079J46598_1000628_pt1 | contig 14564 bp, 15 predicted proteins | sample SaaInl59LU_5_DNA_FD_46598 | JGI IMG/M metagenome (IMG submission 46598) | reverse complement strand
CCTTGTAATCCAATCCTTCTGAGCTCACAGAAGCATATTCTGCCCCCGTAATCGCATGGCGCGCCGTGTATTCCGTGCCGCTGCCTGCCTCCCAGTTTCCAAGGATGTAATTCTTAACTGTGTTCATCTATTTGTGTGTTTGATAGGTTCCTGTATGTTCTGGTCTGTTGGGTTCCAATTCCTTCAACGGCTCCACCTCTTTCAAGGTATCCTGGCATTGCTTCGGAAGCTCCATGTACAATTTCGTTCCTTCCGTCTTCCACTCGAGCATTTCATCACTGACCTGCTTGACCACCTTGCCGGGGTTGCCTACGAAGATGCTCCTTGGCGGAATGACCGTATTCTGCGGCACAAAAGCCAATGCGCCCACAATAGAGCCATCACCAACCTCAACATTGTCCATGACCACGGCATTCATCCCGATGAGTACATTCTCACCCAGCGTCCCGCCGTGAATAATCGCCCCATGCCCTACATGCGCCATCTTCTTGAGGCGCGTTTCGGTTTTTGGAAACATATGTACGGTACAATTCTCTTGCACATTCACACCCTCTTCGAGCACAATCCTGCCCCAGTCGCCGCGGAGTACTGCCCCGGGTCCAATGTAACAATGCGGCCCAACGATCACATCGCCCGTCACATTCGCTTGGGGATGTACAAAGGCCGTAGGATGTACTACGGGAATGAAATCTAGGAATTGGTATATAGCCATCTTATGCGCGTTCTAAAATGGTGGCATACCCCTGGCCAACGCCAATACACATGCTCACCAAGGCATATTTCTTACCTGTCTCCTGCAACTCTAGGGCTGCAGAATGAAGGATGCGACCGCCCGTCACCCCCAGTGGGTGGCCCAATGCAATGGCACCCCCGTTCGGGTTGATACGCTCGTCGTTATCCGCCAAACCAAGCTCGCGCGTGCAAGCCAAAACCTGCGCCGCAAAAGCCTCATTCAACTCAATAATATCCATGTCGTCCAACGTCAGGCCCGCTTTAGCTAATGCCTTCTTCGACGCCTCCACCGGACCAATTCCCATAATCCGAGGCTCCACGCCAGCGACCGCTGAGCTCACCACGCGCGCCAAAGGCTTTAATCCATGCTGCTCCACAGCTTCACCACTGGCCATCAATAATGCTACGGCACCGTCGTTCAACCCGGAACTATTGCCCGCCGTCACTGAGCCGTCTTTTTTGAACGCTGCTCTTAGGCCGCCGAGGGCTTCAAGGGTGGTATTCGGTTTCATGAATTCGTCCTCCACAAAAACGATAGGGTCCTTTTTGCGCTGTGGGATCTCCACGGCGAATTTCTCCAAACGGAACCTTCCGCGCTCCTGCGCTCTGGCAGCTTTTTGCTGCGACCAAAGCGCAAAGGCGTCCTGGTCCTCACGACTAATTCCGAACTGCTCAACGAGGTTCTCTGCGGTCTCACCCATGGCGTGAGTACCGTAGAGCTCCTTCATTTTTGGATTCACAAAACGCCATCCGAAAGAAGTATCATACATCTTACTTCCGGTATCGAACGCGCTCTCGCTCTTGCTGATCACATAAGGCCCACGGCTCATATTTTCCACTCCTCCGGCGATAAATAGGTCGCCGTCTCCCGCCATGATGGCGCGGTGGGCATGGATGGCTGCGCTCATTCCTGAGGCACACAAACGGTTCACGGTTTCGCCAGGAACGCTCCACGGAAGCCCAGCCAAAAGGGCTGCCATACGGGCCACATTTCGGTTGTCTTCTCCGGCTTGGTTGGCACACCCTAGAATGACATCGTCAATGGCGCTAGGATCCACATCGGGATTCTTTTCCATGAGTTTAGCGATGGTCATAGCCGCCAAATCATCGGTGCGCACCGCGGCTAGGGTGCCTTTAAATTTTCCAATAGGCGTACGAACGCCGTCTACGATATAGGTCTGTTTCATAGGTTCCATTCTTTCGAGGTGCGGTATACGGTTCCTTTGAACCATGCTACGCGCTGCCCTGAAGTAGTTGTGATGTCTATTTGATACAACCCTGTTTTATGCGTTTCACTCAATAAGGTTGCAAATGCGGTGAGCTCTTCCCCTGCGCGAACCGCGTGGAGGTGATGTATACTGGTTTCAATAGAAAGACTTTGACGGCCGCTGCCGTTTGAAGCAAAGGCAAGGGCCGAATCTGCGAGAGAGTAGGTGATGCCCCCGTGCGCGATGTGAAAGCCGTTGGTCATTTCGTCACGAACGGTCATTTTTAAAGTAGCCTCGCCAGGTGCGTTAGATACGACAGTAATGCCCAGCCATTGGCTGAAAGCGTCGTTCTTCATCATGTGGCCTACTATTTCCTTCGCTTGATCCATGCTATGTGTCGCTTTCTGTTTTGTCTTGAAGTACTGCCATTTCCATCGCTTCGATGGCGCAATCGATCAAGAAAAGTACGTTGCCTTTAGCCTCTTCTGTAGTCGTATTATTCTCTACCACGTAGAGGTACAATTCGCTCAAGGTGTTTGGCGAACTGCTCAATTTAATAAGCGCAGGAATATCCAGGCCGTGCTCCTCTTGGTGCGATTCATAGACTTCCAATTTCTCTTCAATAACACCTTGCCATTTCTCATTGCTAAGCATGGTCAAACGCCAACCCATTTTCTGAAAGGACCATTTTAACAGCAATACCGATTTCAACATCCAACTGTGCGTCCCGTCGTCCATGCCTTCGTCGGCCTCCATCAACGTACCCATAATATAGGGTTGCTGCTCCAATAAGTCCATGAAGTTCTGCTGGTATACGTTGTCCGTCCAGCCCTCTACTTCCATGATTGAATCTTTGAGGCTCACTGCCCCGGCGTTTTGAGGTGTATTCATGTCTACGAATTTAAGCATAAAAAAACCCCGAGCATTTCCACTCGAGGCATTCCAACTAACACATCAAAATATGGACGACGCCACATTGATGTTTAATGTATATCAAAATGCGTTTTCAGTCCGTGACTCATATCACGACTTATCCCTCCCTCTATTTATTGGACTTGATCATTATTCGGTGTGGAATACCGTCTTCGAGAAACTCCTCCCCTTGAGCTACATAGCCCAAACGACCGTACCATTGAAGCAGGTACGATTGTGCCATAATAACCACGTCCCGCTCGAGCTCAAACAAATCCCAGGCCCATTCTTCTGCCCGTACCATAAGTTCGATTCCCAATTCCTTGCCACGCGCCGATTTTTCAACAACTACGCGGCCTATACTGACCTGAGGATAGGCGGTTCCTGGAGGCAAGATGCGGACATAGGCAACCACTGCTCCCTCGGTGTTTTTAGCATAAAGGTGGTAGCTGTTTTGATCGTGATTGTCTAAATCTAGATACACACAATCCTGCTCTACAACAAATATGTCTGAGCGCAACCGAAGTAATGCATACAAGTCGTTTTTCGGAAGGGATTCGAAGGTATGTCTATGCCACTGCATGTTGATTTCGTTTTTGAATGAGTTGGTGGTAAAGTAGGACGATTAAAAATTGGACCCCAAGCAAGGTAGCAACCGTACCGGCTATAGACGTATCCATCCAACGGCTGAGGGCATAGCCGCCCAATGCCGCGAGTAACGCAATACTGCCTGCCCCGATAAGGAGGAGGTGTAATTTCTCGACCAAAAGGTAGGCTGTTGCAGCGGGAACGACGAGCAGAGCCACCACTAAAATCGCGCCGACACTTTCAAAACTCACTACGGTAGCAAAACTCACCATGGCCATTAAGCTGAGGTTCCATGCGGCCACACCTATGCCTAAGACGGCGGCATAATCTTCATTGAAACTGGACATTTTCAGTCCTTTAAAGCCAATGAACGTATAGGCCAAAACTGCGAGAAGAAGCAGCCCAGAAGACCAAAGGGCAATGGGTCCCATGTTTAGACCGCCGAACGACCATGTGTTAAAGGGCACATAGGCAATCTCCCCGTACAGCACACATTCCTGATCTAAATCCACGCTATCGCTCCAAAAGGTGATCAGTATAACCCCCAGTGCAAACAACGTAGTAAACGTCATGCCAATACTGGCGTCGCTTTGAACCTTTAATTTTTTACGTAACAATTCTATAATAATCGTAGCTAAAACACCTACCGCCGCTGCGCCTAAGAACATCCACAGTGAGGCACGACTTTGGCTTAACCAATACGCCACGGCAATACCGGGAAGTACCGCGTGCGAAATAGCATCGCCGACCATGGTCATTTTACGCAGCACGAGGAAAGCGCCCAGGAGGGCACAAGAAACTGCGGTAAAAACCGCCGTTAATGCTATGGCGAGGGTTGGGGTCATTAACGTAAATAGTGTGCGAGGGGAAATCTGTAACTAACGCCTGTTCCAAAGAAAAGGCCACTCGTGTTGAGCCGGGTGTCCACGTAAGGGCTGAGGTCAAATCCAGCGTAAATATCTAATTGAAGATCGTTGGACAACAGCTTGGTGAACCCGCCGTCAAAATAGGGCGTCCCAAACAGTTGCTGCCCCTGTAGCTGCCAGTTGCTAAAATACTCCGCATACACACCGTAGTTATTGCCAAGATCATAGCCTAATGCTAAGGAGAACATTCCGCCGTCCACGAAGCCATTAGTGCCGTTCATGCCGCCAGAAATTCCAATATTGCTTGCAATACCAAGCCGCGGAGTCAATCCCTTTTCCAGCATGAGTCGCTGTTCGTGGAGTATTTGTTCAGGATAAACGGAGGCATAATCACCTGCAGAAACCCAAGAATTTGAGATGTGGCTAAGCCAGGTCGTTTGCGGCAATACATCCGATTCTTTAATCAAGTTGTACTTAAAACCAAAAGTTACGGGGCTTACACCGGTTCTTCGCATTGGGTCATTCCAAGTTGAAGGCTGGTCTATGCGCTCGGTATTCGCATTAACAACCACTCTTACTTCAAAGCGCTGATTAACTCCAAATCTGAGCACCTCCTCAAATTGATGCCTGTCGGTGATGGAGCCGCCTGGTAAGGACTCTTCATTATGCGAATACTGATACCCGCCTTCGTACTGAAACCAACCTACTGGAGTAATCTGTGCACTTTCGGTAATATCCGGTCTATCTGTCGCAATGGCTGGCATACCCACAAACACGGGTGTTAATTCAACATCATCAGCGTCAATATCATTCATCTGTGGACGCTCCTGCGCCATACCCCAAAAAGATGAGGCCATTAAAACTACAATACTAATCTTCTTCATAAGGAATAGGACTTTGGTGAGGATCCACTTCGGGATTCCCCAATTCTTTAACTATTAATGCTTCTATTTCAGGGGTAATGATGTGTTCCATGGTTTCGGCCTGGGGATGAATATGATCTGCGGCCATGCCGAGACGCTCCGTGAGGTATAGCTCCCACAATCGGTGTAATCGAACCACACGACGGCCCTCAGTGCGGCCTTTTTCAGTCAAAGCAAAACCATCTGCGCGCTCCACCAATAAATACTCTTTTTTCAAAGACCGTAGCGTCTTGCGTAACCCTTCCAGGTGCTGGCGCCTTATCCCAACTATGGTTTCCGACGTCATTGCGACGGTATGACCCTCTCTTTCTTCGGCGCCATAAAGCAGTTTCAAAAGGTTTTCACGCTGGGTTTTTAATTGGTTTCCTCTAGCCCGTTTTCTGCGAGGAAGCCATCCGTTTTCAGGGGCGATAAGAAGCGAAATAAATGCGATGCCGCCCAAAGCAAGCACAATCCACGGTCCCGTTGGCATTTTTGGCAGGCTCGCGCTAATAATTGTTCCAACCACTGCCGCGGTAGCCGCAAAAACAGCCGAAAGTACAAGCATCAAGCGCAATGAAGCGGTCCAAGATCGTGCGGCGGCGGCAGGTGTGATCAACAATGCGGCCATCAACACGACGCCAACAGATTGAATGCCTACTGTAACCGCCAAGACGGTAAGCACGGTGAAAACAAATCGGATCAATTGTATAGGCAGGCCAATGGCAGCAGCAAAATCTTCATTAAAGGTCATTAACTGAAATCCCTTGAAGAAGAGCGCAACACTAGCAAGCAACAGCAATGCTAGGGCGGCAAAAACGTACAGATCAGACAGCGTAATGGCGGCAGCTTTACCTAAAAGGAACCGCTCTAGCCCCGCCTGTTGACCCTGTCCCGTGCGCTGGACCGCTGAAAGCAACATGATGCCGAAGCCGAAAAACGTTGAAAGCACTAGGCTGATGGCTGTATCTCCTTTCAGTTTTGTGCGTTGCTCGAGAAAACTTATGCCGTAATGAGCCGTAAGACCCGCGACTAACGCACCAAGAATTAAAAAAACCGGATTGCGTCCGTCTCCAATAATAAATGCGAGCACCACCCCAGGAAGAAGTGCATGGGCTATCGCATCTCCAACTAAACTCTCTCCCTTTAAAAAGCTGAAAACACCCACCACGGAGGACGAAGCCGCCAACAGTAGCGTGCCAATAAGCACTTTTATGAAAACAGGATCAAACATTAATCTTTCGGTTGGTCTTCTTTAAAATCTGGTTCGCGAAGCGGAAATTCAGTATCTGAAATGAGGTCGCCTAGTTTTGAAAGAACCGTTAAACGGCCGCCGTATGCTTCCTGCAATAGTTCTTTTGTAAAGACCTCTTCTTTTGGACCGGCTGCAACTAGTCGTGTGTTGAGCAACACAATCCAATCAAAATATTCGTTCGCTGTCTGTAAATCATGGTGCACAATGACGACCGTTTTACCCTCGTTTTTCATGTCACGCAGCAGCTTTAAGATAGCGTCCTCAGTCGCGGCGTCCACACCTACAAAAGGCTCGTCCATTAAGTAGATATCTGCCTGTTGCGCTAAAGATCGTGCGATGAATACGCGCTGTTGTTGACCGCCCGAAAGCTGAGAAATTTGTCGGTCCGCGAATTCTAAAAGGTTCACTTTTTCTAGCGCCTCGGTAGCGATTCGACGGTCCTCTTTCGTGATGCGTTTAAAAAGATTGTTTTTNCGGTACCGCCCCATCAATACCACGTCCATTACNTCNGCCGGAAAGTCCCAATCCACGCTTTCGCGCTGTGGAACGTAGCTCACTCGTTCACGGACTTTATCTAAGGGTTGGCCAAATATTTCTGTATAACCGCTGTCCGGCTTCATAAGTCCCATGACGGTTTTGAGCATGGTCGTCTTTCCAGAACCATTTGGTCCAACGACGCCTATAATTTTACCCTTGGGCAATTCAAAATCAACATCCCAAAGCACAGGCTTGCTGTGGTAGCTGACCGTGAGATTGTGTACTTCAATGCTCTTTTCCATTAGTTGAATGATTTTAAAATCTGTATTGTATTGTGTGTAAACGCACCAATCAAAGTGGCTTCTGGCGTTCCCTCCGCTCCCAACGCGTCGCTGAACAATGGCGCACCAATCCGCACTTTTCCGCCTTTTTGTTCTACTGCTTCTTGCAGTGCTTCGATACTTTTTGAATTTACCGAAGTCTCGATAAAGACGGTGGATAGGTTGCGGTCTAAAATGAATTGGGCGGAAGAAGTCATGTCTCGTATGCCAAATTCTGCAGCGGTACTAATCCCCTGCAATCCATGCACTTCGATGCCGTAGGCGCGACCAAAATAGGAGAAAGCATCGTGCGCGGTAACTAGGGCGCGTACTGAATCGGGAACTTCATTGATCGCCAGTACAAATTCATCGTGTGCGGCGACCAATTCAGAAAAATAATCCATAGCGTTGCTTTCAATAGCCGCNCTGTGTTGCGGGAATTCACCCTTTAAAAAGAGGGCCAGTTCACCCACGCATCGGTTCCAAAGTTGCAGGTCGAACCAAATGTGCGGGTCATAGGTGTTAGGGCCTACTTCGATAAGGTCGTGAGACCGAAGTGCGCTGCTCATTGCGTAGACTGGCTTTTGCTGGCCAACTTTTTCAAGGATGTCTGTCATTTTACCTTCCAAATGCAAACCGTTGTGCAGGATGACGCCCGCATTGCTAAGCTTGGCCACATCGCTTTCGACGGGCTTGTAACTATGCGGGTCAATGTTTGACTGCATTAAGGCTTGTACCGAAATTTCTTCCGGTAGCAGTTGACGTGCCGCATCGGCAACTACTGAGGTAGTGCACAAGACATCGATGGACGGTTCTGGCGTACACGCCAAGGTCAATGCGGCAAGTGCCATGATCAGGAAATTCCTCATGATTGTACGGCGTAAATGTTTGCACACATGTTCTGACTCAGCCAAAAGGTACCTGCAGAGGAGCCCAGTTCTACACTCGAGTCAAAAGCTGAAATCGCACGGATTTCATAGGTGTTGCCTAGGTTGATGTTCATGGTGTCCAATTGGTCAAAGAATTCTGACCCAGCATCTTCTACCCGAACAATTCGAATCTCGGTTCCTGCAGTAAAAGCGCCGATTGGCTGTCCTAAAACCGGCGGCATTTGACCATCGCGTTCCGGAATAGGATCGCCGTGTGGATCGTGTTTCGGGCTGCCCAGGAATTGAAATAGTCGATCGACCAATTCTTCACTCTGGATATGCTCCAACTGCTCTGCGAGCGGATGCACTTCCTCCCAGCCGAAGCCAAGCTTATCCACTAAAAAAGTCTCCCACAACCGGTGTTTACGCAAAATAGATTTGGCCAACCGAATGCCTTGAGGGGTGAGTTGAACGCCTTTGTAAGGAACAACGTTCACGAGGTCTTTTTGACCAAGTCTTCTAACCGCTTGGGTGACAGAGGAGCCCTTTGCACCAATCCGCTGCGCAAGATCGCCGTTACTAACGGGCCGGCCTCCGCCTAAATGGTAGAGCGCTTTAATATAGTTCTCTTCGCTTTCCGTGTGGGTTTTCACTTTGGCTATCTTTTATTTTAGGCAAAGCTAAACCTTATTTAAACACCTGCCACAAGAAGTACTAGAATACTATAAATAACTTACCTTAGCGACCGTGAGTACGCACACTTATTTCATATCAGATGTCCATTTAGGAGCGCCTTCCGTGCAGGATAGCCAAGAGCGTGAACGCGCCCTAGTCGCTTTTCTAAAAAGCATTGCTAAGGACTGCAAACAACTCTTTATCGTTGGCGATCTTTTTGACTACTGGTTCGAATACAAACACGTTGTACCACGCGGTCACACCCGTGTTTTGGGCCAATTAGCGCTCATGGTCGATGCCGGTCTTAAACTCGACATATTCGTAGGCAACCACGACCTGTGGTTGGGAAGCTACCTCGAAGAAGAATTGGGAGCAACCGTTCACCACAGACCATTAAAGTGGTCCCCGAATGACGGCCAAACTTGGTTTTATCTTGCCCATGGAGACGGTTTAGGCCCTGGAGACCGCAAATACAAAGCAATAAAGAAACTTTTTACCAACCCCATCGCCATCTGGGCATATAAACGGCTCCACCCAAATTTTGGAGTAGGCTTTGCCGCTCGAATGTCGCGGGCTTCCCGCAACAGCCAAAGCGATGATGATCACGCCTTTAAAGGGGAAAAGGAAAGGCAATTGGTCCACAGTAGAACCCTTCTTGAAAAAGAGTGGTTTGACTATTTCGTTTACGGTCATCGGCACCACGAGAAAGAGTTGGTCCTTCGAACCCGCGAAGGAAAAGATGGCACCAAAATTGAAAGCAAATATTTCGTCCTAGGCGATTGGATTCATTTGAATACCTACGCAAAATGGGACGGGACACATTTATCTCTAGACCGTTACACACCAAAAAAATGAAAAAAGCACTTGTACTTGTAGTTTTAGCATTGACCTTTAACGCTGCTGCACAGGATTATAAAGGCCACTACGGCATTGGACTTGCTCTAGGTGAGCCAAGCGGTTTTAGTATTAAAAAATTCAACAACAACAATGAGGCCTTTCAGTACACCCTAGGCTACAGCGCAGTGAAAGGGCAAGAAGGGATCAATATTGGTGCTGATTATTTGCTTCACAACTACGAAATCATCACTGCAGAAAAAGGACGCATTCCTTTTTATTACGGCGGTGGCGTTCATTTGAAAAGCTATAACGCAGCGGGTAACCAACTCTACGCCAGAGTTCCTCTGGGAGTGGCTTACGAATCTGTTGAGTTTCCCATTGATGTGTTCTTCGAATTTGCACCGGGTATTGCGGTACTTCCATCACCTGCCTTAGTGACCAATTTTGCCATAGGCGCCCGCTTCTACTTTGACGTACGAAAAGCCGTAGAAAAAATAGACGAAGCCATTTAAATCCAGGCACAAAAAAACCCCGGGCGTTTAGCCCGAGGTCTCTATTTTTCCTTGATTAACCAGTTTATTTCGCCGCTGCGTATTTCGCTGCTACTGCTTCCCAATTCACCACATTCCAGAATGCTGCAATATAGTCTGGGCGACGGTTCTGATAATTCAAATAGTACGCGTGTTCCCACACGTCCAAGCCCATGATTGGGTGACCGCCGCAGCCTACGCCCGGCATTAATGTGTTGTCTTGATTTGCAGAAGAACACACCTCTAAGACGCCGTTGTTAACACACAACCAAGCCCATCCAGAGCCAAAGCGTGTTGCCGCTGCTGCGTTAAATTTTTCTTTCAAGCCATCCAACGAACCAAACGCTTCGTCAATAGCAGCTGCTAGATCTCCTGTTGGAACGCCGCCTCCGTTTGGAGAAAGTACTTCCCAGAACAAGCAGTGGTTGTAGTAACCGCCACCGTTGTTGCGAATGGCTGCATGGTCTGAATGATTTGCGAGCAACTCTTCGATAGACTTGCCTTCCATATCTGTTCCTTCAACTGCTGCATTGAGCTTTGAAGTATATCCTGCGTGGTGTTTCCCGTGGTGGATTTCCATGGTACGTGCATCAAAGTGCGGCTCTAGCGCATCATGAGCGTACCCCAATTGTGGTAATTCAAATGCCATAATGAATAGGGTTTATGTTAAATCTTGGTATAAAGGTAAGGCAAATTCCCGCTGAAGGTTTTAACTTACGTTTATATCCTGTTCAATAATCTCTATGACCGCTACTCAAGGCCAAACGCCATTATCTGCCCCGTCAGACTTCATCGTTTTAAACGCCTCAGCGGGTTCAGGTAAAACGTATTCTTTAGTGCAGCACATCCTCATGAATGCGTTGCGAAAAAAGGATATGGACCATGCCTATCAAAAAGTTTTAGCCATCACCTTCACCAACAATGCAGCAGCAGAAATGAAAGCACGCTTGTTGGACCAATTATTAACCTTCAAAACCCTGAATGATCCCAGCTCTAGTACGTTTTTCAAACCGATTTGGGAAGAGATTGGCATAAGCGCCAAAGAATTGCAACAACGCGCCGCTGGTGCGGCAAGTCACATGTTGCACAATTACAGCACTTTGAATGTGGGGACTATTGACCAGTTCACACACCGATTGGTTCGCACCTTTACACGAGACTTAGAGCTCGACGACAATTTCGAAGTGCGTTTGGACCTCGATGGAATGATCGAAGAAGCTTTGGAGCTGCTTTACAGCAGTCTGGGAGAAGCACCGGCTCTACGTGCATCCCTAGCGGCGTGGATGCAAGAACGAATGAACCGCGAAAAAAGTCACAACCCGGACAGGGATTTGAAGCGCGAAGGGAAAGAGAGTTTTAACGAAGATACGTGGACGGAATTGGCCCATTTACCCGGTCCAGAGCGTATGCTTGAGCTCGAAGGGGAACTCAACCAGGAACTTACCTCCATTGTAGATGAAGGAAAAAAACTAGCGCAACAAGCGTTCACGCACCTGAAGGCTCAAGGGTACACGAAAGACAACTTTACCTACTACCCCCAGGCTAAAAAACACTTCGTTGAACTTTGGTCTAACCTCCGAAGCAACGACCTAGAAGCAGGTGTTCAGGCCTTTAAGACCAAGCCAAAGAAAAGTGCTGATGCTGAGTGGGAGGCCTTTTTAGAATTGGCCCAGTCGTTCCAAGAACGCAACCAGCGCAAACTATTGTTGCTGAAACAAGCCACAGAAAAACTACAGCAGCTCTCGGCCACCCGTGCACTCATGGATAAGTTTAATGCCCTTCAAGAGGAGCAAAACACCATGCCGCTAAGTGCCTTCAACAAACTGATTTCTGAAGAGCTTCAAAAGGAGCCTACCGCATTTATTTATGCCCGCTTGGGCGAGAAATTTTGGCATTTCTATATCGATGAATTTCAGGACACCTCTGAAATGCAATTTGACAATTTGCACCCCCTCATTGAGCATACCTTAACTAAAGATGAAAATCCAAACAGCGCCCTTATCGTTGGAGATGCCAAGCAAAGTATTTACCGCTGGCGCGGCGGACGTGCGGAACAATTCATGGCGCTCGTGGACAACGTCCATCCATCTAACCGTTTTCAGCAGCACCTTAGCGGACACGAATTGTATTCCCGCGAAACGGTCCAATTGCCTAAAAACTTTCGAACCTACGGGAATATTGTCCACTTCAATAATTCTTTTTTCGAACACCTCAGTAAGCGCCTAACGGTGCCCGCACATCAAAGTGCTTATACCGGGGCACAGCTTCAACAAGTGCCAGACAAGGACCCTTTAAAAGGCGAAGTCGTTGTGGATTTTATTTCCGTTCCCGAGGGTGAAACAAAGAACGCACAGCGCTATGCAGAGGCCGTCTGCTCACAGGTTAAAACAACCATAGAAGCCCTTTTAAAACGTGGACATTCCTACAACGATGTAGCGCTTCTGGTCCGCGGAAACGCGCAAGGAAAATTACTGGCCAATTTTTTAACGCAAGAAGGTATTCCTGTCTTATCTGCGGACAGTCTCGTCGTAGGAAGCTCCTTCGAGAGTGCCGTGCTGTTGTCTTGCGCACGATTATTTCTCAATGCTGACGACCGCGAAAGCAGATTTGCTTTGGCTTATGCCTTGTCTAAGCTGGGTAAAATCCCTGCGCAATTAGAACCCTTTGTTTTCCAACAGCAGACCACTTCGAAGGGCATACCCTACCTCAGCGGCCTGTTCCCTGGACTGCAGCAACTCTTTAGCCAACAAGAATCGCTATATACATTCGGTGCACGTGTCTTTGAGGTTTTTGGCTTATTACTGGAGCCCAACGCGATGGTTGACAGCTGCCTAGATCTACTTTATGGATTTCAAACTAGAGAAGGTTCGTTTGCTACTTTACCCTCTTGGTGGGAGGCAGAGGCAAAAAAGCGTAATGTTCCTGCTCCGCAGGACAAGCCTGCAGTACAGGTTATGACCATACATAAGAGTAAAGGGTTAGAGTTTGAACACGTCATTCTTCCTTTTGGAATTAACTATAAATCGGGCGGCGATGCGCACTGGATCGATGTCGATGTTCATCCAGAATTGGCCCGATTACCCATCACTAAATCTGATAAAAACGCTCCCTTATTTGAACCCGAATTATGGTCTGCGCTAGAAAACCAAAGCTATTTCGATTGGATGAATATGGCCTATGTGGCTATGACGCGGCCCGTTTCCGGTTTGCATGTGTTTGTCGACAAAGAAAAGCCCGATGAATTAGGCAAAGGCCTTATAGCGTATTTAGCATGTGATCCAGAGCAGGGTTCTTACCGTTCAGGAGAAGTGGTCTTGCCCAAAATTTCAAGTCAAAATGAAGCAGTTCTTCCCGTAGCCCCAAAGCCCGGTGCATTCTCTCCTGCCAACTTCGAATGGCGCAAACAGCGCCTAGAGGATGGTTTGACGGCCATGCTGACGGAAGCAAATGGGGGACGGCCCTGCACCAAATTTGCGCCGTTTGTATCGCACAGGCGCCTTTTCAGAGCACCTACACGAAGGTGCTGCAGCGTCTATAAACCAATTGGCTCAACACCCTGTGCTGGAAGATATCAATGACCGCGGGGTCATTATATATACGGAACGCTCCATCATCTCCAAGCAGGATACGGCCCGACCAGATCTTCTCATTAAAACCGGAAAAAAAATTACGGTCGTTGACTACAAAACTGGCGTTCAAAAACCTGAACATCAAGAACAATTAGATCGGTATATTGAACTGCTTAGCACAGTTTTTGAAGACGTAGATGGAACATTATTATACCTTTAAAGATGCAACAGCGCGCAAAAAAATACACCCGGTTAAGCTTGCAATGTGGAGCAATACTGCTTTTAATNACGAATTGCAGCTACGACAACAGTATTGATTCNTATGGAAATACTACCGCATGCGATACCGCAGCAATAACCTTTAGCCAGGACATAGATGCACTCATAAGTCAAAACTGTGAAGGTTGCCACAACGGAATGTCCGCCAACGGCGGCCTAATTNTAAGCGGCCATCAAAATACTGCGGCAGCGGCACTAAATGGATCTTTAATTGATCGTACGACGCGAAGCGCTGGCGACCCGCTGTTGATGCCTCCCGGCGGCGCATTAAGCGATTGTGATATAAGTAAATTACGCGCCTGGATCGCACAAGGCGCGCCAAATAATTAATAGCCATGAAAGGAATTATTTTAACTGTATTGTTAATTTGCAGCACCGTAGCATCCGCTCAACAATACCTCACGCGTGAAGCTCAACTCTCTTTCGATGCCGGATCCCCTCTAGAAGACATCGACGCCTTTACTGAAAGTGGCTCCGCTGTTTTTGATGCGAGTTCTGGTAAAATTGGTGTTCAGGTTTTAATGACTTCTTTCCAATTTAAAAGG
>JGI26079J46598_1000627_pt1 | contig 14566 bp, 10 predicted proteins | sample SaaInl59LU_5_DNA_FD_46598 | JGI IMG/M metagenome (IMG submission 46598) | reverse complement strand
GATTTTCTTTCTCCTCCAGAATTTCTTTCAGATCTATCGGGTCTGTCTGTTCTTCTACTGCTACTGCTGTCGCTTCTTCTTCTTGAAGAAGATCCCTCAGCGCTTCGTCTACGTCCAAAACCACCATCTTTCTTACCAAAGGGTTTTTTAGATCCCCCTCTTCTTTTTCCACCAGAACGTTCCTTCTTAGTAACTTCTATATTTACAGAGCGTCCATCAAAATCCGGTTGGTTGCTAGAAAATGCATCCAAAGCCTTGTCTTCGAAATTTTTGTCTAATTCGAAGAAAGAAAAAGTATCTAGAATATCTATGGCACCTATTTCTATTTTATCTCCAATATTTTGGTCATTGATTAAACCAATTAATTTCGCAGGATTCAAACTGTCTTTTCTACCGATATTGATAAAGAAGCGCGTCATGTTTTCATTAGTAGATCTTGCTCTAGAGTTATCTCTAGAAGACAAATCGTTCAAGTCTTTTGCGTTTTCATAGTAGGCTAACATGGTATTGAACTCTAAAGAAACAAATTTTTGAATCAGTTCTTCGCGTTCAAGGTCTTTTAGCTTTTCGTAAATACTCGGTAAAAACTCATTTATTTGAGTTTCGTTTACTTCAATTGCCTGTACCTTGTCAATTAGGTTCATTAATTGATTCTGACAGATTTCTTTCCCTGACGGTACCTTAGCTTGTATGAATTTCTTTTGAATAATTTTTTCGATAGGACGTAATTTTCCTTTTTCTTTTCCATTGACTAAAACAATAGAGATTCCTTTGTTTCCAGCTCGACCTGTTCTACCACTTCTGTGTGTGTAGTTCTCTATTTGGTCCGGTAATTTATGATTGATTACGTGAGTCAGTTCACTTACATCCAATCCACGTGCAGCGACATCGGTAGCGACTAATATTTGAATAGTTTTTTTACGAAATTTTCCCATTACAGAATCTCTTTGTGCTTGAGATAAATCTCCATGCAAAGAATCTGCACTGTAACCATCTTTTATTAAATTATCTGCAACTTCTTGGGTTTCCCTTCGAGTTCTACAAAAGATAATGGCGTAGATATTTGGATTCAAATCCGCAATTCTTTTTAAAGCAGGGTAACGAGTTCTTTCTGTAACCGAATAATATTCATGACTTACATTATCTGAACCCTGATTTTTTTGTCCTGAAGTAATTTCTACAGGCTTGGTCATATAGTTTCTAGCGATAGACTCTACTTCTCTTGGAAAAGTTGCAGAAAATAATAAGGTTTGTTTGGTTTCTGGAGTAGCCTCTAGCACTTTGTCTAATTCGTCTTTAAAACCCATGTTTAACATTTCATCAGCTTCGTCTAAGACTAACCATTGAACGTTTCCTAATTTTAAAGCTCTCCTATTGATTAAATCCACGGTTCTACCAGGAGTTCCAACTACAATTTGAGATCCTTTCTTTAAAGACCTAATTTGNTCTTCGATACTGGATCCTCCATAGACAGTAGTGACTCTGATGTCTTTGATGTATTTGCAAAAATCTTTGATATTATTTCCAATCTGAACAGCAAGTTCTCTTGTAGGAGACAAAATAATGGCTTGTACATTATTGTTGCTAGCCTCTAAAAGCTCTATGATTGGTAAACTAAAAGCAGCCGTTTTACCGGTACCTGTTTGCGCAAATGCTTTTAAATCGTCTGTTGATGAAATAATTTGTGGGATTGCTTTTTCTTGAATAACCGTTGGTTTTTCATATCCTAAATCTGTTAAAGCTTTGATGATAGGTTCTTTCAAACCCAATTCTAAAAATGTTGACATTACTGTGTTTTTGTGGATTCACAGAACGCTCACCTGTAAACCCGATTATAAATTCGACCTGATTTTTAATGAGTTAGCCTCAAAAATAAAATCGTGCAAATGTACGTTATTATTATAGATTGAAGAAAGAAAACTTGATTTACTTAAGTTTTTTCAAGTCTTTATGTGTTTTCTTGGAGGAAATAGAAGCGAAGCCATTGGTAATAATTCCTTTTTTATTCAAGATGATTGCTCTCGGCATTTTACTGGTTAAGAAATCATTCGCATTACTTTTGGGAGTAATAAAGAATTGATTTTTTGGATTTAATTGAGGAATGGGCTCGTGTTGCTTGCCATTTATTCGTATTTGAATAAATTCTACCTGCGGAAACATTTCAGTTAGAAAATTAATTCTTGAACGTATGAATTTTTGGGAAACGTAAATAGGATTCCAAAAAAGGAGCAATGTATTTTTATTTTTGGTAAGTTTTTTAATAGAGTGCCTACGGTTGTTAAAATTAGTGATCATAAAATCATCTAAGGACTGGCCTTTTGTCAATAACTTAGAATCCGACAAAAGCTGTTGTACCAGTTTTTTGTCGGTGTCATCGGTACTTAATTTAAAGAAAGTATCAAAGGTTTCTTGGTGAATGTTACAACTAGATCTTCTGTAGAAATGACCAATAACCGTTTGCTTTAAAAAAGCATTTTTAAACTCTTTGGAGGTTAAATTTTGATCTATGGTGTTTAATAAGTCTACCGTAAAATCTGAAGTATATTCCTTATCGCTTAGCGAATGGCCTAGCTCGAAAGTGATATTGTATAAGAAGTTGCCCACATACTTTGAATGCGGTGGGAAATACATGAGGGTATCGTTATTAATACGAACAGATTTTCTATGGTTGTAAAAACTTTGATCAATATTTTTAAACATTACTTGGTTTGACACTTTTGAGTGAGCAACCGGATACCTTTCTTTCTTTGCATATATAGGATAGGTAAGTGCTGTTTTTAAAATATGTTTAAAACCAGGAGTTTCGTTTGGATTTTTGGCAATGTATTCATCAAACGTTTTTAGTTTTGTATCTAATAAAGAATCTGCTTTTACCTGAAATTCATCTGGTTCTAAAAGATTTAGTTTGTAGAACGTTCGATTGTCTTTTTCATCCTCTAAAAAACAATCGATTAACATGTTGTTTCTTTCGGCACCTTTTCCTGCAAAAACGATGGACTCATCAAAATACCATGTATTTAAGCGCAACATTAAGCTGTCTTTGGGTTCTAGATAGATGTATTGGTTTTCGTTTCCGTGTGTAAAATAATAAAGTCCTTCATTGGCATTTTGTAAGTTTCCTAAGAAGGTATTGTCTTTTTCTAGAAATAACGTATCAATAACTTTTTCCATGGAATACAATACTACATACTTAGATTTTGGATTCAGAATTTTACCTCCAAAATAGGTGTCAGATGGAGTAGATTCAGTACTACAGCTAATAAAAGCTGAAGCTATCAATACTAAAATTAAATAAGGTAAATGTTTAACCATACGTTATATTAATCGCTAATACTTGCAAATTTAGGGATAGAATAAAGTCATTGTTGTTAATTGATTGTTAAAATAGTTTTTTTAAAATGTTGAATTGGTCATCATTATTTAGTTAAAACCATTAAAATCGAGTGTGAAAAGATAAATCTAATTTGTACTTTTGCACAAAAATTAAAAAATAGCATATGTTATCAGTTTCTAATTTATCTGTACAATTTGGAAAACGCGTCTTGTTTGATGATGTAAACACAAAATTTCAAACAGGAAATTGTTATGGAATTATTGGTGCAAACGGAGCAGGGAAATCAACGTTCTTAAAGATACTTTCGGGTGTGCAAGAACCAACCTCTGGACAGGTTCATCTTGAGAAAGGAAAGCGAATGTCTGTGTTGACCCAAGATCATTATGCTTTTGACGAGCATCCAGTTCTAGAAACGGTGGTAATGGGTAATAAAGAACTGTTCAAAATAAAAAAGCAAATTGACGATTTGTATGCTGATTATACTGATGAAAATGCAGAAAAAATTGGCGAACTTCAAATAGTTTTTGAAGAAATGAATGGATGGAATGCAGATTCTGATGCAGCTGCCATGCTATCTAATTTAGGAATTTCTGAAAACTTACATTATACTTTATTGAAAGATTTAGATGGTAAGCAAAAAGTTCGTGTACTAATTGCACAGGCATTGTTTGGTAATCCTGATGTACTAATCATGGATGAGCCTACCAATGATTTAGATTTTGAAACGATTGCTTGGTTAGAAAATTTTATTGCAAATTTTGACAACTGTGTAATTGTTGTTTCACACGATAGACACTTTTTAGATGCCGTTTGTACACATATTTCTGATATCGATTATGGAAAGATCAATCATTTTTCTGGGAACTATACTTTTTGGTATGAGTCCAGCCAGTTAGCAACGAGACAGAGAGCACAGCAAAATAAAAAGGCAGAAGATAAAAAGAAAGAATTGGAAGAATTTATTCGACGTTTTTCTGCAAATATGGCAAAATCGAAACAAGCAACTTCTCGTAAAAAAATGATAGAGAAATTAAATGTTGATGAAATTAAGCCGTCAAGTAGAAGGTACCCTGCGATCATTTACAAAAGCGATCGTGAAGCTGGTGACCAGATTTTAAATGTAGAGGGGCTGTCTAAAGACTTTGAAGGTGAACAACTATTTGCCAAAGTAGACATCAATTTAAACAAAGGAGATAAAATTGCGATTATTTCTAAAAATTCTAGAGCAGTAACTGCTTTTTATCAAATTATAACAGCGAATCAAGAAGCAGATTCAGGGAAACACAATTGGGGTGTGACTACGACTCAGTCCTATTTGCCCCTGGACAATTCTTCCTTTTTTCAAAATGGGGATTTAAATTTAGTTGATTGGTTGCGACAATATGCACAAACAGAAGAAGAACGTGAGGAAGTTTTTTTAAGAGGTTTTTTAGGAAAAATGATTTTTTCTGGAGAAGAAGCTTTAAAGAAAAGTAATGTGCTTTCAGGAGGGGAAAAAGTACGTTGTATGTTGTCTAGAATGATGATGAAAAGAGCTAATATCTTAGTATTAGATGAACCAACGAATCACTTAGACTTAGAATCTATACAAGCATTAAATAATTCTTTAATAAATTTTAAAGGGACAGTATTGTTTACAACTCATGATCATGAATTTGCACAAACTGTTGCAAACAGAGTGATCGAATTAACTCCAAAAGGAGTGATAGACAGACATACCTCCTTTGATGATTATCTATCAGATCCAAAAATTAAGGAATTACGAGATAAAATGTATGCATAAAAAAAGGAAGCTATTGAGCTTCCTTTTTTTATGTTCGCTTTCAGTTATCTCTTCGCCAGGGGGCTTACAATTTTTACATCTGAAAAAGAGATCGCACCCCTTATGATTCCATCTATTGTTTTCTTTAAAGCTTCAATGAGTTGCATTTTTAGTTGCGATTTGTGATAAATTAAACTCACTTCTCTAGCTGGAGGTGGGTTGGTGAAATCTCGTAAATTAGCTTTGTCTTCCTCATTTAAATCTAAGGTATGTAAATAAGGCAACAGCGTCATGCCCAAACCTTCTTTAGAGAGTTTAATTAGTGTGTCAAAACTTCCACTAGCTAATTGAAAGCCCTTCGTGTTGTCAATTTTATGCGTACTACATAAATTGATTACGCTGTCTTTAAAACAATGTCCATCTTCTAATAATAAAATATCTTGTATTTCCAATGCTTCAGATGTAATTTTTTGTTGATTGTAAAGTCTGTGGTTTTTTGGAATCAAACCTACAAAGGGTTCGTAATATAAGGGGTTTTCAATGATCGAATCATTTTCTAACGGAGTTGCTGCAAGTCCTGCGTCGATGTGGCCATCAGATAATTTACGGATGATTTCATCTGTGGTCAATTCTTCAATGATTAAGGTTACTTTTGGATATTTTTTTGTAAAATTTTGTAAAAACATAGGGAGTAAAGTAGGCATCACCGTGGGGATGATTCCCACTCTAAACTCACCTCCAATAAATCCTTTTTGCTGATCTACAATGTCTGAAATTCGATTGCTTTCATTGACAATGACTTTTGCTTGCGCTACGATTTTTTTTCCGATCTCTGTGAGTTCAATTGGTTTTTTAGAACGATTAAAAATCTGAATATTCAGTGCCTCTTCAAGTTTTTGTATTTGCATACTCAAGGTAGGTTGCGTTACAAAACTATGCTCAGCAGCGATTGTAAAGTTTTGATATTCTGCAACAGATAGTACATATTTTAATTGGGTAATGGTCATGGAGTATCATAATTTTCGATAAAATTATAAAAAACCATCAATTAAAACTATAGTTGTATGCTTAAATTTTTCTTAAATTTTAAAGAGGTATGGACAAAGTCCCTATTGTAATTGATATGAAAACCCAATATCATATCCCAAAACATTGTATCCGCTGTTTGGAGATTTAAAATTCAAATTAGAAATGTGACCAATGGAACTACCTAGGTATAAAAAGGTTGTATTTGAGGTTTGAAATGAAATGCCTAGAGCTCCATTTTCGATAAACGTAAACCCTTTGGCGAGACGTTCTGTTCTCTCAGTTATTGTTGCAATTCCCAACCCAATAGTGGCCAGAATGTCTACTTTTTTTAAAAGTTTCTTTTTCAGTGCAACTCCAAATTCTATCGCATACAAATGCATGTTTTTGGGAGTTGTAAATTCGATCCTTTTTTCTAGATAGTTTTCCTCAGAGGGCAGTACAAATTGTTCATTGATTAATTGATGCTGTATGGAGTGTATCTGAGGCTGCACAATCAATTCAAAATCAATATTTTTCCAACGTCCTAAGTTGTGAAATGTTTGAATTTTATAAGTTTTTGTCTGATAAGAATAGTCTTTATCGTTTATTATAAAATTATTTTGCTTTGCGTTGCTATACATGAATCCAATTCTTTTAATCTGAAAGATTCTCGTATTATCTTTTTGCGCTTTTGCAATATAAACCGACAGAAACAGGACTAAAAGCAGTAATTTTTTTTTATTCATCTGTTTCAAATGACGGCCATTTCAAAGTTTCTAAGAAAACATTTTAGCGACTTTCTCTGCTTTTTTATTTTGTGAATAATCGTAAAATCCTTCCCCAGATTTTACACCTAATTTTCCTGCTCTTACCATATTTACTAAAAGGGGACAAGGAGCGTATTTGGNATTTTTAAAACCATCATAAAGCACTTCTAAAATAGACAAGCAAACATCCANCCCAATAAAATCTGCTAATTGNAANGGNCCCATAGGGTGCGCCATTCCTAATTTTAGNACCTGGTCTATTTCATTGACACCTGCAACTCCATTGTACAGCGTTTCTATGGACTCATTAATCATTGGCATTAAAATTCTGTTTGCTACAAAACCAGGATAATCATTGACTTCTACGGGAGTCTTATTTATTTTTTTAGACAAAGCTACGATCGTCTCCATTACTTCATGAGAGGTATTGTATCCTCTAATAATCTCGACCAATTTCATGATGGGTACTGGGTTCATAAAATGCATTCCGATTACTTTATCAGGTCTGTTGGTTGCCGCTGCAATTTGAGTGATGGAGATGGAAGAGGTATTGCTTGCTAAAATAGTCTCTTCACTACAAACTGCATCTAATTCTTTAAAAATACCTGTTTTTAAAACTGCATTTTCAGTAGCAGCTTCNATGACAAGGTCNGCAATTTTAGCGCCTTCTTTAATCGATGTAAATGTTTTAATCTGTTGTAATGTCTTTTTTTTGTCAGCTTCAGAAATCTTTTCTTTAGCAACCATCCGGTCTAAATTTTTGACAATGGTCTTCATTCCTCTCTCCAGAGATTCTTCTGAGATATCAATTAAATGTACATTGTAATTGAATTGTGCAAAAGTATGAGCAATCCCATTTCCCATGGTTCCCGCTCCTATAACTGNGATGTTTTTCATATTATTAGGGTGTATTAAAAAATAGTTACTAGGTTTTACAAAAGAATTTTAAATCTTAAGTATTAAATTTTCAATGATTTTCTATATTAGAAACAATCGATAATCATTTGAGCAACCCTTAATGCTTCTGCACCTTGACTTAAAGTAACAACAGGAGTGCTATTGGTTTGAATAGCATCTGCAAATGACTCCAATTCATCTAAAATGGCATTGTTATTTTCTATTGCTGGATTTTCAAAGTAAATTTGTTTTTTTACGCCTTCTGCATTTTGTAAAATCATTGCAAATTCATCCGGATTTTCAGGAACTTCTTTCATTTTAACAACTTCCGATTCTTTNCTTAAAAAATTGACAGAGATATATGCGTCCTTTTGAAAAAATCTAGTTTTTCGCATATTTTTCATCGANATTCTGCTTGCTGTCAGGTTGGCAACACATCCATTTTCAAATTCTATTCTAGCATTGGCAATATCAGGTGTGTCAGAAATAACAGCAACTCCACTTGCATGCACAGTTTTTACTTTAGAATTAATAACAGAAAGGATGATATCGATATCATGAATCATTAAATCTAATACGACTGGCACATCTGTTCCTCGTGGATTGAATTCTGCTAATCGATGAGATTCTATGAACATTGGATTATCAATCATTTCTTTTACAGCGGTAAAACTTGGATTAAAACGTTCGACATGACCTACCTGTCCTTGAACGTGATATTGACTTGCCAGTGTTTTGATAGCTTCTGCTTCTAAAACTGTTTTTGTAATTGGTTTTTCAATAAATATATGACGCCCTTTTTCTATAGATTGTTTCGCGCAATCAAAATGCGAGAGCGTTGGGGTGACAATATCAACAACATCAACAGCCTCTATTAAAGATGCAATAGATGAAAAAGAAGTATACCCAAACTCAAGAGCTACTTTTTTTGCATTCTCTTCAGAAGGATCATAAAAACCTATCAATTCATACTTTTTAGATTCTTGTAACAGACGTAAATGAATTTTACCAAGGTGTCCTGCACCTAAAACTCCAACTTTCAGCATATTCTATATTTTAAGTCTTTGAAAGTAAAATAAAATTGATTTTTATCGATGCTTGAGCACTTCAAGATGAGATGAAAAAATCACTTTTGATTTTGTAAAGACATTGATTTCGTGTTTTCTGATTTTAAAATCAGCTAAAAACAAAGATACAATTTTATGACTATTTATAGGGATTAATTACTATTTTTAGAATTCAAAAAATTGATAAAATTGAAAGACACTTCCAAACATCAAGGGCTTCGTAATCAGCTAGCTAAGGTATTACAACAAAAAGGCATTGTTGATGAAAATGTGTTGAATGCAGTTCGTAAAATTCCTCGTCATTTATTTATAGACAGTAGTTTTGAGTCTCATGCCTATCAAGACAAAGCATTTCCCATTGCTGCAGATCAAACTATTTCTCAACCGTATACTGTAGCGTTCCAATCGCAAACTTTAGCCGTTAAAAATTTTCATAAGGTTTTGGAGATAGGTACGGGTTCTGGCTATCAAACAGCAGTCTTATTAGAACTAAATGCAGAAGTATATACCATAGAAAGACAACGAGAGTTGTTTAAAAAAACGTCATTATTTCTCCCTAAATTAGGATATAAACCCAAGAAATTTATTTTTGGTGATGGGTACAAAGGCCTTCCTGAACAAGCGCCTTTTGATAAAATTATCGTTACAGCAGGTGCTCCTTTTGTTCCTAAAGCGCTTTTGGGACAATTAAAAGTAGGAGGAAGTTTATTGATACCTGTAGGAGATAAAACGCAAATAATGACCCTTTTTACTCGAACCTCTCCCAAAGAGTTTGAAAAACAGGAGTTAGGCGATTTTGCATTTGTTCCGATGTTAGAAGAAAAAAACTAACTCACAAAAAACTACTTCTACATTTCTGGATGAAGATACAACGAGTACCAATTTAAAATAGTTATTTACATCTGCTGCTTTAAGACTATAAGCTGGCATCAAAGTTTTGAGACCATTTTCCTTGAACACGTAGCACTTGTTCAATCACATCCCGTACACATCCCTCGCCACCTTTTTTATCGGAAATATATGTTGACACTTCTTGAATTTCTCTTACTGCATCGTTAGGGCAAGCGGCCAATCCAACGAGCTTCATTACAGGGTAATCAGGTACATCATCTCCCATATACAATATGTTTTCTGATCTTAAATTGTATTTTTTTAAGAGGGTTTCGTATTGTTTAATTTTATCATGAGCTCCTAAGTAAATATCTTCAATTCCTAAAGCTGATAATCGATCTCTCACACCTTCGTTGGTTCCTCCAGAAATGATGCAAATTCGATATCCTTTATTCAAGGCATTTTTCATTGCATACCCGTCTTTCACATTCATGTGTCTGACCAATTCACCATCTGGCATAATTGTTAACATTCCATTGGTTAAGACTCCGTCAACATCAAAAATAAATGTATTTATGTTAGGTAATAATTGTTTGTAGCTAATGTCCATCTTGGATAGATTTTGTAAGGATTGTATAAATTTGTTGTTGTTGTATATTTAGCAAATCTAAATGATTTTTAATTGTTTTCAAATCGTTTCGAATGGCTGGTCCTGTTTGGGCTTTTTCGGGAGATAAAGAAGTTACTTTAGAGGCAGTTTCTTTGATTAAGGGGTGCAATATTTCAAAAGGAACTCCCTGTTTTTTGCAAATCTCATTTCCAGTTGAATATAAATGATTCGTAAAGTTATTTACAAANACAGCAGCCACATGCAAGGCTTTACGTTGTGTAGAATTTACTNAGTAGGTATTCTTCCCAATGACCTTAGCCAATTTNTCTAANAATTCTTGTTTTTCGGTATTTTCTGCTTCCAGGCAAAAAGGGACTTCATTAAAATTGACTTCTTTATTTTTAGTAAAGGTTTGTAACATATAAAAGACTCCCTTGTGTGTGGTGTTTTTCAATTCGCCGATCTCACAGGCTCCAGAAGTATGAACCACAAAAGGATTCTTTATTTGTGAGGAAACTTCGGCTATTGCATCATCTGAAACGGCAATAATTGTGATCTCTGCATAGGGAACATGTTCTAAGTTTCTCGAACTTATTTTTGTAACTGCAATGTGATCAGCAGTTAAAAAAGCAGCATGTAAATGAGAAGCTATATTTCCATTTCCAATAAGTAACACTGTTATCATAAAACGAAGATATTCATTTTTTTAATCGATCGCACAATGAATTATGAATTTAGTACGTATTCTGTCAACAATAAATAGATCNAATAAATTAGGAATACTCNGGGATGTTTGTTGTTCCAAATATAGTTGAANGAGCTTCATTTTTTAAAGAGTTACGGAAGTACTTGATGTTTATTTTTTTGTTAAAAATCTAATTATTAACTTGCTGTTTTCTATTTTTGAATTTGAGATCAAAGAGGAAATAATTTTTTATTTCTTTTACTGTACAGTTTAAACAAGTGAACAATATACAATACATATGAAATTAGATATTTTAGTATTCGGTGCTCATCCTGACGATGTTGAGTTGGGTTGTGGGGCAACGATTGCAAAGGAGGTTTCTTTAGGAAAGAAGGTTGGGGTTGTTGATCTAACTCGAGGAGAACTCGGTAGTCGTGGTTCTGCAGAAATAAGAGATCAAGAAGCACTAAAAGCTGCTGAAATTTTAGGACTCTCCGTTCGTGAAAATTTGAATTTCGAGGATGCTTTTTTTGTTAATGACAAAACACATCAATTAGAAATTGTAAAAATGATCCGTAAATATCAACCCGATATTGTATTGTGTAACGCCAAAGATGATCGGCACATAGACCATCCAAAAGGGAGTAAGTTAGTTTCTGACGCCTGTTTCTTGAGTGGTTTATCTAAGATTCAAACAGAACAAGATGGGAAACAGCAAGTTCATTGGAGGCCAAAGCAAGTGCATCATTACATCCAATGGAAAAATAGTACTCCAGATTTTGTAGTGAATGTATCTGGTTTTATGGAGGTTAAAATAAGAGCAGTCATGGCGTATCGTTCTCAATTTTATGATCCGACAAGTAAGGAGCCAGAAACACCTATCAGTAGCAAAAATTTTACAGATAGTGTTCAGTATAGAGCCAGAGATCTAGGACGCTTAATTGGTGTAGAATTTGCAGAAGGCTATACGTCAGAACGTTCTGTTGCCATAGAAGATTTAGATAAATTAATTTAATTTTTTCTTTCTATAGAAAAGAAAAAATATTTATATTTGCAGCCGCAATTATATGGTGGTTGTAGCTCAGTTGGTTAGAGTATCGGTTTGTGGTACCGAGTGTCGCGGGTTCGAGTCCCGTCTTCCACCCAAAAATAGAATCCTTCTCTTATGAGAAGGATTTTTTTGTTAGGGAGGTTTGAAAATTAGTATTTGTTTTTTGAATTATTTAAGATGTTTGTGTAGTTGTTTGTTATTCAGCTCATTGAAATACTTTGACATGTAAGGGATAGGGTAGGGGTATTTATTTTATAGCTTCAGTTTTTCAGCCAGATATGCAGCCGTATATGATTTTTTATTCTTTATTAATGCTTCTGGAGTTCCCTGAAAAATAAGATTTCCTCCATTTTTTCCCACCTTCTAAGCCCAAGTCAATAATATAATCTGCGCATTTTATAAGCTCAATATTGTGTTCAATTACAATGATTGAATGTCCTTTTTCAATCAATGCATTGAAAGAAGCCAATAGTTTTTTGATGTCATGAAAATGCAATCCNGTTGTAGGTTCATCAAAAATAAACAAGGCTTTGTCTTTTGTATTTCCTTTGACTAAAAAGGAAGCTAGTTTAATTCTTTGCGCTTCTCCTCCAGAGAGTGTTGAGGAAGATTGACCCAGTTGAACATAGCCCAAGCCAACATCTTGTAGCGGTTTCAGTTTGTTCGCAATTTTTGGAACTAAATTTTCTGAGAAAAACTCAATAGCATCATCAATGGTTAGATTTAAAATATCATCAATTGATTTTCCATCGAATTTGACCTCTAATACCTCTTTTTTAAAACGCTTTCCGTTGCATACGTCACATTCTAAATGAACATCAGCCATGAATTGCATTTCAATCGTAACTTCTCCTTCTCCTTTACATACCTCACAGCGACCGCCTTCTACATTAAAAGAAAAATGTTTCGGTTTAAAATTTCTAATTTTTGAAATTTTCTGATTTGCATACAGCATTCTAATATCGTCATATGCTTTTATATAGGTAACCGGGTTTGAACGAGAAGAACGTCCAATAGGGTTCTGATTTATAAACTCTACGTGTTTTATCGTTTCGAAACTACCTTTTACATCTGTATGTTGTCCGATTTTATCTCCATATCCAATCAATTTTTTTTGCATTGATGGATACAATATGTTTTTTACCAATGTACTTTTTCCAGATCCAGAAACACCTGTAATTACCGTCAAACAATTTAGAGGAAATGTGACATTGATATTTTGTAAATTATGCTCTCTTGCTCCAACGATTTGAATGGAATTTTTTGAGCTTCTCCGCTTAAGAGGAACTTCAATACGCAGTTCTTTATTTAAATATTTTGCGGTCAAGGAGTCGGATTTTAAAATGTCATCAAAATTTCCTTCTGCAACAACATCCCCTCCAAATGAACCTGCTTCTGGACCAATATCTATAATATAGTCTGCTTCTTTCATGATGTCCTCGTCATGTTCTACGACAATAACAGTATTTCCTAGATTTCGAAGATCCTTTAAAACTTTAATCAATCTTTCTGTATCTTTTGGATGCAAACCAATACTGGGTTCGTCTAAAATATACATGGANCCAACTAGCGAACTTCCTAAAGAAGTTGCCAGGTTTATNCGCTGACTTTCACCTCCTGATAGGGTGTTAGAGGTTCGATTGATCGTTAAATAAGACAAACCAACATCCGTTAAAAATTGGAGCCTGTTAGTNATTTCTGTCAACAAACGTTTTCCAATTTGTGCTTCGTATGGATTCAGCTGAATATTTTTAAAAAATACCGATAATTCATCTAGAGGAAGCGTAACTAAATCTGAAATTGTTTTTTCATTAATTTTAACNTAATCAGTTTCTTTTCGCAAACGTTTACCGTTACAAGTCGTACATTTTGTTTTTCCTCGATAACGAGAAAGCATTACTCTGTTCTGAATTTTATAACTTTTTTCTTCTAAGGTAGAAAAGAAATGATGGATTCCGTTGAAAGACGAATTACCATTCCAAACGATTTCTTTCTGTTTTTCAGATAGTTCAAACCAGGGTTTATGAATCGGAATATCAAATTGATACGCAACAGCAATTAAGTCGTCTTTATAATGAATATAGGAGGGAGTTTTAAATGGAAAAATGCAATCTTCAAAAATTGATAATCCAGTATTTGGGATGACTAATTCTTNNTCAATTCCAATAACATTNCCATAACCTTCACAAGTTGGGCAAGCTCCGTAGGGATTATTAAAACTAAATAAATGTGAATTAGGCACAAGAAAAGACATNCCGTCTAAATCAAACTTATTNCTAAANTTAGTTACTTTGTGATCTTTTAAATTTTCAATAAAACAACTTCCTTTTCCTTCAAAAAANGCCGTTTGAATCGCATCTGCTACTCGGTTGTAAAAGTCTTCATCATCTTTGGTAATGATTCTATCTACNACTANATANAGACCTTCATTTTTNAAACTNTCCTGCGGGAAATCTGAAATTCTATATATTTCTTCATTCCATTTTAAACGTGCATAACCTTGTTGTTCTAAGACTTGTAAAAGTGTTTTTAAATCTCGATTTTCATTTATTGA
>JGI26079J46598_1000607_pt1 | contig 14790 bp, 8 predicted proteins | sample SaaInl59LU_5_DNA_FD_46598 | JGI IMG/M metagenome (IMG submission 46598) | reverse complement strand
TGGTACTGCATTTATGTGGGAGAGTAGGTCGCCGCCTTTCTTTAAACTGAGAATATCAGTAATAACTAACCTCATATCATAGATATGAGGTTTTTTTTGTGCCCAAAATATACACCACACCACTTTTTTGTCTAATATTTTTTGTATTTTAGTAACTTAAGTTGATTTAATTGATTTAAAATCAGATTCAATCGAACTCTTATCGTTGAGTCTATAAAAAATAAATTGTGTTATTCATACATTGGAGAATCTTATGCGATCACTGCTTTACCTTAACAAATAGTGATACGCTGACTAAATTCTAATCTACAATGCTACATCCGTATAATTAATATAAGAATAACTCATTTAGATTAAAATAAATGCTAACAAATATTAAAAACATCAAAATGAAAAAGATTTTACTACTTAGCCTGTGTATTTCACTTACTTATAATGCAGTAGCTCAAACGATTAATTTAGAAATTCCTCTACCCGAAGAAAAAAACATTACAAAAGGAGTGCTGGAAAATGGACTCACTTACTATTTACATAATACAAGTGTTACGAAAGATGTTGCAAGTTATTATATTATTCAAAACGTTGGATCTGTTTTAGAGAAAGACAACCAACAAGGTTTAGCACACTTTTTAGAACATATGGCATTGAACGGAACTAAAGATTTTCCGGGAAAAGGAATCTTAAATAAAATGCAAGAGCATGGTCTTGTTTTGGGTAAAGATATCAATGCCTACACTTCTTTTGATGAAACCGTTTATAATATTAACAACATACCAACCACCCCAGAGTTGATAGATACAGGGTTGTCTATTTTACAAAATTGGTCTAATTATTTGTCATTAACGGAGGAAGAGATTGATTCTGAAAGAGGCGTTATTAAAGAAGAATGGAGAACTCGCCAAAATGGGGGGATGCGTGTATTGCAACAAACTATTGGAACTATGTTTAATAATTCTATATATTCAGAGCGTTTGCCAATAGGTAAAATGGATATTGTAGAAGGTTTTGAGTATAAAGCATTACGTGATTTTTACCATGATTGGTATAGAACAGATTTACAAGCGATAGCAGTAATTGGTGATATAAATATTGATGAAATTGAAGCAAAAATTATTTCGTTATTTTCAAGCATTCCAGCGGTAAAAAACCCGGTACCTCGTTCACAAGTCCGCATTCCAGATAACGATGAACTTATTTATGATATGGGAATGGATAAAGAAGTTACTGCTTCAAACATATCTTTTTCTATTCGTCATAATAAATCTCTAGAAAATGAAACAGTAGCCGATCTAAAAGAAAGCCTATTAAATGGTATGGTCACTTCAATTATTTCCAAGAGATTAAATGAAATCAATCAAAAACCAGACTCTCCTCTTCTATTTGCGTCTGTTCGTTATAGTAGTCTTTCAAGATTGAATAATGAGTTCAGTGCCTATATTGTTCCAAAGCCAAATATGCAACACAAAGGATTTGAATTGGTAATGTCCGAAATTAATAGAGCCGTAAAATTTGGTTTTACAAAAGCAGAAATTGGAAGAGTTGTGTCTGAGTATACAAGTTCGTATGAAAATCAAATTGCAGGATTGGGTAATAGAAGTCATGGACAAATTGTAAGAGAAATTCAAACAAACTATTTAGAAAACGCTCATATTACAGATTTAACAAAAGAATTTAAAATTGCTAAAGTACTTTTTAGCCAGTTAACCCAAAAAGAGTTATTGACTCAAATACAGAAACTATATATTAAGAATAATAGATCGGTCGTAGTAACAGGAGTAAAAGGAAATAAAAATCTAACAAAAGAAGCAGCAGTTACTATAATTAATACTGTTGAAAATGACACAACGTTACAAGGATATGCAGAGGAAACGAATACAAAACCTTTGATGTCTGGAGTTGATTTAGTAACGGGTTCTATCGTTTCAGAAAAAGAAGATAAAGAAATTGGTTCAACAATCTTTACATTGAGTAACGGAATTAATGTGCATTATAAGTTTGTTGATAAAAACAAGAATGATGTAAAATTAAGTGCTGTTAGTTATGGAGGTCAATCGCTACTGGAGGTGGAGGATTTACCATCTACAGTACTACTTGGAAATGTAATTCAAACTTCTGGATTGGGGGAGTTTTCTGCGATTGATTTACCAAAAATATTAGCTGGTAAAAAAGCAAGTTCTAGAATAAGAGTAGGTAATATATCAGAAAGTGTATCTGGTTCATCTTCTACAAAAGATACAGAAACAATGATGCAACTTGTAAATTTACGTTTTACAAAACCTCGTTTTGATGAAAATTCATACAACGTATTAATGCAACAGGTTGATGCTTTTTTAATTAGAAAGAGTGAACAAATTCAATCTAAAATGCAAGATAGCCTAACCACTATCTTATATGGAAAAAATCATCCAACTAAACGTTTGTTCGATAAAAACTACATGTCTGAAATGTCTTTTGATAAAATGAAAGGTATTTACAATTCAAGATTTGGTAATGCAGGAGATTTTACATTCTTTATTGTGGGTGATGTAACGAAAGAAACTATAAAGCCCTTGTTAGAGAGGTATATTGCGAGTATCCCAACAACGGATGAAAAAGAAAGCTGGAAAGACAACTCAGTAGATTGGATTACTAATAAAATTGATAAAGATGTGTATTTAGAGATGAAAGATCCTAAAACCAATGTTCGTGTGGTTGTTAAAAACGACATGAAATATTCTTTAAAAAATTCAATTTTAATGAGAGCCATCGGAGATGTGTTGCAATTGCGTTACATAGAATCTTTAAGAGAAGAAGAAGGGGGTACTTATGGTGCTTCAGCGAGAGGTTCAATTTCTAGAAGACCAAGTCAAGAAGCAACAATCTCTGTAAGTTTTGATTGTAATCCTGAATTAGCTGAAAAACTGATTGACATTGTTCATAAAGAAATAGAAGCGATTGGAAACGGAGATATTCAACAAGTAGATTTAGACAAAACGCTCATAAATTACTTAAAAGAAAGAGAAGAAAATAAGAACTACAACAGATTTCAGATGAGTTTATTAAAGAATTCTGTGATGGAAGGGTACAATATGAATGATCCAAAAAACTATGAAGAAATTATAAAATCTATAAAGATTGAGGATTTAAAAAAGATCGCAAAGACATTATTGAAAGATAGTAAATCCTACGAGATTGTCTTTAAACCAAAAAAGTAAAAGACTCAAAGAGTTGTACAATAAAAAACTCCTTAACGATATATATCGTTAAGGAGTTTTTTTAGTTGAAACTTTTTTTACATTGCTACTAAATCACCGGTTATATCTTTAGAAGGTAATTCTGATTTACCCATTAGGTATAAATCAACCTGTCTGGCAGCTTCTCTTCCCTCTGAAATTGCCCACACAATCAAAGATTGTCCACGACGCATATCTCCTGCAGTAAAGATGTTTGGAATGTTTGTCTGGTATTTTCCATAAACGGCTTTGTAATTAGATCGACCATCTTTTTCGATTCCCAATTTGTCTGCTAAGGTACTTTCTGGGCCAGTAAAACCTAGTGCTAATAGGGCTAAATCACAGGGCCATGTTTTTTCAGTACCTGCGATCTCTATTAATTGAGGTCTTTCACCTGGAATCATTTTCCATTCGACATTAACTGTTTTTAAGGCTGTTAATTTACCATTTGTATCCTTTATAAATTCTTTGGTATTGATCAACCAGTTCCGATCAGCCCCTTCTTTATGAGAAGAAGATGTCTTTAACTGTAGTGGCCAAAATGGCCATGGTGTTTTCGCTGAACGTTCTCCTGGTGGCTTTGGCATAATCTCAAAGTTCACCACTGATTTTGCACCATGTCTATTTGAGGTACCAATACAATCGGAACCAGTATCTCCACCACCAATAACAATTACATCTTTATCTGTAGCCATTATTTGGTCTTTTACTTCTTTACCAAATAAAGCTTTCGTTTGTTGTGTTAAGAAATCCATTGCTTGAACAACACCGTCAGCATCAATTCCAGGAGTTGGCAGGCTTCTTCTTTCTGTAGAACCACCACATAGGACAATACTGTCAAAACTCTTGAGTTCGTCAACACTATAATTTACACCAACATTAATGTTGGTTTTGAAGAGGATTCCTTCTGCTTTTAGAATCGCAATTCTTCTATCTATGATTCCTTTTTCCATTTTGAAATTTGGAATTCCGTATCGTAATAATCCCCCAACTTCATCATCTCTTTCAAAGACTGTTACAGTATGACCAGCCCTATTTAACTGCTGTGCAGCGGCAAGTCCTGCAGGACCTGATCCAATGACAGCGATTGTTTTGTCGGTTCTGTTTTTTGGAGGTTGTGGTTTTATCCATCCTTCCTTAAAAGCGCGTTCTACGATGTTTTTTTCAATATTTTCAATAGATACAGGGTCTTCAATAATCCCTAATACACATGCTTGCTCACAGGGTGCAGGACATAAACGTCCTGTAAATTCTGGAAAATTGTTTGTAGAATGTAGTATCCAAGAAGCTTTTTTCCATTCTCCTTGATGCACCATGTGATTAAAATCTGGTATAAGGTTTCCTAATGGACATCCACTATGACAAAAAGGAATTCCACAATCCATACAGCGAGATCCTTGTTTTGTAATTTCTTTATTAGAAAGAGGAACTGTAAATTCTTTGTAGTTTTTTACACGGTCTTTTACAGAAGTGTAGGTTTCATCTTGTCTTTCAAATTCTTTAAATCCTGTTACTTTTCCCATGACATTATGCTATTGTTAATTCTTCAAACATTGGTTCTTCTGTAGCTATTCTTTCTAAAGCTTTTTTGTATTCAGTAGGCATGACTCTTACAAAGTTGTTCAAACTTGTAGACCAATCCGATAACAGTGCGGCTCCTTTTTTACTGTCGGTATAAAGAACATGTTGTTCTATTATTGCTTTTAAATCAGCAGCATTTTCCTCATTGATTTCTTCAAAATCAATCGTTTCTGTGTTGCAAAGACCGTTTGTGAATTTGTTTTCAGGGTCGTAAACGTAGGCAATTCCTCCGCTCATTCCAGCAGCAAAATTTCGACCTGTTTTTCCTAAAACAATCACTTTACCTCCTGTCATGTATTCACAACAGTGATCTCCTACACCTTCTACAACTGCAACTGCTCCTGAATTTCTAACGGCAAAACGTTCTCCTGCAATTCCGTTGATATAGGCTTGCCCATTGACTGCTCCGAACAAACAAACATTTCCAACAATCACATTGTCTTCTGCAATAAAGTCTGCTTTTACAGGTTTCTTGATGATTAATTTCGCTCCAGACAATCCTTTACCTAAATAATCATTCGTGTTTCCTTCTAAATTAAACGTAATACCAGGTGCACCGAAAGCTCCGAAACTTTGACCAGCAGAACCCGTAAAATTCAATTTTAAGGTGTCTTCAGGTAGACCTATGTGTTCATGAATTTTTGAAATTTCATTACTCAAAATTGCACCAACCGAACGGTTTAAGTTGTTGATTGGGTAATTTAAAGTGATTTGTTTTTTATCATTGATTGCTGCTTTGGCGTCCTGAATCAGTGTCATGTCAAGTACATTTTCTAAACCATGTTCTTGTTTCTCTGAATTTTTTATTGCCTTAGACAGATACCCTTTAGGTGTGTGTAAAATTGAGGATAAATCTAATCCTTTTGCTTTGTAATGTGTGATTGCTTTGTTTGCATTGATTTTTTGTGTCTGACCAATCATTTCATCCATCGTACGGAAACCTAATTGTGCCATAATACTTCTTAATTCATTTGCAATGTAGTAGAAGAAGTTGATTACATGTTCCGGTGTTCCTTTGAAATTCTTACGCAATTCTTTGTCTTGAGTGGCAATTCCTACAGGACAGGTGTTCAAATGACACTTACGCATCATAATACATCCTGAGGCCACTAGCGGAGCGGTTGCAAAACCAAATTCTTCGGCACCTAATAATGCAGCAATTGCGACATCTCTACCTGTTTTTAACTGACCATCACATTCTACAACAATTCTACTTCGCAAACTATTCATTACCAAGGTCTGCTGCGCTTCAGCCAATCCAAGTTCCCATGGTAGACCTGCGTGTTTCAATGAGGTAAGCGGTGATGCTCCTGTACCTCCGTCATAACCAGAGATCAAAACAACATCTGCTTTTGCTTTTGCTACCCCAGCGGCAATGGTACCAACTCCTACTTCAGAGACTAATTTTACATTAATTCTAGCCTCTCGATTGGCATTTTTTAAATCGTATATTAATTGTGCGAGATCTTCAATCGAATAAATATCGTGATGTGGAGGAGGAGAAATCAATCCTACAAAAGGAGTTGAATTTCTTGCGGCAGCAATCCAAGGCAATACTTTAAACCCCGGTAATTGTCCTCCTTCTCCAGGTTTTGCACCTTGTGCCATTTTTATTTGAATCTCTTTCGCGTTTGTTAAATAATGCGAAGTAACTCCAAACCTTCCGGAGGCAACTTGTTTAATAGAAGAGTTTCTACTGTCTCCGTTGGCATCTGGAATAAAACGATTTCTATCTTCACCACCTTCACCAGAGTTAGATTTACCACCAATTCGGTTCATGGCGATTGCCAAGTTTTCGTGGGCCTCTCTTGAGATAGATCCATAAGACATGGCACCTGTTTTAAAACGTTTTACAATTTCTGTCCAAGGTTCTACTTCGTCTATATGAATTGGATTTAAGTTGTCAAACTCGAACAATCCTCGAATCGTCATTAAGTTTTCAGACTGTTCGTTAATTGCTTTGGCATATACATCATAGCTCGCTTGATCACTTAAACGAACAGCTTGTTGTAATTTTGAGATCGTTGTTGGATTGAACAAGTGGCGTTCGCCATTTCTTCTCCATCGATANTCTCCTCCAATGTTTAATCCCAAACGTTTGTTTATTTTAGCATCTGGATACGCATATTTATATCGTTGATTAATTTCTTTTTCAATTTCATACAAACCAATTCCTTCAATTCTAGAGGCGGTGTAAGGGAAATATTTCTCTACAAATTGAGAATTGAATCCTACAATTTCGAAAATTTGAGAACCTCTGTAAGAATGTAATGTAGAGATTCCAATTTTGTTCATTACTTTTAAAAGACCTTTCCCAATTGCTTTGTTGAAATTATCGACTGCCTGTTGNTCGGTTAANTCAGNAATAAAACCTTCTTTNACTTGCATTCTGATAATTTCATTGACCATGTATGGGTTCACAGCACTTGCACCATATCCAAATAAAGTTGCAAAATGATGTGGCTCTCGTGGCTCTGCAGATTCAATAATAATATCGAAATAAGAACGTTTTCGCAAACGGTTCATTTGATGATTTACAAAAGAACAAGCTAATAAAGCAGGAATAGGGGCAAACTCTTGATTGACACCTCTATCTGATAAAATTATAATGTTTGTTCCTCTGTTTAATGCTTTCTCTATTTTAATAATTATAGCATCCAAAGCATCTTCTAAGCCATTGAGTCCTTTCGATTTAGCATACAACATTTCAATCGTTTCGGCTTTAAAACCTTCTACAGAGATGTTTCTTACTTTTTCAAGATCAATGTTAGAAATAACAGGGTTTTGTATTTTTAATTTTCGACACTGTCTTTCTGTGATGCTAAAAATATTTCTATCTTTTCCTAAAGACAAGCTAATGTCTGTTACAATCTCTTCACGAATACCATCCAAAGGAGGATTGGTAACCTGTGCAAATAATTGTTTAAAGTAATTAGAAATTAATTGTGGTCTGTCCGATAATACTGCCAAAGGAGTATCGATTCCCATAGAAGCTAAAGCTTCTTTACCAACAATTGCCATGGGAGTGATAACTTCTTGAATATCTTCTAAGGTATAATTGAATAAACGTTGTCTGGTTTTAACATCGATCGTTTCAATTGGACAGGTTTCACCTGCATAAGGAATGTCTTTTAAATGCAATCTGGTTTTATCTAACCATTCCTGATAGGGTCTTTGAGATACGATATTGCTTTTTATTTCTTCATCTTCAATGATTCGCCCTTTGTTCATGTCTACGAGGAACATTTTTCCTGGCTCTAATCTACCGTGTTCTTTAACATCTTCAGGTGCTACATCCACCACACCAATTTCAGATGACATGATTAATTTACCACTTTTGGTTACGGTATATCTCGAAGGTCTCAAGCCATTTCTATCTAATAAGGCACCAATGTAATCTCCATCTGTAAATGGAACTGAAGCGGGTCCATCCCAAGGTTCCATTAAACAAGAGTTGTATTCGTAAAACGCTTTTCTCTCTTTAGACATGGTCTTGTGTTTTTCCCATGCTTCAGGGATCATCATCATCATTACTTCTGGTAATGAACGTCCTGTATGTGTTAACAACTCCACAACCATATCCATGGATGCCGAATCGGATTTTCCTGGTAAAATGATTGGGAATAATTTGTCTATTTGTGGGCCAAAGACATCACTTTTCATGATCTCTTCACGAACTCGCATTCTGCTTACGTTTCCACGCAGAGTATTGATTTCTCCGTTCTGACACATGTGTCTGAAGGGTTGCGCTAATTCCCAAGTAGGCATTGTATTGGTAGAAAAACGTTGGTGCACTAACGCTAAACGAGTGACCAAATCAATTTCTTGTAAATCTTTGTAGTAAGGACCAATATCTTCAGGCATAATGATACCCTTATAGATGATGGTGGTTATTGAAAAACTTGGGATGTAAAAATAATTACTTTCAGAAATTTTTGATTTTCTGATTGTATGTTCAGCTATTTTTCTAGCAGCATATAATTTTGCTTTAAAGGTAGCTTCAGTAATTTCAGTAGTTTTTCCAACAAATAGTTGTTCTATATTCGGTTCTGAGTCTAACGCAATTTGACCAAGNTGAGAAGAGTCCACAGGAACCACTCTCCATCCTAAAATAGAAAGCCCTTGGTTTTTTATTTCGTTTTCAAAAGTAGTTTTACAAAAGTCATACTGATTTGAAACTTTTGGAAGAAATACCATTCCTACGGCATATTCTCTTTGATTAGGGATTGGAAAATCACAGACACGTTTGAAATACGTATGAGGAATATCTATTAATAACCCAGCACCATCTCCTGTTTTTCCATCTGCACTTACACCTCCTCTATGTTCTAGTTTTACTAGTATTTCTAGGGCATCGTGTATGATTTGATTTGTCTTTTCTCCATTTAGGTTACAAATAAAACCAGCGCCACAATTTTCATGTTCAAACTCTGGTAAGTATAATCCTTGTTTCTCCATATTATGTTCAATTATATCTACAAATTTATGTATTTTATTGAAAAGGATTTAATAAACAGCTTGTTTTAATGTGATTTTTGCGATGAAAACAAAAAAGTAATCAGAAAAGTTTTTTTTTGACAATTAAAACCTATTTAATTGTCAAATCCTTAAAACAAAAAAAAAGTCTGTAAATTCTACATTTACAGACTTTTTTTAAAAATTATACAGGATATTAATGTTCATTAAGACGGAAGTCTGGATACGCATCCATTCCGTGTTCATGAGTATCTAAGCCTTCAAGTTCTTCTTTTTCTGAGACTCTAATTCCAACCGTTTTCTTCAACGTGTAAAATATTAAAAAGGATGAAACAATACACAATACTGCATAGCAAGCAACCCCTGTTAATTGTATTAAAAAGGTGTGTGCTGGATTTGTTGAAAAGATTCCTACAGCCAAGGTTCCCCAAATACCACAGATCAAGTGAACAGCAATAGCACCCACTGGATCGTCCAATTTAATTGCATCTACAAAACTAACAGCAAATACGATCAGCACTCCTGCAATAGCGCCAATAATAATCGCACTTTCTGGCGTCATTACATCTGCTCCTGCAGTAATTCCAACCAATCCTCCTAAAATACCATTTAAAAACATGGTTAAATCTAGGTTTTTATATTTGATAAATGAAACCATCGCGGCGACAACTCCACCGGCTGCAGCAGCCAAGCAAGTCGTTACTAGGGTTAATGATGTTAATTCTGGGTCTGCAGATAATACCGATCCACCGTTAAAACCAAACCATCCTAACCATAAGATTAATACTCCTGCCGTAGCCAAAGGAATGTTGTGTCCAGGAATGGCTTGTGTTTTTCCATTTTTGAATTTTCCAATTCGAGCGCCTAGCAACCAAACAGCAACCAGTGCAGCCCATCCTCCTACAGAGTGAACCAAGGTAGATCCTGCAAAATCATAAAACCCTAATTGATCTAAAAAACCACCACCCCATTTCCATGAACCAGCAATTGGATAAATAAATCCTACATAGATTAGTGTAAAGATCATAAAAGGTCCTATTTTCATACGTTCTGCAACAGCACCCGAAACAATCGTCGCTGCAGTTGCTGCAAACATTGCTTGAAATAAGAAGTCTGTCCACCAGGTATATCCACCATCTGCATATGCTGGAGTCATTCCGTTTTCAGGAGGGTTTATTCCAGGAACGATGCTTCCGAGGTATCCATTAAATTCTCCGGGGTACATTAAGTTAAACCCAGTTAAGTAATACAATAAAAGACCTATTGTAATGATAAAAATATTTTTAAATAAAATATTGATGGTATTTTTCTGTCTTGTCAATCCGATTTCTAAGAATGCAAAACCTGTATGCATAAAGAAAACGAGTGCGGTACAGATCATCATCCATACATTATTTGTTGTTAATAATTCCATAATAAAGTGTTGTAATAATTTAGTTTAATGTTTCTCTTCCTTTTTCTCCTGTTCTTATTCTGTAGGCGTCTTTAATTTCGCTTACAAAAATTTTCCCGTCACCTACCTGTCCAGTTGAAGAGGCTTCTATGATAGCTTTTATGGTAATTTCTTCAAAATCATCATTGACAACAATAGAGAGATGTCTTCTTTGAATGTCGCTTGTGCTGTAGCTAACCCCTCTGTATACATGCCCTTCTTTTTCATTCCCTATACCGGTAACATCCCAGTAAGAAAAGAAGTTGACACCGATTTCATGCAGTGCCTCTTTTACGACTCTAAATTTTGATTTTCTAATAATTGCTTCAATTTTTTTCATGATAGAATTAAATTTGTTATTAATAATTAGTTGTTTGCTTTTAAAGCTTGCGAAATTAATAAAATAATTTATAACACAAAATCACACAACTTAAATAATTAAGTTGTGTGATTTAAATACTAATAATTATATTTAATGAATTAAATATATTTTATTCTTCTTCAAAATCTCTTTGTCTTTTTCCAGGATACGCGATAGAACCATGTTCTGAAATATCCAATCCTTCGATTTCTACTTCTTTAGATACACGTAATCCCATGGTTGCTTTTAAGATTCCAAGAACGATAAAAGATAAACCAACAGACCATGCAGCATATGCTAAAGCTCCAATTGCTTGAAATCCTAATTGAGAAGCACCACCACCATTGAATAATCCAATTGCAGTATCACCATCAACTCCCCATAGACCAATTACTAAAGTACCCCATACACCAACAACACCGTGAACAGAAGCTGCTCCAATTGCATCGTCAATTTTTAATTTCTTTTCTATAAATTCAATAGAGAATACTACAATGATACCTCCAATTAAACCGGCAACTACAGCACCTACAGCCGTCATGTTTCCACAACCAGCAGTAATACTTACCAAACCAGCTAAAGCACCGTTTAATGTTTGTGCTAAGTTTGGTTTACCATACCAGATCCAAGTTGTAGCTAATGCTCCAAGTCCTCCAGCAGCAGCAGCTAAATTTGTAATTAATACTACGTTAGAAGCACCAATTGCATCTGCGCCACCCCAAGCTAATTGAGATCCACCGTTAAAACCAAACCATCCCAACCATAGGATAAATACCCCTAAAGTTGCTAATACTTGATTGTGTCCAGGTATTGGTAATACTTTACCATCTACATATTTTCCAATTCTAGGACCTACCATAAATGCAGCTACTAAAGCAGCCCATCCACCAACAGAGTGTACAATAGAAGAACCAGCGAAATCGATGAACCCTAAATTGGTCAACCATCCACTACCTTGCCATTGCCATCCACCAGAAATTGGGTAAATGATTGCAGTCATTACGATAGAGAAAATGATGTAAGTAGTATATTTTGTTCTTCCTGCGATTGCTCCAGATACAATTGTTGCAGCAGTTGCAGCAAACATTGTTTGAAAGAATAAATCAGCTCCTTCACCTTGGAATAAACCACTCCAGAAAAACCATCCGTTTGAAGTATCTCCGTACATTAAAGAATATCCAACTAACCAGAAACTTAAAGATCCTACACAGATGTCTAGTAAGTTTTTCATTGCAATATTTACTGCGTTTTTAGACCTGGTCATACCCGATTCTACCAAGGTAAATCCTGCTTGCATAAAGAATACTAAAATACCCGATAAAAGCATCCAAAGCATTCCCATGTCTCCATTTATTTGCTCAACAGCTTTTGAAACTTCTGAAGCTGCAGCGTCTTGAAATAGTGTTAAAAATAAACTCATAATTGTGTTTTTTAATTAATATTTTTTGAAAACCTACGAGAAACGAACCTCGTAGGTTGTTTTATTTCTTTTTACAAAGATCTTATTAGAATGAGTATACTGCAGCTAGAGCAAAAGAGCTTAACGCTTTGTCACCTACAAATGCTGCCTCAGAAGCAGAGTCTAATCTTAATTCTGGAATGATTGTTAAAGAACCNATAGNGTAATTACCTGTTAAAGTAGTTGCAAATACACTAGANTCTTCTACACCAGTTCCGATTGCTCCAAAATCTCCATCTTCTACAAAGTATTCTGTTCTTAANCCAATCTTAAATGAATCTGAAGTTGCGATTTGTGGGTATAATGCTGCACCATAGAATCCTGGAGCTTCATCTCCTCCTGAAAAGTAGGCTGCGTTTACACCTAAAAAGAATGTTTCTGATACATCAAAACCACCTGTNAAATCTACTTCATAAGCTCCTGAGTCGTACAAGAAGTTAAAGTATTGACCAGAAAGACCTAATTGNGCTCCGAAAGCATAGTTCCCTGTTGGGTTGAATTCNGTAGCATCTGTAGGATTCATAATCGCTAACATNAAAGAAGTGTTTTCTGATAACGTGAAATCTGCTTTTAATCCAGTATGGCTAAATGGTCCATAAGAGAATAAGTAAGAAGTACTGTAGTTAAAGTTNGCAGCTGGTGAAATTACTTCATACCCTAAAAAAGTATTAAAGTTACCCATCGTAAGTTTTACTTTATCACTTACATTCCAGTANGCATATAATTGATTCACAATTGATGAATTTCCTACAGAGTTAAAAACGGCATCTACTCCTCTTGGTCCGTATACCATGTCTGCAACAAAACCAACTTTCTCTCCTTCGTATGCANCAACTAAATTAATCATACCCAAAGCAAAACCTGGCTGATTGGCAAAAGAGCTACCTGGAGCTGTGTCATAATTACCTCCGCTGATATTTCCTCTAAAATAAGTATCAACAGTTCCGCTTAAAGAAAATGTTTTTTCTTCTTTTTCTTGAGCTGTTCCAACAAAACTAGCTGCTAATAAAAATGTAAAAATAATTTTTTTCATAATGTGTGTTCTTTTAGTGTTAAATAGTTTTTATTAATTGAACTGGGCCAAAAGTATATATTTATTTTATATTGACAAGGGGTTGTTTTTTTAAAAAGCACTTTTTTAGAGTTATACCCATAAAAAAATAGGGGTTAAATTGTGATAAATGTATTTTTTAGTTTTTGAAGGGTATAAAATGATATGTTTTTAAAAAAGTATTATATAATTTTAAGATATTCATAAAAATGGCCTTTTTGCGAAAAAAAACGCAATTATTGTATATTTGCCTCTATGAAATACTCCTTTTCGTATCTAATTAAGATGCAATTTTTAGGCTTTCGGTTTTCTGGTTGGCAAAAACAAACCAATGCCAAGACCTTACATGATATGGTTGATAAAACCTTGTCCTTTGTTTTTGAAAGCGCTAATTATAAAACCATTGGTGTTGGAAGAACGGATGCAAAGGTGTCGGCAAATACCTATTATATTCAGTTATTTGTTGAGACTTTGGTCGAAGAGGATTCTTTTCTAGATTCGTTAAACTCTAATTTTTCACCTGATTTTAGGGCTATTTCTATTCGGCAGGTAGATCGAAGTTTTGCGATCATCAATGCTCCAAAAGTAAAAACCTATCATTATTATTTTTCTTTCGGAGAGAAAAACCATCCTTTTGCAGCTCCTTTTTTAGTAAATATTGATGAACATCTTGATATTGAGTTGATGCGTAAGGGAGCTGCATTGTTTCAGGGTGAGCACTATTTTCATAAATATTGTACAAAACCTTCGGAAAAAACAATTTTTAAAAGAACCATAGCTTCTTGTGAGTTGGTTGAAAACCATCTTTTAAAAGCAAATTTTTTTCCCAAACACTCCTATATATTAAAGGTGGAAGGAAAAGGGTTTTTAAGATATCAGATTAGATTGATGATGGCAGCGCTGTTTGAATTAGGGAAAGGCCTGTTCTCTATCAGATATTGAGAATTCATTAAAAGAAGATAATGACCGGCACTACTTGCGAAATATTGCCCCTGCTTCCGGGTTGCAATTGTATGACATCGACTTTAAGTAATGTGTATCTATATGCTTGCACATGGCGTTAAAGCTGTTGTTGGTTCTTGATTTGTTTTTTTTAAACTCAGGACTTCACTCTTATTTGAGGGGCTGTTATAAAAAAACATCCACCTTATAGATTAGATGGATGTTTGTTATATTATAAGAAAAGGGTTTTATCCTTTGATAACTCCACGAGAAATT
>JGI26079J46598_1000600_pt1 | contig 14847 bp, 16 predicted proteins | sample SaaInl59LU_5_DNA_FD_46598 | JGI IMG/M metagenome (IMG submission 46598) | reverse complement strand
TCCATTTGCCCAACCGGTGCACCACCTCTAAATTTTTGATGTATAGTCATAATATCACCTTAACAGTATTAGTTTCGCGTTGACCAAATAATACCTTATTAATTTAGTCAACTATTAATAAATCTATGAATTTTCACTGCTTGTCAACATAATTTTATCTCACAATGAATATGAGATGAAAAAAGTATTAATATTTCTCAAATTGAAAAGTACTTTAAAAGTAAATCAATAGATTTTTATACTTTTAAAAAAGTTAATTTGTTAAAAATTAACTAAGCAACCAACCACCATCAACATCTACAGTCGTTCCAGTTACAAACTGGTTCTTAATCACGTACATAAGCCCTTCAGCCACTTCTTCTGACGTTCCAGCTCTTGGTATTAGATTATCTTTTGTCATATTTTCGTATAACTTTTCTCTCTCAGTTCCTGTAAGAGTAACCATTGGAGTATTAATTGTTCCTGGAGAAACAATATTAATTCTTATTCTGGGAGAAATCTCTTTTGCTAATGCACGAGCCATCGCCTCCACTGCACCTCCAACAGAAGAAAGCGCAATTTGACCAGGCCTACAGTTTCGTGCTGGAGAACCCGATACAAGAGTAATTGAGCCGCCATCCGTTACATGTTTTGCTCCATGGCGTACAACATTTGCATATCCCCAAAGTTTATCAAAAGATCCTTTAAAGCCATCCATATCCATTTCTAAGAATGGTCCAATAGCTCGTTCTCCACCAGTAGCTGAACTTATCAAAATATCAAAAGGAGCAAGCTTTTCTAAAAGTTTCTTAACACTCATTTCATCTCTAACGTCACAAGCCACAAATTTAACCCCATTTGGTAGTTGTGATTTTTTCTCAGATGATCGTCCTATAGCAACAACTTCTGTACCAGCAATTTCCAGCATCTTAACTGTTGCTAGACCAATCCCAGATGTGCCGCCAAATACTATTGCTTTTTTATTAATTAAATCCATCTGGAATATCCTTATTCTTTACTATCAATTTTCTTATGTTCGGGCTTTCTCAAAATCATTCCAAGCCGTTTCAAATGCATCAAAATCAAAGCCCTTTTTACGTGCTGGATCCAATACCAACCTTTCTGTTTGCTGCATTTTCAAAATTGAGGTTTCTAAGTCATCTATAACATCAGTAGGAACTACGACTGCACCATGCCGATCAGCATGTACTAAATCACCCGACTTTATATTCATCCCAAAAATATTTATTGGCTGGTTAACACTGCGCACATGCACAAACCCATGGCTTGGGCCTATACTTCCAGCAACAACAGGAAAACCTTCTGCCATATCACCTAAATCCCTCATTACGCCATTAGTAAGCGCACCTGACATACCGAAACCTTTATGGATAGTTGTATTTACTTCGCCCCAGAAGGCTCCAATACAATTTGGATAATCCAGATCTTCGACCACTGCAATTGACGGCTTAACATTTTCTGACATTGCCTTGTAATAACTCATACGACGCTCTCTAATTACAGAAACTGCTTCTGTAGGAGGTTCAATTGCCGCTATTTGAGCAGTGACTGCATAGCCAACAATGACACCTTTTGTATCAGAGGCAAGCATAGTTCCTCTCGTAAAATCATTGAAGCCTCTCTTACCTTGGGCAACCTCTATTGCATTACAAACCGTTGGAGTGTCCACAGATTGTAATAAATTTAAAAGTGATATTTTCATGTATCCTCCAGCCAACTTGCAAGCGCCATAGTTGTAATTTTTGGTTGTTCCAATGTTGGAAGATGGCCCGCATCTTCTATGATTTCTAATTTACTATTTTCTAATAGAGTATGCATTAATTCGTGACGTTCAAGCGGGCATAAAACATCATGCCTACCACAAAGCACTAAAGCTGGTCTCTTATATGATCCTAGCGTATTTTTTTGATCAACACGATCTCGAAGCGCAATGGATTGGCGAATAAATGCATCAGGTCCAATATCAAGCGCCATATCCATGCATAGTTTTAATATCTCAGTTTTTCTAACCCCATCAAAAAGGTAATTTGGCTTCATTTCATCACGGATTATTTCTTTGAGTTGCCCATTTTTAATTGCATCTATTTGCGGGCCCCGCCGCTTTAATACATCAGGCAACTCAGCAAGAGGATTTGTGTCAAGTAAAGCTAAACGCTCAACCCTCTCTGGTGCTTGAGATACAATTTCCATTGCTACTATCCCACCCATTGAAAGTCCTGCTAATGCAAAAACTGGCGGTGCATTATTTAAGACATCAGAAGCCAATTCTGAAATTGTTTCGTGATCAGTAATTTTTGCAAAATGTACTTCTCTTCGTTTAGACAGTTCATTTATTTGGGAAGCAAAAAGACGTTCATCACACATCATTCCAGGTAGCAAAACAAGAGGTGTCATGAGGCTAAAGCAGCGCCCTCGGATAAAGATTTGAGTTTTGCATAAGCAATTTGTGGGTCAACAGCTCCAAAGCCCGCAAAAGTACCAAATCCACAATCTGACCCTGCAATTACTCTATCTTTTCCAACTATATTCGCAAATCTCTCAATTCTTTGTGCGACAAGTTCTGGGTGTTCAATAAAATTGGTCGTAGTATCGACCACGCCGGGAACTAATACCTTGTTGTCAGGAATTTCAGATTTTCTATCTCTGAATACTGTCCATTCATGCGCATGTCTTGGATTGGAAGTTTCAAATAATAAGTAACCAGCGTTTGCAGACATCAAGGTAGAAAACATTTTATCCATTGGAATATCACAGCAATGAGGCCCTTCGTAATTTCCCCAACATATATGAATCCTAACTTTATCTTCTGGAACGTCTTTTAACGCATAATTCAAAGCTTCGACATGAGAAGCTGCAACTTTAAGAAATTCATCGTCAGTTANATCATTAAAAAGCATATGCCTAGAGAGTGCTAAATCTGGGCAATCCAATTGCAAATCTAATCCAGATGCTACGATTGTTTCATATTCTGTTTTCATCGCATCCGCTAATGCAGATAAATATTCTTCTCGTGTCTTATAAAAATCATTTTGTAAAAATAAAGAAATTACACCAGGAGAGGCAGCATTCATAAAACCTCTTGTTCTTCCATGTGCAGACATTGCAGCCTTTAAATTAGTAATATCTTTTTGTAATTCCCCCTGCCCTTTTGAAGAAACGGGCCCAGTACACATGGGTCTAGCATATTGAGGTGTGCCTCCTTCATTTGCAAGGCGCTCTAAAAATGTTGGAAACATTTTTAGATCAGCTGGAGCATTTCGAGGACTATCACCCGAAAAGCCTGTATAACGATCCTTTACATAAGTTGCATATGATATTTTTGAAGTTTCACCGTCACTAACAATATCAATTCCAGATTCTGTTTGTTTTCCAACAGTATCATGCACTGCTTTTGTCATTGCTTCATCAAATGATGTTTCATCATAATTCTCATTATTTTCACGAGCAAATATAAAATCAACAACCTCCTGTGATCTAGGTAGACTGCCAACATGCGAAGTAAGGATTCTTGTCATTTTTCTTCTCTCTTATTATTTTAATTTTTAGTCCATGTTGGGCCAGCAGGATCATCATTAGATTTTACACGGTACATACTAGCTTCACCAGCCATTGATGGTTCAAGTTTGTGTGAAAATCCAGCAGGTAAAATACATGTATCACCAGGGTTTAATGTAACTGTATAATTTTCCCATTTCAGCAACCAATGTCCGCGCATCGGCATCAGAACAATTGAGTCCTTAAAAGTTAAAACCTCATCATGTAATGATCCTCGAGTATGAAATCCATTTCAAACCCTGGTTTATCTGGTAACATTGCGTCTTCACCAATTACTTTTATAGGTGATTTTCCTGCTAAACCCATTAAATCTAGGTATCGAGCTACGTGCCTTGGAATGACATCAATAGCTGGTGGTTCAGGCATTTTCGCTAATTTTTCATCTGATAGTATCGGCATTGGTGAAATACCTTCAGGCAATTTTTGACCCTTTTTACTGTCGTAAAGCTTGCTATTATCCCCTAAAATAAGGCCATGCTCTGCAGCATCCTGAATAACTTGAGGTGCCCATGTTACGCCACCACCAGCATCATCGCCTCCTAAAACAGCCATTATCATTCCATAATCTAAGCCTATATTCTCAAATCCACGAAATATCCCCGTCGGTATATTTATTATATCACCCTCTTCTAAAACTACTTCACCAGCTTTACCCCACCGTCCCCAAAAAAACCTCCATCTGCCTTTTAGAACAAAAAAGACTTCAGCAGTGGTATGGCTGTGTAAAGAGTTTCTACATCTTGGCGGTTGGCCAGCTGCGCCAATATTAAACCCTGGTGTATCTTTTATATGTACATGCTGATCTGGGCTCTCAGAAACGCCACCACCAATTATGGTGAAGTTCTCTTTTTGGTCACTGCCAGGAGTGTGTGCATCAATAAACGCAGTTTTGCATGGAATTAAATCTCCATACCTAACAATACGTGCTTCTAGTTCTTCTGATGTCATTTTACTATCCTGTCTTCATTGCAATTTGTTTCCAAATCGATGTTTCATCATAAAGGGTATATTCTCTTCGTATCCCCCATGGGCCAAATTCCACGTGGCTTGCTCCCATAACATGAACTTCAGCTCCAGTAGGCTTTCCAAAAGCACCCCAACCGTCATGTTTTCCTGTCAAACTCCAACGAATAGCAGCTCTAGGAGGCATTAATGGGTCTTCTCTTCCTATTTGATGGTCTATAGAAAAAGTTGCTGATGGAAATGAAGCTCGTAATTTAGTCCAAAAACCATCAACACCGTCTGATGAATATAATTCACTCCCACCAGGGTAGAAACCTGTCACAGCTCGATCATATTCTACAGGAATTACATTCAAATCAGCAGACATAATTCTATTTAATATTTCAGAATACTTCTTACCCCAATCATTATCATTTCCACGACCAGTATACGGTCCAGTTTTATCAATAGATGGGTGGAAAGGCTTTATACATTTTCCAGGACCACCCTCTCTCTCGATAAGATCTATTGCATACTCTTTTGGGTCCCAACCTAATTGGCGTACCACAGCCCCTTGGTCTCTAATTAACCACTCATCATTAATTTGATTATTTATTGCATGACAATCTGCAATCACTCTATAGCGTAGTTTCTTACCTGAAGCTTTTCCATAAACACCATCACCTAGGTGTGTTGCAGTGGTTAAAATTCTATGAGAAGAAAGCATCCCTTCTTCTGGAGACCCAGACCATATAACATCCTCACCCAAAAGTCTCCGGTCAGGAAATTCAGCCAATGTTGACATTGTTGCAGCTATAACTCCGTCATTCCCAAAAACAATTGAACCAGGTGATCTCACTGGAATATCTTTAGAGTAATAATGATTAAGTGTTGCCAATCCTCTATCTTCCCAAATTTCTTTAGTGATGCCTAAGATATAATCAGGGAAATCTTTAAATTGATCTGAAAAACCTTTCATGAGGTCCATCCTTTCGGTATTTTTGCAGAGCTACGGATAATTAATGGGCTTTCTACCTTAATATGCTTTGGCTCTTGTGATGGGTTGGTAATTTTATCCAATATAAGAGCAACTGTTTCATCTACCATTATATTCGATCTTTGACGCATAGTTGTAAGATCATATGCCTCTAATGATGCTGGGGGAACATCATCATAACCAATAATGCTAACTTCCTGTGGAATCTTTATATTCAGTTCGCCACGCAATACGTCCATGACAGCAAACGCCATTGAATCCTGAACAACGAATACAGCATCAGGATGATCTGGCCTATCAAACATTTCTCGCGCAGCTTCTTTTGCTCGGCTTACTGTAAAATCACCTAATGCATGGGCTGCTAGGTCTTGCCCTGCTTCTTTCAATCCTTCACGAAAGCCTGCTTCACGATCACGGTGGGTTGATGCACCTTCCCAACCCCCAATATAAGCAATTTTTTTATGCCCAGCAGAAACAAAAAATTTTGATACAGTTTTTCCACCTTCGAAATTATCAGATGTAACTGCTGAATGTTCTTTAGAATCTTGCGCTCTGTTAAAAAGGACTACAGGTACTCCAGCAGCTTCACATCGTGCTGTAAGATCACTTGAAATACTTACACTAGCAGCAATTATTCCATCTACTTGGTAATCCAACAAACCGTCAATAACATGATCTGTAGACTCCGTATCATTTGATGCCATGAATACTAACACATGGTAGCCTAAAGTTTGTAATGCATTAGAAAGTTTTTCTAAGGCTACAGGATAAAAATAATTATCTAAATAAGCTACAACAAGGCCGATAATTCGACTTTTTCCAGTAATCAAGGATCGAGCTAATATATTCGGTCTATACCCCAATTCAATAGCAGCGGCACGAACTTTTAGCATAGTTTTTGAGCTCGCTGAAGCTCCAGGAGTAAATACTCTACTCACTGCAGATTGACTAACTCCAGCGAGTTTAGCTACTTGTAGTGAAGTTACTCTTTCTACCATCAGCCCGCTGTCCAACCCCCATCTATAATCATATGAGTGCCAGTAACCATCGATGACGCATCAGATGCTAAATAAACCGCAGCTCCCATAATATCTTCCACTTCACCAATACGTCCAAGTTTAATTTTTTGATTAATGAGTTGGGCCATTTCAATATTTTCAAAAGTTTTTTCAGTTAAAGGTGTGCGAATAAATGTTGGGCAAATAGTATTAATACGAATATCAAATGAGCCCCATTCAATTGCCATACTTTTCACCATACCCTCAATTGCATGCTTTGAAGAAGAATACACTGTTCGATCAATCCCCCCCACATGTCCCATTTGTGATGAAATATGTATAATCGAACCACTTATTTTAGATGCTTTCATAGCTTTTGCAGCATACACTGATAGAAAATATGCAGACCTTAAATTTAAGTTCATTACTGCATCAAAATTTTCAGGTGTTGTGTCAAACGCTGGGGAATGTCGGGCCATTCCAGCAGAATTTATTACTATATCATATGGCTTTTCCATTACTTTTTCTAATGCAAACAAGTCTGTTTGGTCCAAAACCAATGCCTCAGCATCATAGCCATTTGAATTTAACGCTGAGACTGTCTTATCTAAGAGATCAATTCCTCGAGCTGCACAAATCACTTTTGCACCAGATTGTGCCATTGCTGCTGCACACGCTTGGCCAATACCTGAAGATGCGCCCGTTACCAATGCGCGTTTACCTTTTAATGAAAATGATGGGAGCAAAGGTAAAATCATATACTTACCCCAATTGGATAAGAAACTTTACCTGATACACGTGCTTTATTAAATTCACGTAAACGTGAAAAAACATCAACGCCAATTTGGGAGTAAACATCAAGCAAATCTACTAAAACCCAATTCTCACGTATTAGGTTATTTTCTACTCTCCAGAAATCCAGACTTCGCATAGTAATTTTTTGTCCTGAAGGAGCAATGCCAAGCCAACCATCTCCTGAAACAGTCATTTGCATATTTGGCCAACCAGTGGCTATTACATATGGCCCATCACCAAAAAAATGACAGCTTAGAGTACCCGTCGTTCCACCTTTTCTATCAGGCAAAGCCTTAAGAAATGGAATTTGATGCCAATTTCTAAACCCATCAAGGCCTCTCATTGAACCAATTCCTGCCGGACCATACCAGTTGACACATGGATGCCAATATTCTTCAGCCTTCATTATTTCAGGGCCACCTTCAGAGGGATGGCGCGATAAGTTAGTAAGCATCTCAATTACAACATCTAAACTTTCTGTTCCATGAGAAGACGCTCTATTAGCTGATGTCAATCCATCTTGGCTAGCAGGCCCAGGTATAAACATTTCACACCCCAAGCTTGGAGACATTGGCCATGCTCCTGCTTGCATCATAAGTTCTGGTATGTCCCATATTGCTTGAACTTCAATAATCTTATCATCCTCAAAACAATAAAACTCATGAAAACGCATATGTACTAAATGTCCTGTTGGAGGTATTTCCAAAAATGGTCCAACAAAAGTTCCTANATAGGACCCACAACACCCTACCCAATTTTTACCTTCGATTGTTTTACCACTCACGACGATTGTATCCCGTCGCTCAACATTAGGGATTGCATCGACTAGGGGNGCAAAACAATTATCATAAAATTCATTTTTTAATACATCACCAAAGGGATGGCACATCTGAATTTTAACTTCTTGTGAAAATATATTTTGAATATACGACCGCACAGCCAATTCATCGAAATCATACATTGCTTTTAAAAACAGCTCTATACTTTCTCTATTTTTCTGCGCGCTATTCATTTATTCTCCAACTTTACGAAAAGCTGCTCCTTCGCCATAAGGGACATTAATTCCACCATACCGTCGAACTCGGATATTACATTGTTCCGCATGCCCAACAAAACCTTCTAACATGCATAATCGACTACCATATTCACCTACCAGTGTAGCAGCCTCATCTGTGGTTATCTTTTGATAGGAATGTGTCTTTAAGAATTTCCCAACCCATAGTCCGCCTGTATAACGACCAGCTTTTTTAGTTGGCAATGTATGATTGGTACCAATCACCTTGTCACCATTTGAAACATTAGTTCGAGCCCCCAAGAATAGAGCGCCATAACAAGTCATTTTTTCTAAAAACCAATCATCCCTATCAGTCATTACTTGAACATGTTCAGATGCAATATCATCTGCAACTGTTAACATTTCATCATATGAGTCACATAAAATTACTTCCCCATAATCAGCCCAACTTACAGAAGCTGTATCAGCAGTAGGTAATATTTCTAATAACCTATCAATTTCAGTAAGCGTATCTTCTGCTAATTTTCGTGAGTTAGTCAATAAAACTGCTGGACTATTATACCCATGCTCAGCTTGCCCTAATAAATCAGTTGCGCATAATTCACCATCAACAGTGTCATCAGCTATGACCATAGTTTCTGTTGGGCCAGCGAACAAATCAATACCCACGCGCCCAAATAATTGTCTTTTAGCTTCTGCCACATATGCATTTCCAGGACCAACAAGCATATGAACTGGATTTATAGTTTCAGTACCAATTGCCATAGCACCAACTGCTTGAATTCCTCCCATAACATAAATTTCATGAGCGCCACCCAAATGCATCGCAGCAATAACTGCGGCATTAGGCTTACCTTCAAAAGGTGGGGTACAGGCAACAATTCTAGGAACACCCGCAACTGTTGCAGTAGCAATCGACATATGAGCAGAAGCTACCATCGGAAACTTCCCACCGGGCACATAACAACCAACTGATTGTACTGGAATATTTTTATGCCCTAAAATAACACCAGGAATTGTTTCAATTTCAATATCAAGCATACTATCTCTTTGTGCTTGAGCGAAATTACGCACTTGCTCTTGGGCAAATTTAATATCAGAAAGCTCACGATCAGTTAGCGTTGCTATCAAATCAGATATCTCTTTTTCTGATAGCTTAAAATTCTTTGGTGAATAATTATCAAATTTTGTTGAAAGCTCACGCACTGCAGCATCACCGTTAATCTCAATATTTTTTAATGTTTCCTCAACAACAATTTTTGTTTTTGCGTCATCCTCAGCTCTTTCTGCATCCGGTTTACCGCTCTTAAGATATTCTATAGTCATTAATTACTCCCAATTTCAGGTGGAATTTTCGTGCCATCATCGAAAGCCTCCCACCCATGTCCGTTAAAAACATCAACCCCCAATTGCGCAAGGACATGTGGAAAATCAACCATTACCCAATTGTCTGTTATTTTGCCATTTTCGACTTTCCAAAAATCCATGTATCGGATTTGTATTTTTTTTCCAGTAGCTTCTACACCCATAAATGTTCCTGAGTGCACTGCCTCTTGGCGCCCAAATGCTGCTGCCCATTCACCCATATACAATCGTGCTTCATCAATGCAGACTTTTTCAGAAAATGCTGCCTGAAATGGTTTTTGCCAATTATTTTGGAATTCTTTTAAACCTTTTTTTGTTCCACAACCTGTATTACCCATCCAGCTAAAACCATGACTAAAAAATTCACCTATATCTGCTATGCGGTGGTCATTTAGCCCATCCACCATACCTTCGATCACTGAACGAGTTTCTTCAGTTTTTGACATATCTGTATTTATAGAAAGCTCTGCCTGTTTTGGTCTCAAACCACTCATCCCTTTACAGCTCCTGCAGTTAAGCCACTAACAATTTGGCGTTGGAAAAAAAGAATTAAAACAAAGAGTGGTGCAGTTGCTGAAACAACTGCAGCAACTGCAAACATTACATTACCCTCTGTTTGTGTTGTTCCTAAAAAACTCGCAATCTTAGGAACCATTGTTTGATTAGATTGACTTAACAATGTCGCAGTCACAGTGAAATCATTGTAAGCTAGTAGAAACGAAAATAATCCTGTGGTGACAACTCCTGGCCACATTACTGGTATAATTACATGGCGGAATGCCTGAAAGCGAGTGCATCCATCCACCATTGCACTCTCATCCAAATCCTTTGGAATATTAAGAAAAAAACTATGTAACATCCATAAAGTAAATGGTTGATTAATAGCTACCATTACAATTATCGCAGTCGGTAGGTGTCCCCAAAGGTTCCACTCAAAAAATGGAAGTAGATATCCAGAGACTAAAGTAATATGTGGCATTGCTCTAAATATTAAGGCAAGCATTAAAAGATAAAATGCATACCTTTTTCCTGATCGCGCCAATGCGTATCCACCCAAAGTTCCAAGTGTGAGTGAAATAACGACAACAGAAAATACTATAATTCCAGTATTAATTGCAGCTTCCCAAAAACTTTTCGTTACCCAAGCACCAAAATATCCATTTCCTGTAAATGCTCCACCAGTTTCAATTTGCGTTCGCACTCCAGTAATAGCATTTGTCCAATCTGCTTTTGAGAAAAAATCTCCTTGAACTTTTAAAGATCCCCATAGTGTCCAGAAAAAAGGGAAGCTAGCNGCAATAATCCAAATTAGGACAAGTCCCCAAATAATTATATTTAATAATGGTGAACGTCGGTGAGCTATATTAGACATCAGACAACCTTCCTATTAAATTCACGCCATGTACGAATTAGAACTGGAATTAATAAAACACTGATACCAATAATGGTTAAAACTGATGTTGCACCAGCAGAACCAAAGAACTGATCTTCATTGTTGGATATATCATTGTATATAATCCATGAAAGTGAAGTCGCATTTGCTTGNGCNGAGAACCCAACTATTGGTTCAAACACTCGAAAATTATCCATTAATTGAATTAATAAAATAAATATAGTTAGTGGCATCAAGTGGGGAAGAACAACATATTTAGTACGCTCCCAACGTGTTGCACCATCTATCATTGCAGCTTCAATCGTATCACTTGGAACAGTCTGTAGCCCAGCATAAAACACAATAAAAGCAAATGGAGATGAGTGCCATACACCATAAACCATTAGCATAATCCAAGTAAGAGTAGGCGAAGCTTTCAATGAAAGATTAGGATCATCAAATATACGTTGTAAAATTGAACCTATAATTCCTTGTGCATCAATCATCCAAAATAAAATTAGGGAACCAATGAGTGGTGTCACAATCATTGGTAATAATGAGACAAAAATAGTTGGACCTTTCATCTGTTTAGGTAAACTATTCACTCCCAATGCAATCAAAAAGCCAAAGAATAGTACAAAAGGTGTAACCACAAATGTATATGTTAATGTAAAAGCTAATGCTCGATAGAATGGTAAATTTAGAGATGTAGAGATGAATTGTGTAATACTTTCACTTTGGGACCAAGCTAGCTTGATCTCTTCAAATGCTAAGTGATTTCGATTTGTGTAAGTCTTAAACCCATTAAACTCACCAAGGGGCTTTTCTAATTTTAATCTTTTTGTTTCATCAACATTTATAATTAATTCTTTTTTACACCCAAAAGGACCACAGTTTTCAACCTCATTCAAAACTGCTTCGTGTTCTATATGAAGCGATTGCACGACTACCGACACAATAGGCAATGCAATAAACAATAGCATTGTTATTAAAGAAGGTAATATAAACCAAAAAAAGTTACGGTTTTTCATCTAAATCGCCAAAAAATTATTAAAAAAATAGGAGGAAGCATCACGCTTCCTCCCTTTAGTTTTACTTCAAGAAACCTTTTTCTTTAGCAGCTGTGGTATAAGCAGCTTCAACATCAGCTAAAGCTTGCTCAGCACTCTCAGCACCTTGCAAAAAGTCAGAAATTTCTCCGCCTAGTGCGCCGTGCAATGTCCCCATAAATGGTAACATTGGATATGGCGCAGCTCCATTTGCAGCTGTTTCAGAAACACCAGCAGAAGCAGGGCTTGGTTTGTATCCTTCAACCAACCATACAGCTGCATCGTTGTTTGCTTTAACCATATCAGATGATATTCCATTCATTAAAGCAATAAATGTTGCTTCAGCATCTTCATCAGATACATTGGTAGAAATACCTATACCATCCCACCAAAGAGTTGATGCTGGACGTGCTCCATTTCCCCACTTTGGGGCAGCTGATAGGGTGTATTTGAAGAAACGCCATCTACTGAACCTTCTCCATCAAGTACTGCACTCCCTCTTGAACCCCACATTGTTGCTAATGCTAAATTTCCAGCTTCCCACTCAGCTTGAGTAGCGTTTGAATCATATGTCAAGAAATCAGGATTTGAATAAGCAACAAGTGACTTCAGCATGTTTAAAGTTGCAACACCATGATCATTATTTACAGAAACTTCTGCAGTTCCTGCTTTAAATAAATCTGCACCTGTTCCCATGTACATATTTACAAATTCTTCGCCCAAGTTCCAACCAGCTTTAGTATTTAAAGCTACTGGATATTCCATTAATCCTGCACTTCGAATTGCTTCTGCTGCAGCAATTACTTCTTCGTAAGTGCCTGGAATATTACTTACGCCAGCTTTATTTAGCATGTCTGTTCTAGTAAATAAGTGTTGAGCATTTGCCATGAATGCAACTGCCATTACTTTACCATTTACTGTAATTAACTGGCTCTTATTTAATCCAGCTCCATGTTCAGCAACCAAATCATCAAGTGACCTTACTAAACCATCATTCATCAATGTTACTAAAGTAGAGTTCGAAACTATTACTGACGAATACTGCGATGGGTTTGCAGTTAATGCTGCAACCATAATATCTTTATGATCTTTTGTTAAATTTGCTTCAACCTTCACACCATTACCTGCACATTTTGCAGCCTCTGCTGTTACAGCTTGAATTGCTGGGAAATCATTTGAAAGAATGCTGACATTACCGCCAGAAATTCCACAATCAGCTATTGCTGAACTTCCCAAAAGCGCGAACGCTCCCGCGAATGTTATTGTTTTTAGAAACATAAGTTACTCCCTATATTAGTTATCGATATACCTTGATAGAATATATCAGTTGGACCCCCCTTATTTGGGGATTATATTTGGGGGTTAATCCCCTATTCGCTCACCTGTTTGATCATCAAACAAATGACAAATTCCTTTTGGCACAGATATGTGAACCATATCACCTATCTCCGCACGATAATCTTTTGCAGCCTTAACAGAAACCAATTCATTATTTACGCGAACTGTTATCATTGTTGCATCTCCAAGTAATTCCATTGCATAAACTGCAGCATGAATTTCCCCACCATTTTCAACTATTGATGCGTCTTCAGCACGAAAACCTAATTGTATAGGTCCATCTTTCTGTTTAATTCCTGAAACACTTATAAAGTCACCTTTAAAGACTTTATTTAGAATTTCACCACGAACGAGATTCATTGCTGGAGAACCAATGAAACTAGCAACAAATGCATTTTCTGGATGGTCATAAATATTGGTCGGGCTGCCTACTTGTTGTACGATTCCATCTTTCATAACAACAACTCGATCAGCAAGCGTCATAGCTTCAATTTGATCATGCGTTACATAAATAGTTGTAACTTTTAATTCATGGCTCAAATTTTTTATTTGCGCCCTTGTTGATACTCTCAGCTTTGCATCTAAATTTGATAAAGGCTCATCCATAAGAAATACATTTGGCTCACGAACAATTGCTCGAGCAAGAGCAACCCTTTGTCTTTGGCCTCCAGATAATTCTGCTGGCTTACGGTGCAAAAAATCATCCAATTCAACCATCGCAGAAGCACGCATAACACGTTCTTGATGTTCAGTTTCAGGTATTTTGCGAACTTTTAATGGAAACCTTATATTTTCATAAACATTCATATTTGGATATAATGCATAAGACTGGAAAACCATTGCCACATCTCGGTCCTTTGGATCAAGATCATTAACGCGCACACCATCTATCAGGATGTCGCCATCCGTTACATCTTCAAGGCCTGCAATCATCCGCATTGTTGTTGTTTTACCACATCCAGAAGGCCCTAATAAAACGAGGAACTCCTGATCTTTAATAGTTAAATTAAAGTTATCGACACCGACAAATGTGCCCCATCGTTTTGATAAATTATTTAGTTTTATTTCTGCCATGCATTCCCCCAAATGGTTAAAACCATTTTTGCATACGTTTGCAAAAAAGATAGACTTTCATTTTCAATTCTGCAAGAATAATTTTACAAAAATATATTTTTTACACTATATCGTTGAAAACCTTTAAGAAGATCTAACCCATGTCCAATTATCAAAAAGAAAAACGTATTGTACTGGATTATTATGAGGCACTCGATTCAGCAACAGACGACAGAATCACCCAAGTCTTAGAAGAGTTCACAACAAAAAATTACATATGGCGGGCTTTCCACCCATTTGGTCTACAAACTGATGTTAATGAGATTTCTGATCAATGTTGGAAGCCCTTAAAACATGCTTTAACAAGC
>JGI26079J46598_1000596_pt1 | contig 14895 bp, 14 predicted proteins | sample SaaInl59LU_5_DNA_FD_46598 | JGI IMG/M metagenome (IMG submission 46598) | reverse complement strand
TTGATAGTAATGACCTGAAGGTAAGTTTTTAGTTAACTTATGTAAACTTGCAATAAAAAGAGGTACAGATAATTGTAAATTTTGACCAGAAACTTGATTTTCTAAGGTTACTTCAGCTATAGTTTTAACAAAATTATTGTTGCTATCTAACACCTCTAAACCAATATAAATATGATTATTTGTGGCTCCAGATTCACTAGAATATTGAATAGTTAACTCTAGATTTGCTCCTAATAAAGGACTAACTTCTAGAGGATTTTGACTATAGGATATGATTTCTATAGATTGTGAAAAAAAAGTAGTTCTAATTACTAAAATCAGTGAACAAAAAATAATTCTTTTTAAGTCTAACATCATTTTTTTTATTAATGTGATAAGATTAGNAACTAAACTTNAGAACCTAAAACTGATTATAAATGCTTTTAAAAAAGAATAGTTTTCTACTGATTTTTTAAAAAATAAATTTTATTTCATTAAATTCTTTTTGACTAAAGTAGAAATTGTTTTACCATCTGCTTGGCCTGCTAATTCTTTAGAAACAATACCCATAACTTTACCCATATCTTGCATACCATTTGCTCCAAGGCTATCTATTGTTGCAATAACCACACCTTCTATTTCTTCTTCTGTTAAGGATTCTGGTAAAAACTGCTCTAACACAGCAACTTCGTCTAATTCTGGTTTTGCAAGATCTTCTCTACCTTGTTTGATAAAAATAGCTGCACTATCTTTTCTTTGCTTAACTTGCTTCTGTATAATTTTTATCTCTTGAGTTTCTGATAAATCATCTCCTGCTCCACTTTCTGTTTTAGCTAATAAAAAAGCAGATTTNACAGCTCTTAATGCTTGTAAGGCAACTGTATCTTTAGCTTTCATTGCTTCTTTCATTTTCTCCATTACTTGTTTTTGCAAACTCATATTTCTTATTTTTAATTATTTATTTTTTCTTTTTTAAATATAAAATATTCTTATTGTAATCTATAAATGCTTTTCCTTTTTGTAGAACATCTGCTCCAATAATTCCATCTACTTTTTTTGCATTATGTTGTTCTAAAGCACTATTTACATGAGATAAATCAAATAAAATTAAGTGGCTCTTTTTAGTTTTCCAATCACCTATTTTAAGTATATTATTTTTAGATTGCTGTGTTTCCATATCTATAGCTCCAGCTCCAGCTGCTTTAGTTTCACTAACTTCTGCTGTAAGTTTAAAATGTTCAACTAAATCTAGTCCAACACAAGTATTTGAAGCGCCTGTATCTAAAATAAACCTACCTTTTATACCATTAATAGTTGCTTTTAATTCTAAATGATTGGTTGCAATTTTTTTTAATTTAATTGTAACGTAATTGTTTCTCTTTAGAATTTTCTGAATGCCTTTCATTATATATATTATATCATCAAAAATACGACTTATAATCATCATAAAAAAGATGATTATAGTATATCAAACTCATCAATTTTAACATAGATGATTTTATAATATCTTTATTATTTGTTATTTTTAGAGTAATAAAAGATGATGAATGAAAACTACAAAACGTTTAGAAGCAGCCCTTATAAAGCTATATAATGCTTATCATAACAACAAATTAAATCCAGAAGATTGCACTGCATGTGCAGTAGGTAATATTTTAGATAATCATGATAGTTGGAAACATCTTTCCAATCAACATGGGTCTTTAGAATTAAGTTATGTGGGTAGAGTACATCAAAATTTAGGAAGAAAATTTAATGGGTACACTCCTCAAGAAATCTTACAAATAGAGAAAGTTTTTTTAGATGCTTGTGGGTTTAAAACACCTCTTTGTCATTACAATAAAAAACCAGAAAATCCTACTGCAAACGAAGTGCTTTTTAATGGTTTAGCAGCAGTTGTAGATTTATTATGTGCTTTAGACAACATACCAAATGTAATGGATTATTCTAAGCTATTTGAACAAGAAAATGGTGAACCTATTTATCATGTTGAAACTTTTTTAGCAGAAGTATAAACTTTATTAATCATAAATAAAAAACCGAGCAAATTGCTCGGTTTTTTATTTTTATATGTGATTTTAGATATTATCCTCCAAAATCATCAAATCTGATATTCTCATCAGGGATTCCAAAGTCTTCTCCCATCTTTTGAACTGCTTTGTTCATTAATGGAGGACCACAAAAGTATAATTCGATATCTTCTGGTGCTTCATGATGATTTAAGTAATTATCGATTACACAGTTGTGAATAAATCCAACAAAACCATCACCTTCATCATTAATATCTTTTTTAACTTTCCAGTTATCTTCTTCTAAAGGCTCTGAAAGTGCCATGTAAAATTTAAAGTTTGGAAAATCTTTTTCTAAAGATTTAAAGTGGTCAATATAGAATAATTCTCTTTTAGAACGACCTCCATACCAATACGTTACTTTTCTACCAGTCTTTAATGTTTTGAATAAGTGGTATAAGTGAGAACGCATTGGAGCCATACCTGCACCACCACCAACATATAACATTTCTGCATCAGACTCATTGATAAAGAATTCTCCATAAGGTCCAGAGATAGTTACTTTATCTCCTTTCTTTTGATTAAATATGTAAGATGATGCAACACCTGGGTTTACATCCATCCAACCATTTTTAGATCTATCCCAAGGTGGAGTAGCTATACGTACGTTTAGCATAATTTCTCTACCTTCTGCTGGATAAGAAGCCATAGAATAAGCTCTTTCTACAGTTTCTGTGTTTTTCATTACTAAAGGCCATAAACCGAATTTATCCCACTCAGCTTGAAACTTATCTGGAGTTTCATGCTCTTCTGGATGTGCAGTAATATCCATATCTGCATATTTTACTTCACAAGGTGGAATTTCTATTTGTATATAACCCCCAGCTTTATAACCCATATCTTCAGGAATCTCTACAACAAACTCCTTAATAAATGATGCTACATTGTAGTTTCTAACCACTGTTGCTTCCCATTTTTTAATTCCGAAAACTTCTTCAGGAATCGTAATGTTCATGTCTTGTTTTACTTTAACTTGACATGCTAAACGTGCTCCAGCTTTTAATTCTTTTCTTGTAAAGTGTGGTACTTCTGTAGGTAAAGCTTCTCCTCCACCTTCTAAAACGTGACACTCACACTGAATACAAGAACCACCTCCACCACATGCAGATGGTAAGAATATTTTTTCGTTACCTAACGTAGTTAATAATGTACTACCAGAACCAACTTCTATTTTCTTTTCTCCATTAATGGTAATAGTTACTGGACCTGAAGGAGATAATTTTTGCTTAACAAATAATAATAAAGCTACTAATAACAGAGTTAATAATAAAAAAGCTGCTACTGTTGCTATAATAGTACCTGTTGTACCTGCTGCTAATATCATTCTTCTTTAATTTATATTTGTGTTTTCAGCTACAATTTCTTTAGCCTCTTTTTTAATTTNTTCTTTCTCTACTTTGGCTTCAACCTTAGGTTTTTCTTCTTTCTTTTCATCACCACCTGTTAACATTCCTCCAAAACTCATAAAACCAATTGCCATTAAACCTGTAATAATAAAAGTAATACCTAAACCTCTTAATGCTGGTGGCACAGCAGAATATCTAATTTTTTCACGAATAGCTGCAATAGCTAAAATCGCTAAAAACCAACCAATACCAGAACCAACACCATATGTTAATGCTAAACCAATACTTGGTATTTCACGAGATTGCATAAATAAACTACCACCTAAAATGGCACAGTTTACAGCAATTAATGGTAAGAAAATACCTAATGAGTTATATAATGATGGTGAAAATTTTTCTACGATAATTTCTACCAATTGTACCATNGTTGCAATTGTTGCAATAAACATGATAAATGATAAGAAACTTAAATCGTAACTCGCATATTCTTCACCTAACCAAGATAAAGCNCCTTCTTGTAAAATATATTGATCTAATAACCAGTTTAAAGGAACTGTTACTGCTAATACAAAGATAACAGCAGCACCTAAACCAACAGCTGTAGATACTTTTTTAGATACAGCTAGGTAAGAACACATCCCTAAAAAGGTTGCAAAAACCATGTTATCTATAAATATCGATTTGAAAAATAATTCTATATGTTCCATAATTTTATTTTAAGATTCTGAAGCAAGTTCAGAATGACGCTAAGCGTCTAATTTTCTTCTATTAATGCTTTATTCTTAGTTCTCTGTACCCAAATTATGATACCTACCACAATTAATGCCATTGGCGATAATAACATAAAACCGTTATTTTCGTAACCAAATGCATACAATCCTGTTTTTTCTATTGGATCTCCTAACACTTTAATACCTAATAAAGTACCAGAACCTAATAATTCTCTAAAGAAACCAACAGCAATTAAGATTAATCCATAACCTACAGCGTTTCCAATACCATCTAAGAAAGATCTCCAAGGTCCNTTTCCTAAAGCAAAGGCTTCAAAACGTCCCATAATTATACAGTTTGTNATAATTAATCCAACAAANACAGATAGTGTTTTACTTAATTCATAAGCAAAGGCTTTNAGCACTAAATCAACTATAATTACTAATGTTGCAACAACTATTAATTGTACTATAATTCTAATTTTAGAAGGAATAATATTTCTCATTAAAGAGATCACTACGTTTCCTAAACCTAATACAAACATTACAGAGATAGACATTACTATAGATGCCTTTAACTCTGCTGTAATAGCTAAAGCAGAACAAATACCTAATACCTGAATAGTAATAGGGTTGTTATCAAATAATGGATCTTTAATTAATGCTACGTCTTTTTTTGATAAAAGTCCCATAAATTATTTTTTTAATGTTTTAAAATAAGGCACGTATAATGCTAAATCGTTTTTAATCATTGCAGAAACTCCATCACCTGTAATGGTTGCTCCAGCAATTGCATCTACCTCATAATCTGTTTTGTCTTCGTTTTTAGGATCGTTATTTCCTTTTGCTACAGTAATTCCTTTAAAAACACCTGCTTCTGTTAATAGATNCTCTCCGTAAAAATCATCCATAAAATAACGTTGNTTTATGTTTGCACCTAATCCAGGAGTTTCTCCTTTATGATCAAAATAAGCACCTTGAACAACCATGTTTTCATCCATAGAAACGTAACCCCAAATAGCATCCCATAAACCTTTACCGTAAATAGGTGCTACATAAAAAGTGTTTCCATCTTTTTCACCAACAAATAAAGGCAATCTTCTAGTACCTCCTTTTTTTGCTTTAGCTTGTTCTTTTTTAACGTCTATTAAATAAGCTTTTTCATCTTCAGTAATATTGTCTCCTTCTATTACTAATTGTTTTTTGATGTACTTATTAAACTCTTGACCAGCAACAGCAGTTGAAACAAAGTTTGCACTTGATTCATCATTTTCATTTACACCCATTGCGTAAAGAATATTTTGTTGCTTTTCTATTCTTTTATTTTCATCAATATTTGGTTTTAATGACGATGCAAAAAATGCCAACATTGACCCCACTACTATTACCATAACAATGGCAAAAATTAGTGTATATACATTACTATCTGTTCTCTTACTCATAATTAGGCAGTTTTAACTTTAGCACGTTTTAATCTTCTTTTTACGTTTCCTTGAACTACATAGTGGTCTATGGTTGGAGCAAAAACATTCATTAATAAAATGGCTAAGAATACTCCTTCTGGATATGCAGGGTTAAATACACGAATCATAATAGATATAAAACCAATTAAGAAACCGTAAATCCATTTTCCTCTATTTGTTTGTGATGCAGTTACAGGGTCTGTTGCCATATATACTGCTCCAAAAGCCAAACCACCTATGATTAAGTGTTCCCAAAAAGGAGCCCTCATTAATCCATAAAATTTGCTTGATTCTGTAATAATTTCTGCATTTACAACTCCATTAAAAATTAATCCCATTGCTGCTGCACCAATAAAAGTAGAAACAATAATTCTCCAGCTTCCAATCTTAGTAAAAATTAAAAATGCTGCACCTAATAAAATTAATAAAGTTGATGTTTCACCCACTGAACCAGGAATGAATCCCATAAACTTATCCCAAGTAGAATAAACAACTTCTTGGTTTTGTGCATAGCTACCTAAAATAGTTTCACCAGAAATTGCATCAGCAGTTCCTGCTCTATTTACAGCATCGTAAACCCAAACTTTATCTCCAGACATCCAAGTTGGATATGCAAAGAATAAGAATGCTCTTATTGTTAATGCAGGATTTAAGATATTCATACCTGTCCCTCCAAAAACTTCTTTACCAATAACAACACCAAAAACTACTGCTACAGATAACATCCAAAGTGGTGTATCTACAGGTACAATTAATGGTACTAGCATACCAGTTACTAGGTAACCTTCTTCTACTTCATGACCTTTAATAACAGCAAAAATAAATTCTACTAAAAGACCTACTGCATAAGATACTACAACTAATGGTAATACTTTTATGATACCAATCCATAAGTTATCCCAAGTAAAGAAATTTGCTAATGGATCTAAACGTAGTGAATTGTCTATAGCTGCATAATGCTGGTAACCAGCATTAAACATTCCGAAAATTAAAATCGGAATTAAAGCCATAATTACAGTATTCATGGTACGCTTTAAATCGTCTGCAGCTTTTATATGAGTTCCTCCATGAGTCACTTCATTTGGTAAATATAAAAAGGTATGGATTGCATTAAATGCAGGTGCCATTTTTGTTCCTTTATATTTCTCTTTTAAATTATGTAAATTTTGTTTTAAGCCCATAATCTTATCCTAATTCTTCTCTCATTAAATCTAAACCTTCACGAATTATTTTTTGATGTGGTTGTTTAGACACACAAATAAATTCGGTTAATGCAAAATCTTCAGGGGCTACTTCATAACCTCCTAAAGCTTCCATTTCATCTAAATCTTTATACATAAATGCTTTTAATAATTGCATTGGATAAATATCTAGAGGAAATACATTTTCGTAAGAACCAGTAACAACAAATGCTCTGTGTTCTCCATTTGTATTGGTAGTTAAATCGTATTTTTTATTTGGGTTTAACCAAGAAAAAGTTAATGCNCTTGAAGGNGAAATTTTATCAAAAACAGGTTTATTCCATCCAAAGAATTCGTAATCATCACCTTCTGGAATAGCCGTAATTTGATTGTCATAATAACCTAAAAAACCATCTTCTTCTACTTGAGTACCAGTAAGAACATTACCACTAATAACTCTAGTATTATCATTTTCTAAGTTACCTTTTACCACATCAGAAATNGTTGCTCCTGCAATTGCAGTAACATATTGTGGTTTATTTATTTTAGAACCTGTAAGTGCAATTGTTCTAATGATGTTAAATCTACCAGTTAAAAACAATTCACCAATTACAACTAAATCTATTGGNTTAACAGTCCAAACAACTTCACCTTTGTTAATAGGATCTATTTTTGCAATTTGGGTACCTACGTTTCCTGATGGATGTGGTCCTGAAACTTTATGTAATTCAATTCCTTCTACACCATCAAAAACAGTAGTTTCGTTTTTACCAACAGAAACATGTACTTTACCTTCTGTTAATTTAGAAAGAGCAGCTAAAGCTGTTTTTATTTCTAAATCTTTACCTTGAAGTGTATATGTTAAATCTGCAGCTAAAGGTGCACTTGCGTATGCAGAAATAAAGATAGCNTTTGGTGCTTGATTTGGATTTGCAACNACATCATAAGGACGTTGCTTAACAAATGGCCAGCACCCAGAAGTAAACATNTGAGTTTTTACTTCTTCAGCAGTCATTTCTGATGGTTTTTTAACACCAAAATCTACGTGTTCATTTTTAGCATCAGCAGCAATTTTAATGGCTAATACTTTTCTTCTTGCCCCACGAACAACCTCTACAACTTTACCAGAAACAGGACTTGGAAATAAAATACGCTCATCACTTTTTGAATAAAAAAGAGATTGACCCGCTTTTACTACAGCTCCTTCTTTGGCCATAAGTTTAGGTATAATTCCATGGAAGTCTTCTGGCTTTATTGCATACACACTACTTAAAGAAATGTCTGTAGTGGTTTTTTCTGCTTCGCCAACAAGCTTAATATCTAAGCCTTTTTTAATACGAATGTCTTTTGACATAGTAAATTGGAATTGTTAGTTATCTAAAAAAAATCATGCAAATTTACGGCTTTTAACAATTATTATAAAGATAATACTTCTTATATGTTCGTTAAAAAATACTATTTATAATAATTCTAAATAACTTGTTTTTATAAAACGTTTTCGAATTATCTTTTGGCTTACATTTTGATTGTTTTTAAAAATCAAAACCTATTTTTGTAATTATGAAACAATTTGTTACGCTCATTTTTTTAACTTTTTTATCGCTTTTTTCTAATGCTCAGAATATAAAATCGATTCAATTAAGACCTTTACAAGAAAATAATTATTCGAGTATTGTTCCTTTAGGTACTGTATTAGAACTTTCTTTTGATGATTTAGAAGCAGATGGAAAAGACTACAAGTATAAAATAGAGCATATGACACATGATTGGCAAAAAAGCAGATTACTATCTAGCCAATATGTAGATGGTTTTAACCAAAACACAATTATTAACGTAACCAATTCTTTTAATACATTTCAAAGCTACTCACATTATAAAGTAAGAATACCTAATACAAATACTGTAATTACTAAAAGTGGCAATTATTTATTATCTGTTTTAGATGATTATGATGAGGTTGTTTTTACAAGAAGATTTGTTTTGTATGAAAATATTGCAACAGCTGGTGTTGCTATTTCTAGAAGCAGAAATGCTAAAAAATTAGATTCGCAACAAACTGTTGAATTTACAATTAGCCATCCAAATGTTCGTATTAACAACCCACAACAAGAACTAAATGTTGTAATAATTCAAAATGAAAATTGGAATAAGACCATTTCTGGTTTACAACCTACTTTCTTTCAACCTAATTTATTAAGATACACTTACACGAATAAAACTAATTTTGAAGGTGGCAATGAGTATTTAAATTTTGACAGCAAAATCTTAAGAAATAAAAGTATCAATACCATTAAAATTACTCAAAATGGCACTGATATTTTTCATCATTATATATATCCTTTTGAGTATAATCCTTACCTAGAATACATATATAACCCAGATATTAATGGCCAATTTGTAATTAGAAGTTTAGAAGGTAGCAATCCAGATACAGAAGCAGATTATATAATGATGCACTTTACCTTAAATGTAGAGGCTCCTTTTTTAGATGAAAACGTTTATGTCTATGGCGCTTTTAATAACTTTAAAATTGAAGAAGAAAATAAAATGACTTACGATTTTAAAGACAATGCTTACAAAGCAACGATTTTATTAAAACAAGGTTTTTATAATTATACTTTTGCAACTGTAAACAAGTTTAATGAAGTTAATACTAATAAAGTAAATGGCTCTTTTTTTCAAACAGAAAACGAATATAAAGTTTTAGTGTACTTAAAACCTTTTGGTAGTTTATATGATAGAGTTATTGCTGTTGGAACAGGTTTTTTTAACCCAGATAGATAGTTTATGTTTTTGATTTGTGTTTTTTAATCAAAAAAACTACATTTACCATGTATGGTAGAACAAATTACACAAGGCGTTAAAATCTCTGTAAAAACAAAATACAATGGAACCAGTTACAGAAACAATAGGTTGTATTATATTTTTGCCTATTTTATTACCATAGAAAATTATTCTAGCAAAACAATAGAACTTACACATCGATTTTGGGAGATATTTGATTCTTTAAACAAAACTGAATTTGTNGAAGGCGAAGGTGTAATTGGACAAACTCCTGTTTTAAAACCAAATGATACTTACTCTTACAGTTCTGGTTGCTTTTTAGAATCTAATGTGGGAGCTATGAAAGGTTTTTACACCATGAAAGATGTTAAAACTTCTGAGCAATTNAAAGTTGCTATACCTACATTTCAACTTGCAACACCAATATTATCAAACTAGCTAAATCTAATAATAAGNTAAGTAAATTCGAAGACCCAGAATGTCTAAACTGTGGACATCCTTTTAGTGGTCACGAAAAATTTTGTCCAGATTGTGGGCAAGCTAATAAGGGTAATAAAATTACGTTTTGGAATTTTATACATGATGTTTTTAATGGCTTCTTTGATTTTGATGGTAGATTTTGGACAACCATTATTCCTCTGTTAACAAAACCAGGTAAAGTTTCTAGAGATTATATAGATGGCAAAAGACAACGCTTTTCAAATCCTTTTCGATTTTATCTAACAGTATCCATTCTCTTTTTCTTAATTGTTGGTTTGTACAAAACCATTCAGAAATATGAAGAATTTACAAAAGATAGTATCAAAGAGGTAACTACCAACGTTAAAAAAGACTCCATCACTACTAAGGATAAAAAAGAAAAACTGACTCCAGAAAAATTAGATTCTATAAAGCAAGAATTGAACGATAAGATGGATAAGTCATTTATCCCTATCCCAAAAAAGGCTAAAGAAAAGTTGATGGAAGAGTTAGATAAAGAACTTAAAGATTCTACCAACTTAAAAAAAATAAATGATAATAGTGGTAAAGATATAAACTTAGAGTTTGGAGGCGATACAAGGTTAGACAAGTTTGTTTCTTATGTAGATAAAAATCCTGAAGCAGAAATAGATGTTGCTTTAGACTCTTTAGGTTATGAGAAAAATTTCTCTAATAGATTCTTATATACAAGAGCAAAAACAGTGCATTCATTTACAAAAAGTAAAGAAACTAGAGAGCAATACTTTAATCAATTATTGTCTTATGGTTCTATAGCACTCTTTATCTTTTTACCCATTTTTACCTTGTTTTTAAAGTTTTATTACATCAGAAGAAAGTTTACTTACATAGACCATTTGGTTTTTGTTTTTCATGTGCAAACAGTTTTCTTTATGTTGTTTGCGTTCCATTTTATATTCTTAATCTTTCATTTAGAACCTAAACTTTGGATTTTTATCATTCTATTTTTAATCTATTTGTATTTAGCCATGAAGAAGTTTTATCAACAAGGTTATATAAAAACCTTCTTTAAGTTTATTCTTTTAAATATTAGCTTTGGCTTTATAGGTATATTTGGGGTAGCAATTTTGTTTGTAATTTCTTTTGCTATTTTTTAGGTAGTTTTTTAATCTAAAAAGAATGATTTTTTGTATTAAAATCTATATAAGAAATCTCAACATTTTCTTCTTTTTTTATTGATGTTATACTTACAGTTTCTACAAATTTTCGTTTCATTTTTGGGGAAATTTCTTTAGTCCCTAAACTATCATTTTTATGAAACTCTAGAATATTTTTTAAAGATTCTTGTTTATTATTTTCTAACCAATTTGTAAACCATAACTCTCTTTCTGCTTTCATTTCTGGGGTATATAAAGGAGAAGAAGACCATATTTTTGGTTCTTGTGCTAAAGGTTTAAAATGCTTTTTCATACCATCCCAAACTAATTCGTATGTTACTAATTTAACATCCCAATCAATTAAAATTAAGGTAAAAGGTTCAATATTGGTAAAGTCAAAATCATTTATAAAAGCAATTGCATTATCTGCTATTAAAATATTTTTTACAATAATACCTCTACTCATTTTGTAAGGTAATTTTCTTTTATGATTAACAAAACCACCATTTAACAAACAGACCACTCTATTTTTAGAACTCACACCTATCCATGTACCTCCAGCAATTTCATCTTTTGGATACGTTAATGTTACACCATCTTCTACATATTTTTTTGGAGGTATCGTTTTTCTTAGTGGAGTTTCATCTCTATTAGATGTTAAAATAAATTGATTATCAGCTATAGGTAAATAGGTTACTGTACACATATATAGTATCAAATTTGGATTATATACTATTAATCTGCTCAGCAAATAAACTAACAAATTAATTGTAACTTTGTTGTTCAAAATTAGTAGAATAAAAATTAAAAACTTACAAAATGGCAAGAGGATTTTTTAATGTTCCAATCGCAGTTAACGAACCTGTAAAAGGATATGCTCCTGGGTCTCCTGAAAGAGAAGAATTATTAGCAACCTATAAAAAGATGTATGCAAGTAATATAGACATTCCTATGCATATCAATGGAAAGGAAGTGAGAACTGGCAATACAAAAAATGTAACTCCTCCTCATGATCATAAACATGTAGTTGGTCAATACCACACAGCNGATAAAANTCATATAGATGAAGCTATAGNAACTGCTTTAGCTGCAAGACAAGCTTGGAGTTCTGTTTCTTGGACAGAAAGAGCTTCTATCTTTTTAAAAGCTGCTGAATTATTAGCAGGCCCATATAGAGCAAAAATGAATGCTTCTACTATGATTGCTCAATCTAAAAATGTACATCAAGCAGAAATAGATGCTGCTTGTGAAATGATAGATTTCTTTAGATTTAATGTACAATACATGACTGATATTTTTAAAGATCAGCCAGAAAGTGCACCAGGTATTTGGAACAGAGTTGAATATAGACCTCTAGAAGGTTTTGTTTACGCTATAACGCCTTTTAACTTTACATCTATTGCAGCTAACTTACCAGCAGCAGCAGCTTTAATGGGTAATGTTGTGGTTTGGAAACCCTCTGATCATCAAGCCTATTCTGCTCAGGTTATTGTAGACCTTTTTAAAGAAGCTGGTTTACCTGATGGTGTTATAAATGTAGTTTATGGAGACCCTGTAATGATTACAGATACTGTTTTAAATTCTCCTGATTTTTCAGGTTTACATTTTACAGGTTCTACATTTGTATTTAAAGAATTATGGAAAAAGATTGGTGAAAACATTCATACCTATAAAACTTACCCAAGAATTGTTGGAGAAACTGGTGGTAAAGATTTTATCTGGGCACACAATTCAGCCTACCCTTTACAAGTAGCAACTGCAATCACTAGAGGTGCTTTTGAGTTTCAAGGACAAAAATGTTCTGCTGCTTCTCGTGCTTACATCCCTGCTTCTATTTGGGGTGAGGTTAGAAAGCATTTAGAAAACCAAGTTGCAGAATTAAAAATGGGTTCTCCAGAAGATCCAAGTAACTTTATAAATGCAGTTATTCATGAAGGTTCTTTTGATAAAATCACAAAATATATAGATGCTGCTAAAGCAGATAATAATGCAGAAGTAATTATTGGTGGTGGTTATGATAAATCTAAAGGTTATTTTATAGAACCAACAGTAATTTTAGCTAAAGATGCTTCTTACCAAACAATGACAACTGAGTTATTTGGTCCTGTAATTACGATTTATGTGTATGAAGATGCAGAATGGGAAAACTCATTAAAATTAGTAGACGAATCTACAGAGTACGCATTAACAGGTGCCATTTTTTCTACAGATAGATACATTGTTGAGCAAGCTTCTAAAGCTTTAGAAAATGCTGCTGGTAATTTCTATATTAACGATAAACCAACAGGAGCAGTTGTAGGNCAACAACCATTTGGTGGTGCAAGAGCATCTGGTACAAATGATAAAGCAGGTTCTGCTCAAAACTTATTAAGATGGACATCTGTTCGTTTAATAAAAGAAACATTTGTTACTCCACAAGATTATAAATATCCTTTTTTAGGATAATAAGTATAACTAATAATAAAAAAGCCTCATCTAAATAGATGAGGCTTTTTTATATTTTATCATTTAGATTATTCTATAATTAATTTTCTTGCTGATTGCTTATTTCCATTTGTTATTTTTAACAAATACAATCCTTTAGCTAAGTTNTTAAATTGAATTTCTTCTCTAAATAAGGCCTTTGTATCTCTNAATATTTTTTCAGCTACTTGTCTTCCTCTAACATCATATAATTGAAGCGTAGTTTTAGAAGTATCTAAAGTTTCAAACATTAACGTAAAGTTTCCAGAATTAGGATTAGGAAACAAGTTAAATTTATTAAAAGACACATCTTCTAAAGAAGCTGTTGTACCTTCTATCATTAAAGTATAGTCCTCTACTTCACCATCAAAATCTAATTCACATGCTGTTGGATAATCAATAGGACTTGGGTCAGTATATTTTGTGGAAATCCTCATTGTAATAGGTCCTAATTTTGCTGTTGCCGGAATTGTTATTGATAATGGACTCATATCTGTAACTCCATTTTCAGTGTTACCAGCACCACCTAAATCGTACTCTTCTGTACTTGTATCAAAAACACAATCTCCATTCCAATCTATCCATGCTTTAGTTTGCACTAAAAAGTTACCATCTGTATTTACACTAACAGATAAATTATGTGAATCACCTCTTTTTACATTTGTAGAAATTGAGGTATAATCATTATAAGGCACTGTTTTACCTGAAGCATTATCAATCGTATTAAACTGTACTAAGGTTGTACTTGTTGCAAAATCTAAACTACCTGTAGACGCACATACTGNACACCCTACTGTAGTAAAAGAAAATATTGAAGAGAAATTTCCTTCTGTACAATTATTTTTAGGTTTTACTCTCCAAAAATACGTTGTAGATTCATTTAACGTAGACGTTGTAAAATTGGTAGTAGTTACTGTTCCACTACTAATTATAGTATTGAATCCATTATCAGAAGCTACTTGTACTTCATAAGAAGAAGCATTAGATTCTTCTGCCCAAGTAAGTATGGCAGTAGTAGCTACTCCTGTATCACTATCAGCTGGTGAAGTTAAATTTACGGTATTTAAACTAGAAGTTGTCACTTTTAAAGCAACACCTATTGTTTGCGTTATAGAATTAGATGTTCCTGTAACATTAATAGTATAATCAATTGGTATAGCTCCATCTAAATTAGAAACAGTCATCATTACATTACCATCTGCATTTATTGTAGTAGGGCTAAATGTTACTTGTGCTCCAAAAGGCTCGTTTGCTGCAGATAAGGTAACCGTTTCTGAAAAACCATTTACAAAATCAAAATTTAAA
>JGI26079J46598_1000552_pt1 | contig 15308 bp, 13 predicted proteins | sample SaaInl59LU_5_DNA_FD_46598 | JGI IMG/M metagenome (IMG submission 46598) | reverse complement strand
GAATATTCGCGCAGTAAGTTAAAAGAATGGATCTTAGCGGGTTTTGTTAAGGTCGATGATGAAGTGGTCACTGTCGCACGTCAAAAAATGCAAGGTGATGAACAAATTGATATTCATGCTGTGATAGCCGTACAAGTATTGAACACGCCGCAAAATATCGAATTGGATATTGTATTTGAAGATGAACATGTATTGGTGATTAATAAACCGGCAGGCTTAGTCGTTCACCCTGGAAATGCAGATGGTACAGTGCTAAATGCGTTGTTGGCGCATCATCCTGAGATTGAAAATATTCCGCGTGCTGGGATTGTGCATCGCCTTGATAAAGATACAACCGGTTTAATGGTCGTTGCCAAAACCCTCATTGCACAAACATACCTGGTGGAACAATTACAAACCCGAGTCATGAGTCGTGAATATGAAGCATTAGTCATGGGCACTATGGTGGCCGGTGGCTTTGTAGATGAGCCAATTGGTCGTCATCCGACGAAACGCACATCAATGGCTGTTAGAGCAACGGGCAAAGAAGCGACAACGCATTATCGTATTAAAGAAAAATTCCGAGCTCATACTCACCTGCGTCTAAAATTAGAAAGTGGCCGTACCCACCAAATTCGTGTGCATATGGCACATATCCGTCACCCTTTGGTGGGTGATCAGTTATATGGGGGACGCCCACGCATGCCTAAAGCCGCTAGTGAAGCATTTATGCAAGCTTTGCGTAACTTTAAACGTCAAGCGCTACATGCGGCACAGCTTTCTTTTGCACATCCAATTACTGAGGATTGGTTAACGTTTAATGCACCATTACCTGATGATTTTGTGCAATTACTAGAAGATGTGCGTGCCGATACGGATATTCATGGTATCGCTGAAGATTAACCTTGTCATTAGTTTGCGCTAGATCAACTCTCTGTCACATTGTTGGTTTTTTATTCAATTTAGATATTGAATAACATGGTCTCGTACCCACTTAATATTTATCACAAGATGAATAATTGAAGAGACCTGAGATGAGACTTGATAAATGTACAACTAAATTTCAATCTGCAATTTCTGACGCCCAATCACTAGCACTTGGGCGTGACCATCAATATATTGAGCCTGAGCATATTGCTACTGCGTTGTTAAATCAACAAGGTGGCAGTGTCCGCACCATCTTGCAACAGACCGGCATAAATTTAAATACGTTACGCTCCGGATTGGCTCAAGCGTTAGAAAAACTACCACGGGTTCAAGGCGCATCTGGCGATGTTCAGTTTAGTCGTGACACCATCGCATGTTTCAACTTAACCGATAAAATTGCACAACAACACAACGATCAGTTTATTTCTTCAGAGTTGTTTTTATTGGCGGCTTTAGAGACGAAATCGCGTTTTGCTGATTTACTCGTCAGTGTCGGGGTGACTAAAAAAGCCCTGCAAACTGCGATTGATAATGTGCGGGCAGGCCAAAATGTCAATGATCCTAATGCCGAAGACGTTCGTGAAGCCCTTGAAAAATATACCAGTGATTTAACTGAACGTGCTGAACAAGGCAAACTCGATCCTGTCATTGGNCGTGATGATGAAATCCGACGCACTATCCAAGTATTACAGCGTCGCACGAAAAACAATCCCGTATTAATCGGTGAGCCAGGGGTCGGTAAAACAGCCATCGCTGAAGGACTCGCACAGCGTATTATTAATGGAGAGGTGCCAGAAGGGCTTAAACATAAACGTGTACTGTCATTAGATATGGGAGCGTTAATTGCGGGGGCTAAATACCGCGGTGAATTTGAAGAACGTCTTAAAGCTGTGTTAAACGAGNTATCCAAAGAAGAAGGTAATGTCATTTTATTTATCGATGAATTACACACAATGGTGGGCGCTGGCAAAGGTGATGGAGCCATGGATGCCGGCAATATGCTAAAACCTGCGCTAGCACGTGGTGAACTTCATTGTGTTGGTGCTACAACGTTAGATGAATATCGTCAATACATTGAAAAAGATGCGGCGCTTGAAAGACGTTTTCAAAAAGTATTAATCGATCAGCCAACAGTAGAAGATACCATTGCCATACTACGGGGTTTGAAAGAACGTTATGAGCTTCATCATTCCGTGGACATTACTGATCCTGCTATCGTGGCGGCAGCGAGTTTATCTCACCGTTATATAGCGGATCGTCAACTACCTGACAAAGCCATTGATTTGATTGATGAAGCCGCTTCGAGTATCCGTATGCAGATAGATTCAAAGCCAGAAGAAATGGATAAGTTAGATCGCCGTATCATACAATTAAAACTCGAAGAGCAAGCCTTAGCTAAAGAAAGTGATGAAGCAAGTCTGAAACGTTTAGATATTATCCAAGTTGAACGTGAAACAGCAGAGTCACGTTATAAAGCCTTAGAAACCATCTGGCTAACAGAAAAAGATGCCATGCAAGGGGCGCAAGGGATCAAAGCTCAACTAGAACAAGCTAAACAAGATATGGATATTGCGCGTCGGGCAGGGGATTTAAACCGTATGTCAGAATTACAATACGGGCGTATTCCAGCACTCGAGCAACAGTTAGAAAATGCTAATACAGCGGATGAAGTGACGCCACAATTAGTGAAAAATAAAGTAACAGATGTTGAAATTGCAGATGTATTATCACGCTGGACAGGGATCCCCGTGGCCAAAATGCTCGAGGGAGAACGTGATAAATTGGTTCGGATGGAAACCGTCTTACATGACCGAGTCATCGGCCAAGATGAAGCGGTGAAATGTGTGTCCAATGCCATTCGTCGCTCACGTGCCGGCTTGGCGGATCCAGCTAAACCAATAGGATCATTTTTATTTCTGGGACCCACAGGTGTGGGTAAAACAGAATTATGTAAATCGTTGGCGGATTTCTTATTCGATTCCCAAGATTCGATGGTGCGCATTGATATGTCGGAGTTTATGGAAAAACATTCAGTGGCTCGCCTTGTCGGAGCCCCTCCTGGTTATGTTGGTTATGAAGAGGGCGGATATTTAACCGAAGCAGTTCGTCGTAAGCCATATTCAGTGATTTTGTTAGATGAAGTCGAAAAAGCACACCCAGATGTGTTTAATATCTTACTTCAAGTGCTTGATGATGGCCGTCTGACTGATGGTCAAGGGCGAACAGTGGATTTTAAAAACACAGTGATTATCATGACGTCAAACTTAGGTTCTGATGTGATCCAAGAACAGGCTCATCAACAGGATTATGATGCAATGAAAGCCAGTGTCATGAACACAGTAGCGATGCATTTTAGACCTGAATTCATTAACCGAGTTGATGATATTGTGGTGTTTCATCCTTTAGCTTTGGACAATATTAAATCGATCGCGAAAATACAATTGCAGGGTTTACGTCAGCGCTTGCAAGATAAAGGATTTGAACTGAGTATTTCTGGTGCTGCTTTAAACAAAATTGCCGATGTGGGGTTTGATCCTGTCTTTGGTGCTCGACCGTTGAAGCGAGCGATTCAACAGGAATTAGAAAACCCTCTGGCCACGCAACTATTATCGTTGCGCGACAAGCAGTTTGATAAGGTTCAAGTGGATGTAAGTGATGGTCACTTAACTATCGAGTTTACTCGATGAATCTGAAGCGGGTGGTTGCTGCATACGTGCAGTATCCACTAGCTCCGTATGCTTAGTTTTAGCAAACATTCTCACTTTATGGTGCATAGCCACTTTGGCTAACATATGTGCTACTACCGGTGCGGTGATCACTAGAAACAATGTAATGAGTAACTCACTGATACTAAAACGGCCTTCTGTGGCGTAAGCCGTTAGCATTGAGCACAATAAAATACTACCTAAACCAACAGTGGTTGCCTTGGTCGGAGCGTGTAATCGGGTATAAAAGTCTGGTAGACGTAANAANCCAAATGATCCAACAAAAATAAAGATNCCACCAATGACCAGTAAAATACTAATNGCTAATTCAAATCCAAACGACATCATGACCTCACTCGATGATATCGCCGCGAAGGCGATATTTAGCAAATGCAACACTCGACACAAAACCNAGCATGGCAATGAGTAAGGCTGCTTCAAANTATAATGGTGAGCCAGAATGCATCCCATANACTAAAATAAGTGCGATACTGTTAATACACATGGTATCAAGCGCAAGGATACGATCAGGCGCATTAGGGCCTAATAGTAATCGGCATAAATTCATCACTAATGCGATACTCAACACACCTGACACAAATAAAATGGCATAATCTAACATCCAAAAATCTCCTTCACGCGGCCTTCATAATGGACTTTAATGTAGTCTATTAAGCTTTGTTCATCTGCTGGCATATCGAGCACATGAATATATAAAAACTGTTTATCTTCAGTTAACTCGCAACTACAGGTTCCTGGCGTCATAGTGATTGTGCTGGCAAGCAGCGTAATGGGTAGGTCATCTTTGAGCGCTAGAGGGTAAGCGATGAAACCTGGTTGGATCCGCTTGACCGGGCCTAACACGAGTATGGCCACTTCAATATTTGCGATAATAACATCTTTGAGAACGACCAATACATAAGGGATCAGTTTAAAAGGTTTTGCTATCTTGGGCTGTGGGATCCTTAATGGTTGACACACAATCGGGATCACAATACCTAATATAAGTCCTAATAAAATATGCCCTAGGCTCATACTATTATTTAACAATAACCACACTGCTGTGAGTAATAATGTATGGAAAGGCTGAGGGAAAATTCGGGTCATTATTCCACTCCTCTTAAACGCATCACATCAATCAATAGCTCAACATCATGCAGCTGTTGTGCGGCTAGCTGAGTCATTTCAATGACCTGAGCACCAAATATCGTGATAAGTGGTGATGCAATTAATAGCACTAATACCCCGGTGATTTGCCACTTGGATAAATCGGGTGAGTCATTGAGATCTTTGACTGGGTCGCGCACCGGAGCATGACGGAAAAAAATAGTTGTTCCTGCCCGTGAGAGCGCGACAATCGTCACCAGACTACTCAAAAGAATGGCACTAAAAATAATGAATTTTTCTGCATTTATAGTGGGTGCTTGCAGGATCAATAATTTGCCTAGGAAACCAGAGAAAGGGGGCAATCCTGCCACGACCATAGCGACGACAAAAAAACAGCTGCCTAATAAACTTTGATTTTTAAGTTTTCGCGAAATAACAAATCTATCTCCCGCTTTACCACGTTGCAGTCCTATTAAATCTGCAATTAAAAATAATGCGGCGGTAGCTAAGGTGCTGTGAATCAAATACATTAATGCTGCAGCAGTTGCTTCAGGGGTTCGTAATGCAAATGCAATTAATAACGTACCGACTGATACGATCACCAGATTACCCGCTATCCCTTTAAGGGTAGGGCTGACGAGTGAACCCACAGTGCCGATGGCTATGGTGACAAACGCTAGAGGCCAAATAATAGGTTGGATCATATCGGCGAGTTCGCCAGCCTCTACGCCATAAATGACCGTATATACACGGAAAATACAATAGATGCCTACCTTAGTCATAATTGCAAATAGTGCAGCGACCGGTGCGGGGGCTGCAGCATAGGTTTTCGGTAACCAAAAATGCAGCGGCAACATGGCAGATTTCAGGCCAAATACGACCAGCAATAATGCCCCACCAATCTGAGCAAGGAGTAAATTTGATTCTGATAGGCTACTAATTTTTAATGCCATGTCCGCTATATTCAACGTACCTATTGCCCCGTAAATCGTGCCCAGCGCAAATAAGAAAATACTCGAACCGATTAAATTNAAAATGACATAGTGAAGTGCNGCTTCGGTTTTTTGCTTACCGCCGGCATGAATNAATAANCTATATGAAGCGATGAGCAGGACTTCAAAAAATACGAATAAATTAAATAAATCATTGGTGAGAAACGCGCCATTGATCCCTAAAATTTGAAATTGAATAAGAGGATGGTAATAGCGGCCTGCACGATCTTCACCTGCTAATGAGTATAAAATGACGCCAAGGCCTAAAAATGTTGTTAACAGCACTAATATGGCAGAGAGAGTATCTGCGTATAAGATGATCCCAAAGGGCGGTAGCCAATTTCCCACGGCATAGAAAATAGGCGCATTACCACTGGCAGAGAGCAGAATGGCGATAGCAGTGGCGATTTGCGCTAGTATTAATAGGACGGCAAAGACACGACGAGCCGCATAACGTTCAATACCTTTGAAAGGAGGTAATAGCATTAATAGCCCACCTATCATCGGGATTAAAATAGGCCAAATGATCATGTGCTCAATCATGCATCACCTCGCTTAGATTTGACCAGTTTTCGCGTATCGGGTGGCTCACTGCCATCGACCAAGTCACTGCCTAAATCAGCCCGAGCGCGCATCGATAAGATCACGACGAATGCGATCATCGCAAAGCCAATCACAATCGCTGTTAATACTAAGGCTTGAGGTAATGGGTCAGCATATTTATCCGCCATGCCTAAAATAGCGGCTCCTTCAAGATTTAATCGACCACTGGAAAATAAAAACATATTCACCGCATAACCGAGCATGGTGAGTCCAACTACCACAGGAAAAGTACGTGCACGTAAGCACAGAAAAATACCACTAAACGTCAGTACACCCACACAGATCACATATAATAGTTCCATTAGCGTTCCACCTTAGGTCGGTCCGGTGTAGATAATTTACCCAAGTGAGCTAAAATTAACAGCGTTGCTCCTACCACAGTCAAATATACCCCTAAATCAAATATTAATGCACTAGCCAGCTCAATTTCACCAATGAACGGAATGTCAAAATAATCAAACCAAGTTGTCATGAAAGGATAACCAAAGCTCCAACTGCCTACACCTGTCAGTGCCGCAATTAATACACCAAGGGCGATAAGGTTTTGATAATCGACTTTAATTCTAGGCTTGACCCATTCGACACCATGAGCGATATATTGTTGAATGATGGCAATTGACGTCACCAGACCAGCTATAAAACCGCCTCCGGGCATATTATGTCCCCGCAAGAAAATATAAAATGACACCAGTAAAGCAAGTGGTAATAGACTTTGCGAGATCATAGATAAAATGGTCGGATGAATATCGTTAGTCCATGGACGGCCTTTTTCATCGGCGTTTGGCATGGCCAAACGAATGCGCGCCATTAATTTAAATATGCCCAGTGCGGCAATCCCTAATACTAAGATCTCACCTAACGTATCTAATCCCCGAAAATCCACTAAAATCACGTTAACAGCATTCGTACCACCGCCGCCAATTTTACTATTAGCTAAGTAAAAGTCTGAAATACTGGTCAGCGGCTGAGTAATAAAGATATAGTTGATGGTTGCAATTAATCCAGCAAATACCGCAGCGATCGCTAAATCTCTGACGACCCGACCAGGGGCTGATTCTGTAGCCGTTTTCTTAGGTAAGAAAAACAATGCGAGCATCAATAAGATGACCGTTGCGACTTCCACCGATAACTGAGTTAACGCTAGGTCAGGTGCTGAAAAGCGGGCAAAGCCGACCGATAAGATTAATCCCACCACCGATATCGCAAGCAATGCAATGACACGTCGACGATGCAAGACCATGGTTGCTATAGCAGCTAAACACATCACAATTGCGGCTGTGATTTCAACACCCGTGACCGGCTGCATATTCGTAACAGAGAAACTTGATTGGTATTTAAATAATGGCAGTGCAATTAATATAATTGTAAAAATGAGTAAAGCAGCGACATAACGTTGCAATGATCCTGAATCAAATTTGTCATAATAGCTTGATGCTGTTTTGACGATATGTTGAACGACACCTTCAAAAATCAATTTGGCATCTGTCTCCATGAACTCGGCCTGAGAACGATACAGGCGCGCCCGGTAAGTATAGATTAAAATCCCACCACCAATCGCAATAGCACTCATCAGTAATGGTAAATTAAACCCGTGCCAGATAGCGAGACTGTAATAAGGTAATTGTGTGGTATTTAGAACAGCTTGTGATGCTGCCGTCAGAAAATCTCCTACCATCAGTACGGGAAAAATACCCACTGCAATACATAGGATAACTAACACTTCTATTGGCACCTTCATAAAGCGTGGCGGCTCGTGAGGTGTTTTGGGCAGGTCAATGGGTTCACCATTAAAGAATACATCGTGTATAAAGCGGGTCGAATACGCGACGGAAAAGATACTGGCGATGGTCGCTAATACCGGGATCATCCACGATAAAAAGCCAAAAGCATGTTGATTCAGCGTTTCAGCTAAAAACATTTCTTTGGATAAGAAGCCATTAAATAAAGGCACTCCAGCCATAGACGCGGCTGCTACCATGGCGAGTGTGGCAGTGTAAGGCATATATTTCCATAGGCCATTGAGTTTTCGCATGTCTCGTGTGCCAGTTTCGTGGTCAATGATCCCCGCTGCCATAAATAGAGATGCTTTGAACACNGCGTGGTTCATGATGTGAAACAGTGCGGCGACGGCAGATAATTGGGTATCGAGTCCCAATAATAAGGTGATAAGGCCTAAGTGACTGATCGTTGAATATGCAAGTAATCCTTTTAAATCGTGCTTAAACAGCGCTACATACGCCCCTAATAATAATGTGATTAACCCTGCAGTTGAAACAATTAAAAACCACATTTCAGTGCCGGAAAGAACCGGATAGAAACGTGCCATGAGGAAAATCCCCGCTTTGACCATCGTCGCTGAATGTAAATAAGCGCTTACCGGCGTAGGAGCCGCCATGGCATGTGGTAACCAAAAATGAAACGGGAATTGGGCTGATTTGGTAAACGCACCAAGTAATACTAAGACAAGAATAATAGGATATAACGCGTGTTCTGTGAGTAAGTCACCACTAGCGAGGATCACACTTAGCTCATAACTCCCTACAATATCACCAATAAGTAATAGGCCTGCTAATAATGCTAATCCGCCTGCACCCGTTACCGTTAAAGCCATTCGGGCACCTTTACGTGAACCCGATAGATGCCCCCAGAAGCTAATCAGTAAGAATGAACTGATACTTGTGACTTCCCATGCCATCCACATTTGTAGAATATTATTTGATAACACAATCGATAACATTGCCGTCATAAATAGAATCAAATAGGAAAAGAATCGACCGGCGTCTTCCTTATCAGATAAGTAATAACTTGCATAAAGTATAATCAGTAAACCGATACCCAAAATCAGTAGCGCAAACATTAAAGATAAACCATCTAGATGTAAGGATAAGGTTAATCCCACTGCAGGGATCCATTCTAGATACTCAATCAAGTGCTCACCGGCGAGGACTTGTGGGGTTAAACTAATAATATAGGCGAACCCGATAGCCGGAGCGATGGCTGTCGCTATGGTGGTAATTCCACGACCAAAACGAGCCGCAAAAATAGGGATAAGAGTGCCTATCAATAGTAAAGCGATGACTAAAAACAAGCTCATTATGTCTCCGTACATGTAATTATAAGATTGGTTAGTATCATGACGTCTCAANCTTTAAGAGGTTACAGACAAACGAAAATAAAATAAACAAATTTCGACAGNTCCTAAAAGCNATAAGTGATAATAGTGTAACTCGCTAATGACACAGCGAGTGCTATAATAATATGATGTATTTATCATGATTATTTTATTGAATAAGACTGATTAAAGATAAAACACTATTTTATGCAACTACACTAATTGTGTTACATTAATAGCATATTACTGATGAGATTAAATTTATGTCCCCTGTCCCTAAAAAAGGCATTTACCTACTTCCTAATTTGTTAACAACCGCTGGATTATTTTCAGGCTTTTATGCCGTTATTTCTAGTATGAATGGCTATTACGAAGCTGCTGCGGTCGCTATTTTTGTGGCTATGATATTTGATGGTTTAGATGGTCGAGTTGCTCGCATTACCAATACACAAAGTGAATTTGGTGCTGAGTATGATTCTATGGCTGATATGGTCTCTTTTGGTGTCGCCCCAGCATTAGTTGCTTATAATTGGGGATTCACGGACTTAGGCAAACTAGGCTGGCTTGCTGCTTTTATATATGTTGCCGGAGCAGCGCTTAGGTTGGCTCGTTTTAATACGCAAGTGGGAATTGCTGATTCTCGTTTTTTTCAAGGTTTAGCGAGTCCAGCTGCCGCAGGTGTCGTGGCGAGTTTGGTATGGGTGGCTCAAGAGTACTCCATCGATACGTCACATTTGAGCTGGGGTTTAGCGGGTGTGACAGCGCTATGCGGCCTATTAATGGTCAGCAATTTCAAATATAACTCATTTAAAGAAGTGAATTGGGCTGGTAAGGTGCCCTTTGTTGCTTTATTACTGGTGATGTTAGTGTTTGTGGTCGTTGCCACTGAGCCAGCATTAGTATTATTTATTGTATTTGCTNTATATGCATTAGCAGGCCCTATCAATACCTTTAGAAGTGTGGATAAAGTGCGTTTAGAAGATGTTGTCGGTGATCCTGAAAATGATGTGGATGCTGAGTTTACCAAGGATGAACATAAGCCTGACGCTTGATATGTGGGCATAAATTAAGCAAACTAAATGCAATTGTTGGATTAATCAGCAAAATGCACCTAAACATGAATTTTTTATCATTTTTATATTAGTAAAGCATTGACTTATATAATGGGTACAGTAGAATGCGCTTCCACGTTGTGGAGAGGTGGGTGAGTGGCTGAAACCAGTTCCCTGCTAAGGAACCGTACGTTAATTCGTACCGAGGGTTCGAATCCCTCCCTCTCCGCCATTTGTTTGGTGGAAACGTGTTGTAAAAGTTTTAGTGCGCGTGCGTAGCTCAGCTGGATAGAGTACCTGGCTACGAACCAGGCGGTCGGAGGTTCGAATCCTTCCGCACGCGCCATTTTTTCTGATATGTTTTTATAAAAAATGTATCAAACATAACTAAATGACCTTAACTCTGTGTTAGTTTATGTTTTAAATCAGTTTTAGTGCGCGTGCGTAGCTCAGCTGGATAGAGTACCTGGCTACGAACCAGGCGGTCGGAGGTTCGAATCCTTCCGCACGCGCCAATCATTAAAAACCACCTTGTTAGGTGGTTTTTTTTTGCCTATCATTTGTTTAAACCGTCTCTATTATGCGCTTTTTCATCATATGGTTGAGTTAATATCGCGTTGACAATGAAAACTATAAAATAATTATTTATAAAAGCGTAGTATTTATGCAAAATTATGAATAAATAGTAAATTGGTCTTACCAATTCAGGTTTGGACACTCTTATTGATATTGTATTTAACTAAATTATTGATAATAAACATTTTATTATTATTTTTTTGTTTAAATTAGTGTAATTAATAATTATTAAATAATATGATTATGACCAAAAAGTCGTAAATTGGTAAAAAAATATTGTGTTTTTATTCATAGATCGCTATAAAGAGACTACCGAAATATTGTGGAGTGTATTATGAATACACCAACTATGTCTGAACAACTCTTTGAAGCTGCTTCATTATTAATGATTGGTATGCTGACTGTGTTCATCTTTTTAAGTGTGCTGATTATCAGTGTAAAGCTCATCACTAAGTTTGTTGAAGTGTTTCCAGAGCCTGAAGCCAACGCTTATTCGTCTGCTCGTCCAACACCTGCAGCTTCATCTCAAGCAGCTAATGCATCTGCCTCTGTATCAAATCAAAAAGACGTGATCACTGCGATCACTCATGCTGTGACTGCCTACAGGCAGGGTAATCAGCCATCATCTAAGTAGGATACCCATATCATGACTAAACCATTAGCGTTAACTGAGCTAGTCTTGCGTGATGCCCATCAATCGTTGTTAGCGACACGTATGCGTATTGATGACATGTTACCTATAGCTGCTGAACTTGATAAAGTCGGTTATTGGTCAGTGGAATCTTGGGGTGGGGCAACCTTTGATAGCTGTATCCGTTATTTGGGGGAAGATCCTTGGGATCGTATTCGTCAATTAAAAGCGGCGATGCCAAATACCAAACACCAAATGTTATTACGAGGTCAAAATCTATTAGGCTATCGTCATTACGCTGATGATGTTGTGTCTAAATTCGTTGAGCGTGCGCATACTAATGGTGTTGACGTGTTCCGTATCTTTGATGCAATGAATGATGTACGTAATTTAGAAACGGCCGTCAAAACTGCAATTGAAGTGGGTGCACATGCACAAGGTACGATTTCCTATACAGTATCGCCGGTACACAATTTATCACTTTGGCTAGATATGGCAAAACGTCTTGAAGATATGGGCGTACATTCTATTTGTATTAAAGATATGGCGGGTTTACTCAAGCCTTATGATTGTAAAGAACTTATCACTGAATTGAAAAAGACGGTTGCTGTGCCGATTGCGATGCAATGCCACGCCACAACCGGTTTATCGACGGCTACTTACCAAATGGCGGTTGATGCAGGGATTGATATGCTCGATACCGCTGTATCGAGTATGAGTATGACATATGGTCACACGGCTACTGAAACGATGGTTTCAATCGTTGAAGGCACAGAACGTGATACTGGCATAAATTTAGAAGGCCTTGAGGGGATTGCCTCATACTTTAGAGACGTGCGTAAAAAATACGCGTCATTTGAAGCACTCAAAGGTGTTGATGCACGTATCTTAACTGCTCAAGTGCCAGGTGGTATGTTAACGAACATGGAAAACCAGTTACGTGAACAAAATGCCACCGACAAAATGGATGAAGTACTGAAAGAAATCCCTCGCGTGCGAGAAGATTTAGGCTTTATCCCATTAGTCACGCCAACGTCGCAAATCGTGGGTACTCAAGCGGTTATTAATGTCCTCACAGGAGAACGTTATAAGTCCATTACCAAAGAAACTGCCGGTGTCTTAAAAGGTGAATATGGGGCGACTGCTGCGCCAGTCAATGCTGAGCTACAAGCAAAAGTATTAGGTGATAGCGAAGCGATTACCTGTCGTCCTGCTGATGTGCTTGAGCCTGAGTTAAATAAATTAGAAGCGGAATTGGATGAGCTAGTTGCGGCAGAAAGTGCCACACTCGCCTCAGACAAAGTGGATGATGTACTGACCTATGCCTTATTCCCACAAGTGGGCTTTAAGTTTATCAAAAACCGAAATAACCCAGATGCCTTTGAGCCTGCTCCAACCGCACCAGTTGAATCGAATAGTTCAGTCTCTGCCACAGGTGAAGAGCATTATAGTGTGCGTGTAAACGGTACTGAGTATGCTGTTACCGTTGCGCCTGACGGTCAAATCACCGATGCACAACCGGTCAATGTCACCGCTATTGATGCCGGTGGTAATACCGCAGCCGCACCTANTTCAACCGGTGCAGGTGAAAGNATTAATGCGCCACTTGCGGGTAACATCTTTAAGATGTTGGTTCGCCAAGGCGACCAAGTGAATGAAGGTGATGTGGTTATGATCATGGAAGCNATGAAAATGGAAACTGAAGTACGTTCGTTACATACAGGTGTCGTGAGTACTATCAACGTCAATGAAGGCGATGCAGTGCAAGCCGGTCAAGCCGTCATTACNTTAGGATAAGCTCATGGAAAAACTGCAAATTTTGTGGCAGTCCACTGCCATACCTCATTTTGAAATGGGGCAAATTATCATGATGCTGGTTGGTTTTGGCTTATTATATTTGGCCATTGTCAAAAAGTTTGAACCACTTTTGTTGTTACCGATCGGTTTTGGTGCCTTGCTCACTAATATTCCGCTAGCGGGCTTTAGTGAAGTCGGTGGTTTACTGCATTATATTTATTATATTGGTGTTGATACTGGCGTCTTTCCATTGCTGATCTTTATGGGCGTTGGGGCAATGACCGATTTTGGTGCTTTGATTGCCAATCCTAAAACGTTGTTATTAGGAGCTGCTGCGCAGTTTGGGATCTTTGCGACTTTGTTTGGTGCGATTGCGTTAAATGCAGTACCTGGATTTGAATTCAGTCCAAGATGCAGCAGCGATTGCAATCATTGGTGGCGCAGATGGTCCAACGGCAATATTCTTAGCATCAAAGCTAGCGCCTGAGCTATTAGGTGCAATTGCGGTAGCCGCCTATTCGTATATGGCATTAGTACCGATTATTCAACCGCCTATTATGAATGCATTAACGACGCCAGAAGAGCGTAAGATCCAAATGAATCAACTACGAGTGGTGACTAAGCGTGAAAAGATCATCTTCCCACTGGCAGTGCTTTTCTTAACGATTTTATTCTTACCTAGCGCATCTCCATTGGTTGGTATGTTCTGTTTAGGTAACTTGATGAAAGAATCGGGTGTGGTCGACCGCTTAAGTAATACGGCACAAAACGAATTGATTAACATTGTGACCATCTTCTTAGGTTTAGCAGTGGGCTCAAAGCTTTCATCAGACGCTTTCTTAACGGTCGAAACGTTAGGAATTTTAGCATTAGGTGCGGTCGCATTCTCGATTGGTACCGGTGCAGGGGTGATCATGGCGAAAATCTTAGCTAAGTTCAGTAACGAGCCGATTAACCCGTTAATTGGTGCTGCGGGTGTATCAGCAGTGCCGATGGCGGCGCGGGTAGTGAATAAAGTGGGATTAGAAGCGAACCCTCATAATTTCTTGCTGATGCATGCAATGGGACCTAATGTAGCAGGTGTTCTTGGTTCAGCTGTTGCAGCGGGAATATTACTCGCACTAGTGGGTTAATAACTCACTAATGAATTGTGCGCATGGATAAGTTTCTGTGCGCTAGGATGCTCAGGCGCAGTAAATAGCGTCTGAGTTAAATTACTCTCCACTATCTGCCCCTCACTCATCACAATTGTTCGATCCGCCATATGTCTGACTATCCCTAAATTATGGGAAACAAAGATAAAAGCCAATCCTAGTTCAGCTTGCAATTGAAGTAATAAATTAACAGTTTGTGATCGCACTGATGGATCCAGTGCGGCAAATGGTTCATCTGCCACAATCACTTGTGGGTCGAGAATCAATGCACGTGCTAGTGCCACACGCTGTTGCTGTCCATCAGATAGCTTATGCTTATAAAAATAGTAATGTTCTGGCATTAAGCCAACCAAAGAAAGGGTGTGATTTACCTTCTCAAAGCGCATTGCAGCGCTAAGCTGGGTGTTTAAACGCAGTGGTTCATCAAGCATACTACCGATCGACATCCCCGGGTTTAATGATTCTGCAGAATGGCGAAAAACCATGCGAATATTATTAGCACGGGCTTTTGAATGATGAGCATTAATTAACTGATTATTTAATAATATCTCACCTGAAGTCGGTTTTACGGATCCACCAATAAGTTTAGCTAATAGTGATTTACCAGAATCATTGCCACCAATAATGGCGATAGTTTCGCTTTCATGTACATGTAAATCTACTGGGCCTAAAA
>JGI26079J46598_1000548_pt1 | contig 15316 bp, 16 predicted proteins | sample SaaInl59LU_5_DNA_FD_46598 | JGI IMG/M metagenome (IMG submission 46598) | reverse complement strand
TCAAGGGGTGAGTTTAGCATTCCTCGTGGACAGATGGAGGAGGATAAATCGTACAAATTAAACATGAGTCGCAAGCGCTTTTTAAATGCTGTGGGCGATATTACAACAAAAGGTTTAGCCTTGAACGACTATGCTCAGGTAAAAGAGGAGCGCGCCTATGTGAAATCTTACAGTCTTCGTCTGGAAATGGACCCTATCGAAGTACCCATCGTTCTTCCTAACGTATTCTTTGACTTAGCAAAATCTGAATTGCGTGAAGAAAGTAAAATTGCCTTAGATACAGTATTCAGTATTCTTCAGCGTAATCCTACCATCACCATAGGTCTACGTTCACATACGGATTACCGTGATACGGATGCGAAAAATGATGCCTTGTCTCAANNNCGTGCACAGAGTTGTGTAGATTACCTTATTGAAAAAGGTATTCCAACTGCACGACTTACAGCTGTGGGTATGGGAGAGAAAGAGCCGTTTGTGATTTCTGCTGACTATAAAGGATATGGTGCGGAAAAATTTAAGGCGGGCGATAACCTGACCGAATCATTCATTCGTAGACTAAATAGTGAAGACCAAGAGGTGGCGAATCAGATCAACCGTCGTACTGACTTTAAGGTGTTGAGTGATGATTATGTTCCGTCTACGGCAGTAGCAGGTGGTGAATCTGAGAATGGAGGTGCAGCTCAACCTAAAAAAGATGAAAACCCCATTGGTCAAACCATGACCTTAGGGCCTAAAGACCGTTCATTAGGTAAAATCGCCATGGATAATGGTATGAATGTAGTACAGCTTAAAAACCTAAATGGAGGATTGCGCGGGGCGCGCCCTATGCCGGGTATGGTTATCAAAGTAACGCCAAACGGTGATTATACGGCCTTTGATGCTGATCATTACCAGGTTAAGCGTGGGGACACCATGCGCATTATTGCAAAAGAAACAGGTGCAAACGTAAAAGATATCCGTGATTTGAACGGATTCAAGAGCGATAAAGACTTAATCATCGGATCCTGGATTCAGATTAAGTAGCGAATACTTTTAAAATGAAAAGCGCGCACGGGTCTCCCGTGCGCGCTTTCTCGTTATTTTTGCCTCATGAATAATACATCAGACCGCTATACGGGACGTGGCGTAAGTGCCCAGAAAGAAGACGTTCACAACGCAATCAAAAACATCGATAAAGGCTTGTTTCCAAAGGCCTTCTGTAAAATAGTTCCGGATTATTTGACCGGTGATGAAGACTATTGTCTTGTTATGCATGCGGATGGTGCAGGTACTAAAAGTTCACTTGCCTACATGTATTGGAAGGAAACTGGAGACGTGAGCGTTTGGAAAGGCATTGCTCAGGATGCTTTAATTATGAATATCGATGACCTGCTTTGTGTGGGAGCTACGGAGAATATCATGCTCAGTTCTACTATTGGTAGGAATAAGGGACTCATTACTGGAGAGGTCCTTAGTGCCATTATTGGCGGTACGGAAGCACTCCTGGAGGAATACAGAAAGCACGGTATAGACATTATCAGCACTGGTGGTGAGACGGCAGATGTAGGTGATTTAGTGCGAACCATTATTGTAGATAGTACTGTTGTTGCACGCATGAAGCGCTCCGAGGTGATTGATAACGCCAATATCAAAGCGGGAAACGTGATTGTGGGATTGGCATCTTTTGGACAAGCAACGTACGAATCGGAGTACAATGGTGGTATGGGGTCAAACGGACTCACAAGTGCCCGTCACGATGTATTCACGAAAGAATTAGCGGTGAAATACCCTGAAAGTTTTGACCCCGCAGTTCCTGATTCATTGGTTTATACGGGTTCTAAATCCTTAACGGAAGAAACGGATACTCCTCTGGATGCAGGTAAATTGGTCTTAAGTCCAACACGTACGTACGCGCCTATTATTAAGCAGATTCTCGATCAGTACCGCGATAAAATAGATGGTATGGTGCATTGTTCTGGAGGTGCACAAACAAAGATTTTACACTTCTTAGAAAAGGGACATGTTGTGAAGGACGAGTTGTTCCCTATTCCTCCATTATTCAAAATGATTCAGAGGAGAGCGGTACGAAATGGGAAGAAATGTATCAGGTATTTAATATGGGACACCGCATGGAATTGTATGTGGATCCTGCAATAGCACAAGAAATAATTGCCATCAGTGAGCGCTTTGGTGTTCCTGCGAAAATCGTTGGGAGAGTCGAAGAAAGCGATGCTAAGGAATTGACTATTCGTAGTGAGTACGGCACCTTTAACTACGGGAAGTAATGGCGATGTTAGATAAACTTAATGTGATTTTTCAGCGCTTTAATGAGGTGAATGACCTCATTATTCAGCCCGATGTTATCTCAGATGGTAAGCGATACGTTCAGCTGAACAGAGAGTATAAGAACTTGAAGCCCTTGGTGGAGGTTAGAGAGCAATTCTTAGAGATGTCTAGCCGCATTGAGGAGGCTAAAAACGTTTTGAAGGAGGAGAAGGATGCCGATTTTCGTGAAATGGCGAAAATGGAATTGGACGAATTAGAGCCTGCCTTTGAAGCTTTAGAGGAAGAAGTAAAAATTCTTCTCTTGCCCAAAGATCCTGAAGACGATAAGAATGCACTCGTGGAAATTCGTCAAGGCGCAGGTGGCGATGAAGGTGCCATTTTTGCAGGTGACCTATTCAGAATGTACCAGCGCTATTGCGAAGGAAGAGGTTGGAAAATGGAAATCCTTACCATGAATGAGGGATCTGCCGGAGGCTTTAAAGAGGTTTCTTTTGAAGTCAATGGAGAATCTGTTTATGGGATTTTAAAATATGAAAGTGGGGTCCATCGCGTACAACGCGTTCCCGCAACGGAAAGCCAAGGTAGAGTTCACACCTCAGCGGCTTCTGTCGTTGTGCTGCCCGAAGCTGAAGAGGTGGATGTGGATCTTGACATGAAGGACGTTAAAAAAGATACCTACCGTTCCCAAGGGGCGGGTGGTCAGCACGTAAATAAGACAGAGAGCGCCGTCCGTTTGACTCACCTCCCTACGGGGATTGTTGTAGAATGTCAAGACGGCCGGAGTCAGCACAAAAATTATGAGCAGGCGTTGAAGGTTTTGCGTTCGCGTATGTTTGACATGGAGTTTAAAAAGAAGCAAGAGGAGCAAGCTGCCCAACGAAAAACCATGGTAAGTACTGGTGACCGGTCCGCGAAAATACGTACCTACAACTATCCCCAAGGCCGTGTTACAGATCATAGAATTGGTTTGACTAGTTACAATCTTAATGATGTGGTCAACGGTGACATACAGAAGTTCATCGACGAGCTTCATATGGCTGAGAACGCGGAAAAAATGAAAGAAGGATCGGACAATTATTAAAGCGATATGGATAAGAAAGCTATAATTGAACAGATTAAAGCAAAGCGAAGCGTGCTTTGTGTTGGATTGGATACGGATTTGGAGAAAATCCCGCCTCATTTGTTGAAGGAGCAGGATCCCGTTTTCGCTTTTAACAAGGCAATTATCGATGCAACAGCTGCATATACAGTTGCGTATAAACCAAATATCGCATTCTACGAATCCATGGGGGTGCAAGGCTGGGTAAGTCTTGAAAAAACAATCCAATATCTGGATGAGAACTACCCTGAGATTTTTACCATCGCTGATGCAAAACGTGGAGATATAGGCAATACCTCAAAGATGTATGCAAAGGCGTTTTTTGAAAACATGAACTTTGATAGTGTTACGGTCGCCCCATATATGGGAGAGGACAGTGTCACACCGTTTCTTGAGTTCCCCAATAAATGGGTCATTTTATTAGGGCTTACATCCAACAAAGGCGCGTTCGATTTCCAATTTATAGAGAACGAATCTGGAGAGGCACTTTTTGAAAGCGTCGTTAAAAAAGCACAAGAGTGGGCGACAGCTGATCAGCTAATGTTTGTTTTAGGGGCTACAAAAACGGAGCATTTGGCTCGATTACGAGCTATTGCGCCGGATCATTTCTTCTTGGTTCCTGGTGTAGGAGCTCAGGGCGGGTCCTTACAGGAAGTTCTTAAACAAGCTACAAACAAGGACTACGGGGTCTTAGTGAATAGTACGCGTGGGGTCATTTATCAAAGTAAGGAAGAGGATTTTGCGTCGGCTGCAGGTAAAGCAGCTCACGATCTTCAGCAAGAAATGGAGCGCTTATTGTTCTAGTGTGCGTTGAGTCACACTCATGAGTTNTAGAAGCCCGAACTTTGAGGTATCTTAAAACTCAATTATGGAAATCACTGGATACATTGCATCCATTTTTATTGGAATTTCGCTCGGACTTATCGGCGGAGGTGGTTCGATATTAACCGTACCAGTATTGGTGTATCTCTTCGGTATCGGTGCTGAAATGAGTACGGCGTATTCCTTATTTATCGTTGGGTCTACAGCACTTGTTGGAGGTATTCGTAATGCAACTTTAGGAAATGTCAATTACAAGACGGCTGTGGTGTTTACCATTCCTGCGTTTATCTCGGTGTATGCAACTCGTGCGTATTTGGTGCCTGCTATCCCCAATGAAATAATGACCATAGGCGCGTATGTCTTGACAAAAGACATTGCTATCATGGTATTTTTTGCGCTCGTAATGCTTGCAGCTTCAGTAAGCATGATTCGCGATAAACGAAAGGAAGAGCAAAGGGACGAGGATGCAGTGCCTGTATTTAACGTGCCCGCTATTGTTATAGAAGGTGCAGTAGTCGGTGTACTTACAGGAATTGTCGGCGCAGGTGGTGGATTTTTAATTATTCCAGCATTGGTGCTTTTCGCAAAATTACCGATGAAGAAGGCTGTTGGAACCTCGTTGTTGATTATCGCCGCTAAGAGCTTAATTGGCTTTGTTGGTGATGTTCAGCGATTCGGCGANCAATTGGATTGGACCCTTTTACTCAGTGTAACGGCAATTGCAGTATTTGGTATCTTTATCGGCATCTATTTGAACAAATTTATTAACGGCGAAAAATTGAAAAAAGGCTTCGGCTGGTTCGTTTTATTGATGGCCGTTTATATCATAGGAAAACAACTTTAATAGCATTGAATAAAAACACAATATCATGACAGTAGAACAGATTTATACGGGTTGTTTGGCACAAGGTGCCTATTACATAGCCTCTAATGGTGAAGCAGTCATCATCGATCCGTTACGCGAAGTAGGTCCATATTTGGATCGAGCAGAAAAAGATGGTGTCACGATTAAGTATATTTTAGAAACACATTTTCACGCGGATTTCGTTTCTGGTCACATTGATTTAGCGGCCAAAACGGGAGCAAAAATTGTTTACGGACCTACTGCGAATACCGCGTTTGATTGTCATATCGCGCAAGATGGCGAGGTACTAAAAGTAGGNGATGTGACTATACACGTTTTACATACACCGGGTCACACAATGGAAAGTACTACCTATTTGTTGAAAGACGAAAGTGGTAAAGACCATGCTATCTTCTCTGGTGATACCTTGTTCTTAGGTGATGTAGGCCGTCCAGATCTTGCACAGAAAGCAGCGACCATGACGCAAGAAGATTTGGCGGGTATTCTGTTCGATTCATTGCGAAACAAAATCATGGTTTTAGGTGACGATGTTATTGTATATCCAGGACATGGCGCCGGTTCTTCATGTGGTAAAAACATGTCTAAAGAAACGGTGGGAACCATCGGTGAACAAAAAGCAACGAATTACGCGTTACGCGCTAATATGACTAAAGAGGAGTTTGTTGCCGAGGTAACTGACGGATTATTGCCGCCGCCAGCTTATTTCCCAGAGAACGTTCGTTTGAACAAGACTGGGTATGAAAGTCTTGATAAAGTAATGGAGCGCGGCTTGCGTCCACTTTCGGTAGATGCATTCGAAGTAGCTGCAAACGAAACAGATGCATTGATTTTAGATACGCGTCACCAGAATACATTCATTCATGGTTTCATTCCGCAATCTATTTTTATCGGTATACAGGGCAGCTTCGCTATGTGGGTCGGCGCATTGATACCAGATATTAAACAAGAGATTCTTGTCGTAGCTGATCCAGGTATGGAAGAAGAAGTTGTAACGCGTTTATCCCGTGTAGGCTATGATAACTGCATAGGGTTCCTAGACGGTGGTTTTGATGCTTGGAAAAATTCAGGTAAGGAAGTGGATGCGCTTTCGCAGGTTACTGCCGAAGAACTGAAAGGAATTGAGGGCGCTACTGTGGTAGATGTTCGCAAGTCTGGCGAGTATTTGAGTGAGCATTTGATTGATGCAATCCATGTAGAATTGGACTACATCAATGATCAAATGGCATCTGTTCCACAAGAAGGAACGTTCTACGTGCACTGCGCCGGAGGTTACCGCTCCGTGATTGCTTCTTCAATTCTTAAAGCACGCGGTTACCACAATATGGTAGACGTTGCAGGTGGCTTTAAAGCCATTAAGGAAGCAGGACTTAAGGTTTCAGATTACGTTGTCCGACAACCTTGTAAAATAATTGCAACTACAGCCGCGGTTTTTACAAGTGCGGTTTACATGTATAGTCCCTAGGCACTAACTAATTTTAATGTTTAAATGATATCACTATGGATCTGATTCTTCAACCTTGGCCATGGTACGTAAGTGGTGCACTCATCGCTTTTGTGATGTGGCTGCTCTTGTACTTCGGTAAGTCATTTGGTTTCTCGAACAACTTGAGAACACTATGCACAATGTGCGGTGCCGATAAATTCGCGCCGTTTTTTAAATTCAATTGGAAAGAGCAGAGCTGGAACCTCCTCTTTCTTGTTGGTGCAGGTTTGGGTGGATATATCGCTACGAATTACCTGACTACTCCAGATTATGTAGTCGCGATTTCAGAAGCTACTATTGACGATTTAAGTGCGTTAGGATTTGCGGCACCAACGGCCTATGCTCCTGCAAGTCAGTTTGGAATGGAAGCATTGAGCAGCTGGCAGAACATTTTAATCCTTGTTGCAGGCGGCTTCATGGTAGGTTTCGGAGCACGTTACGCGGGCGGCTGTACATCAGGACATGCCATCTCCGGAATCTCTGATCTTCAACCCGCTTCCTTGCTTGCTGTTGTTGGATTTTTTATTGGCGGCCTCGCCATGACACATTTGATTTTCCCCTTAATCTACTAAGCCATGAAACAGATAAAATTTTTACTAGCAGGTACTTGTTCGGTATCATTATGTTCAAGAGTGAAGCAGCTTCATGGTACAGAATTCAGGAAATGTTTCGTTTTCAGGATTTTCATATGTACGGAATAATTGGCTTTGCAGTTGCCATTGGGGTACCTATGGTTTGGTTCATGAAAAAAAATAATGCGAAGGATTCTTCCGGCGCTCCTATAGTATTTAGACCAAAGGCGTGGAGTATACCTCGCTACCTTTTTGGCGGAATCATCTTTGGATTAGGCTGGGCGCTTAGCGGTGCTTGTCCGGGCCCTATTGTGGTAAACATAGGCGCCGGGTTTGCTGGATACATTGTTGTGCTAGTTGCCGCCATGTTTGGAACTTTCCTTTATGGAGTCTTGCGCGATAAACTACCGCATTAAGCCTTATGGATTTTAATCATGTGCCTCAAGAAAAAAAGACACAGTTTGCCTTACTCATCGGTCAGATGGGTAAGGGCATTCTTGGTTTTCTTTTTGGTGTATTGATTTTTGGATCCATATGGGGTGTGAGCTCCTCAGTACCCGAGTCGCCTAATTTCGGCCCTCAATTAGAGGAAATTCCAGATGTTCCATGGGATTACGCCATGTTTAAGAACGTCGATTATACCCATCCAGCTACCACAGAACAGGTGGCTTACGGACGAAGATTGGTCGACGCAACTGCCGATCACATTGGTCCAAAAACCTCCAAACCTTTTGCTGGCAATAATTTGAATTGTTCTTCTTGCCATTTAGATGGCGGGGGCAAACCTTTCGCGGCTCCTTTTGTAACTGTGCCTAGTCAATTTCCTCAGTTTCGTGGTCGCGAAAATAAGGCGGGTACGATAGAAGAACGCATCAACGGTTGTATGCAACGTTCAATGAACGGGAAGCCCTTGCCGATAGAAGGCGAAGAAATGAAAGCAATGGTCGCTTACATGGAGTGGTTGAGTTACGAGACCCCTCGTGGTGAAAAGGTTAAGGGAAATAAATTTCTGATGGTCGATTATCCGAATCGCCGAGTAGACCTTGATCATGGAAAATCGGTTTACATACAGCATTGCCAATCTTGTCACATGGAAGATGGTCAAGGCCAACGGGCGCTGAACAGTTTTACATACACCTACCCGCCATTATGGGGTCCGGATTCTTACAACGATGGGGCAGGAATGCATCGTGTGATTACTGCAGCCCAATTCATCAAAGGAAACATGCCATTGGGAACCACCGCCGACGAACCGTTACTCACGGATGAGGAGGCATATGATGTGGCCGGTTACATCAACAGTTTTACACGTCCAGAAAAAGAGAATAAAATTGCAGATTTCCCTGACCGCAATCTTAAACCAATGAGCACACCTTATGGGCCATGGTCAGATCCGTTCCCTGCGGACCAGCATAAATACGGTCCCTATGGAGAAATTGCCGCCTTCTACAAGGCGGAATACAATCTCAATAAGTCCAAATAATGCGGAAGTTTTTGTTCCTGGGGCTCCTTCCAATATTGGTTTTGCGGGCATAAAGGAAAGGACGGCACGCACAAGTCTTTGATAAAACTGGTTACGCGCCGCGACTCTTTTCGAAATAAAATCACGTGCGAGGTTTGAGGCCGACTCTTCAAGAGTGTACCTTTAAGCCAATGAATAATCCGTTCGAAAGCCTTAAAAATGTACTCTTTGTTTTTGCCGTCATTTTGATTGCAGGAACACTAGGCTACCGCTGGCTTGAGGGTTTTGATTGGCTGCAATCTTTTTACATGGTTATCCAGACGGTGAGTACCGTTGGGTTTAATGAGGTAGGTCCGCTCAGTACTGGCGGTATTTGGTTTACCATTGCTTTGATTGTAGGCAGTTTTGGAACTTTCGCTTATGGTGCTGGGCTTCTCGCTCAATTGGCTATCGATGGAAAAGTACAACTGTATTTACGAACGAAAAGATTGGAGCGTAAGGTGGAAAAGCTAAAGAATCATACCATCGTCTGTGGACTTGGTCGCAACGGGCGACAAGTGGTGAGTAAACTCAAGGCGTACGGCGTACAGGTAGTAGTGTTGGAATTGAATGAGGAACGTGCGAATAGGTACCGAGAGGAATTGGTCGGTGTGCTAGTATTGATTGGTGATGCTACGAACGATGAAATTCTAGAAAAGGCCAATATTGAGCACGCGAATAGTCTTGTTGCGGCCTTGGCATCGGACACGGATAATCTGTTCGTGGTGATTTCAGCGCGTCAATTGAATCCGAAATTGATCATAGGTGCCCGTGCGAATACAGAGAGTACGGAGAAGAAGCTTTTAGCAGCAGGTGCGAATTATACAGTCAGTCCCAACCTTGTGGGCGGTTCTCATCTCGCGCACAACCTCATGAATCCAGGGGTAATGAATTTTTTGGACCATCTCAGTGTGGGTGGGTCTAGCGCCACTAATATCGAGGAAATTGTGGTGGATGAACTGCCCGAAGAAATGTCTAATTGCAATATCAAAGATCTTAAGATTCGTCAGCAAACAGGATGTACCGTTATCGGGTATGTTGATGAGTCCGGAGAATTGGTTGTGAATCCATCGCCCGATTTTAAGGTTGCGCCGCACGCGAAACTTTATGTTTTAGGGAACGATGAACAGATACGTGCGTTTCGAAATTGGTTCAATAAACAAACACAGGCCAATTAACTATGAAGATACTTTTTACCGGTTCTAACGGCCTTTTGGGTCAAAAAATAGCGGTTGCGACGGAGAAATACCCGCAACATACTTTTCTGGCTACATCTCGTGGGGAAAATAGAACGAAGGCGATGGGTACGGCTGCCTATGCATCTATGGATATCACAAATGCTGCGGATGTAAGTAGCGTCGTCGGCGCATTTGCCCCTGATGTTATCATTCACGGTGCGGCGATGACACACGTGGATGAATGTGAGTTGCATCCAAAGAAGGCTACTTTGATGAATGTAGAGGGAACGCGCAATATTGCTCATGCCGCGAATGAAGTGGGGGCGCATGTCGTGCACATTAGCACCGATTTTATTTTCGATGGAAAGGACGGGCCATACAAAGAAGACGCCCTGGCGCAGCCCTTGAGTCATTATGGTTGGACGAAATTGGAAGCAGAGGAAATTATCCAGGAATTGCCTTCTTGGAGTATTTTGCGTACCGTTTTAGTCATAGGAATGGCAGAAGATTTAAGTCGGAGCAACATCGTACTGTGGGCGAAAGGTGCATTGGAAAAAGGCCAAGCGATCAATGTGGTTGACGACCAATATAGAACACCAACGCTTGCGGAAGATTTAGCACAGGGTGCACTATTGGCGGCGGATCAGTGCGCTCAGGGTGTTTTTAATATTTCCGGACCGGATTTTATGTCCATCTATGATTTAGTAGGGCAAGTGGCGGAACACTTTGGATTGTCCATGGCGTCTGTGACGCGTACAGATTCAACCACCTTGAATCAACCGGCTAAACGACCGCCACGCACAGGTTTTGATATTTCGAAGGCTCGCAAAGAATTGGGCTACAGACCGCACAGTTTTAAAGAAGCCCTAGAAATTATCGCAAATCAAGCAGGATTGTAAGTACATATTTGTAGGGACCGCTGCTTTCCACTATTTTCGAGGTTCACTCTAACTGATCCGAAAGGAGCATGGCAAAATCGACAGAAGCATGGGGTTCTCGCGTAGGACTCATTTTAGCAATGGCAGGAAATGCTGTTGGTTTAGGTAATTTCTTGCGCTTCCCTGTTCAGGCCGTTCAAAACGGCGGTGGGACCTTCATTATACCGTACCTCGTAAGTTTTCTCCTCATGGGGATTCCCTTGTTATGGGTAGAGTGGGCTATGGGTCGGTTCGGTGGACGCTACGGCGATCACAGCACTCCGTTCATTCTAGATAACATGACCAAAAGAAGGTTCTGGAAATACTTTGGTGTATTTGGAATCTTTACCAACATGGGTGTCATGGCATACTATACCTATATCGAAAGTTGGACGCTGACCTATACTTTGAAGTCACTCAAAGGAGATTTCTTAGGGGTCAATTTGGACCAATTGGACACTTACTTTAACAACTACGTGGATCTTGGTAGCGGTATTAATTTTCCGGTATGGGCACTGCTTGCCTTCGTGATCACCTTGACGATAAACATTTATATCCTCTCTAAAGGTTTGAGCGGTGGTATTGAAAAAGTGGCGAAAATTGCCATGCCATTACTCATTGGTTTTGGTGCCTTTCTTGCCATCATGTCTTGGACAACAGGTTCTACGGGCCGTTGTGAGGACTGTTCCACTTTTGTTGGATTGAATTTCTTGTGGGAGCCCGATTTTTCATCGCTATCGAATCCTAAAATATGGTTGGCTGCTGCTGGCCAAATCTTTTTCACCCTCTCCGTTGGGATGGGAACCATCCACTGTTACAGCTCTTACCTCAGTCAGCGTGATGATATTGCATTAAATGCCATGTCAGCGGGTTGGATGAATGGTTTTGTAGAGATTGTATTGGGCTCTGCGGTGGTTATTCCAATCGCTGTAGGTTACTTAGGTTTGGATTGGGTTGTCGATAACGCCGGGTTCATGATGGCCTTCAAAACGATGCCTTTCCTTTTTGATCAGTGGGGCAGTGTCATGGCGGTGATTTCCGGTGTGGCATGGTTCGGATTGCTCTTTTTTGCGGGAATTACCTCCTCATTAGCGATGGGTACCCCTTGGATGGGCTTTGTTCAAGATGAATTTGGATGGACCAAAAAAAAGAGTGCGTTCCTTTTGGGAATCGCCATTTTCGTTATGGGACTGCCAACCATTCTCTTTTTTGAGAAAGGTGTCTTTGACGAATACGATTACTGGACCGGAACAGTGAGTTTGGTCATCTTCGCGCTCGCTGAGGTCATACTCTTTGCTTGGGTCTTTGGAATGGACAAAGGATGGAAAGAAATTACAGACGGAGCGGATATGCGCATTCCACGTATTTATCGCCCAATCATTAAATACGTTACACCGCTCTTTATTGGGATCATTTTCTTGACGTCATTGTTTAAGCCGCTGAACGGCGAATTGTCCGATTGGTCAACTGCTTTCTCCAGCCTGACTAGTGGGCAAGGCTGGCCCTGGGCGAACGACAGTATTATTAACCAAATCTTCCACATCAACACAGGTGTACAATGGATGGCAGACGGTGCACTCACGAACATGTTCTACATCGACATGAGCCGTTTCTTCCTTTTGGCCTGTTTCTTTGGTCTTGTGGCGATGGTTAAGATTGCTTCTAACAAACGTAAAAAAGCCGCTTAATTATGACGACTTCTGCAATAATCATGATTGTTTTAACGCAAGGAACTGTCATCACAGCGACTATCTATTTCTTTCGTAAGGTGCTGAAGACTCCGCCAAAATCCGAGCCGGATTCGTATAAAGACAATAACGACACGCCGCGCGATTAAGTCGGTAACTTTTACTTATTCACGAAATTTGTAGCGTTGCTTCGTCTTGCCCAATTTGCATGGAAATGCAATTGTAATGCACCAAGCCAAAGCACAAATCATTCGAACCTTTCAGCTTTTTATAGTGGCCGCCTTTGCGGCCACTATTTGGTTGTGGCCCGCGGCCGAGGCGCGCGAAGCGCGCCTCGGCTTCTTATGCATGTGGTGGTCGACGCACGGGACTATGGAGGTCAACCGGTTGGATTCAGCCACCATCTGGACCTTGCCTTTACAAGAGGCGGCTAAAAAATCATGGTGGTACCGCTGCAAGAAAAATTGGACCATTTCAGACCTCGCGTCTTTAAAAGCACTGCCAGGAATGGATACCCTATTTGTTACTACGGGCAATTTTGATTTTACGCCCTTGCTCAAAAGAGAGAAACAGGAGTGGGGGAGCGGGTCGTGGGAAGATGCAAAGTCGAGCATTTGGCAGAAGGACAAATTCGATGATAATGCGAAGGGAGCGCTGGAGCGAATTGATCTAAATGAAGCCGACAGTATGGCGCTCATTGCAGCGCCGGGCATTGGTCCGTGGTCCGCTCGCGCGATACTTCGCGAAAGAGCGCGTTGGGGTTATTTTTCAGCAGTAGCTCAATTAAAGAATATCCATTCGCTTCACGAGCGTTGGCAGTCGGAGTGGGACAGTCTTTTTTTCATTATTCCCCGACCGCCACAACTCAATTTAAACACAAGCACCTTCGCAGATTTGAACGATTTCAGCGGGTTTCGATTCCACCAAGTCAAGAAAATTGTTTTCTACCGCGAGCAGTTTGGTCCTGTCAGTTGGCGGGAATTGGTCCAATGGGAGGAATTTTCCGATGTGGACACGACTTTTTTACAACACTATGTATCGGAATAGAAAAATCGGTGTACTTTCGCACTCCTAAAGAAAGGAGGTGTTACTATGCTCGTAATTAATGTCAAGGAAGGTGAATCGATCGAACGCGCACTTAAGCGTTACAAGAGAAAACACAGCTCTACGGGTGTAGTGCGTAAGCTTCGTAAGGATCGTTATCATACGAAACCAACGGAATCGAAGCGTCGCATGCATGAGAAAGCAGCATACATTCAGACTTTGCGTCAAGCGGAATCAGAATAATCTATGCTTAGATTATAAAGAAAAGCCCAACCGAAAGGTTGGGCTTTTTGTTTTTCACCACGTCCCGCACTACCTTACCTCAATGGAATCTTCAGCGGCACTTATTGACCAATTTCTTTCTTACCTCATTGCGGAGCGTGGCTACAGTCCTAAAACTTCGGTGGCCTACAAGAAGGAATTGGAGCGCTGGTCCCTCTATTTAGTTGAAGAGGCAGGGGCTTCGCTAATGACCGGACAAAAAGCACATATCAAGCGCTTTATTGTCTGGAGAAATAAGCAAGGCATAGCGCCGCGATCCATAAATAGGACGCTGAGTTGCATTCGCTCCTTCTACAAATGGGCCATTCGTGAAGCTTTAATCAGTGAGAATCCAGGACAAGGCGTTCGCAGTATGAAGACGGCGAAAAAAATAGTCATGAGCGTTCCAGCTGCCGATCTGAGGGCATTAGTCAATGATCCTGACCTTTTTACAGCAGATTTCGAAGGAAAACGTGACCAATTGTTATTACTCCTGCTTTATGGCCTGGGCCTGCGCCGTGCTGAAGTCATTTCGTTAACCCCCGCACATTTCGATTGGTCGCGGAAGCTCGTTCGCGTGATAGGGAAAAGAAATAAAGAGCGCCAAATCCCCATGCCTTCATTACTAGAAGAATACTATTTGCGCTACATCGAAATCCGGGACCAATTACCCACTTGCCACGACCCAGCACTCCTGCTTACCGCGAAAGGAAAAAAGCTTTACGACAATCTTGTTTATAATCGGGTTTTATATTACCTTAATAGGACTACAACAGTGGTGGATAAGAACCCTCATGCTTTACGTCATTCTTATGCCACGCATCTGCTAAACGCTGGGGTCGATATCAACACAGTAAAAGAGTTGCTCGGCCATGAAAGTTTAAGTTCGACGCAGGTATATACGACAAGCTCCTTTGAGGAACTTATTAAAGTGTATAACCAGACCCATCCTAAGGGGTCGTAAACAATAAGATTATGACTGTGAACATTCAATCTGTAAATTTTAAAGCAGACGGCAAGTTAATCACCTTCATTAAGGAGCGATTAGCGAAGACAACTCAGTTTTATGACCGTACCATTAGTACGGCTGTTTTTCTGAAAGTAGATAACAATCATAATCGCAAGAATAAGATCGTTGAAATGCGAATGAGTGTACCTGGATCCGACATTGTTGTGACAAAAGAACGCAAGAGTTTTGAGGAAGCGGCAGATATTGCGGTAGATGTACTCATTCGACAGTTAAAAAAGCGCAAAGAAAAAATAGTCAAACCATAGAGAAATCAGAGGGTTAACCAAATACAATGAAAGGTGGAGACAAAATGTCTTCACTTTTTTTTTTCAAGGTATTGCACGTTTGAATCTCTTTACTACATTTGCAGTCCGTTTGAGAAAGCGGAAGTACTTTGACATCATTGCCGATATAGCTCAGTTGGCCAGAGCACGTGATTTGTAATCTCGGGGTCGTCAGTTCGAATCTGACTATCGGCTCAAGTTTTGTACTTGATTTTCTAGTGGAATCATGTACACACCGGGGGGATACTCAAGCGGCCAACGAGGACGGACTGTAAATCCGTTGGGAAACCTTCGCAGGTTCGAATCCTGCTCCCCCCACTACCGCGGA
>JGI26079J46598_1000544_pt1 | contig 15357 bp, 9 predicted proteins | sample SaaInl59LU_5_DNA_FD_46598 | JGI IMG/M metagenome (IMG submission 46598) | reverse complement strand
CTGCTGAATTCCCAGATTCAGGAACCGTATTCATCAATGAAGTCCATGCCGCTCCGGACCAATTAGAAGAGTTCATAGAATTGGCCTCCACCAGCCATCGGCCCATTCGCCTTGACCAACTGCGCCTTCTAAAAACTACCGCTTCTGCAACCTCAGCGTACCGATTTTACGATGCCCCACCCGCCTTTTGTGCGCTACATCTGGCCCTCTTCCCGCTACTCGCCCCACAGCAACTTCGTGCCTTTCCAAGTCCAACTACCTTACCCAACGATACAACCACGCTGCTCCTGCAAGGAACCGGCGCACGAACCTTAGACGAAATCACTTACAGTCCTTGGGAAGCACCGCTCGAACACCGCAGTTGGGAACGCATTTCCNTGCACAGCCCTGGTCGCGCTCCCTCGAATTGGGCACCCCACCATGCACGCTGGTGCTGCCCTTCAGAAGCCTCTCCGAACACTACCAACAGCTGCGCCTCCTCCACGGGTGGCGTTGAACTCAGTGCGCATCTTAAACGCTCCCACCTCAGCTTTGACCCTAATCATTACCTGCCTTCGACCGATCTGTGGGTATCCATGGCGGCCGGAGACATCCTCTCCCTTCGGCTTTTAGATCGCGCCGGCCGCCCCATCACCCAGTGGCATTCTTATCAGGGAATTGCAGGAGAAAACCCCATCAGTATAGGCCCTTACCTGTGGGGCGAAAGTCTCTTAANGACAGGGATTTACACGGTTCAAATCCGACTTAAAAAATCTTCATCGCAACGCATAAAAAATCTACCGATATCTATCTACAATCCGTAATTTTCGCCCAATAACTACCCAAATGGATAAAGAAGCCAAAATCGTGGCGTTTGATCCGAACGAACCGGCATTAAACACCCACTTATTCGGTCTGCCTTTCGACGCAGACGAATGCGACGTACATGTTTTTCCAGCGCCTTGGGAGGTGACTGTGAGTTATGGTGCAGGAACTGCTGAAGGTCCCGCGGAAATTGAGGTGGCCTCCGCGCAGGTGGACCTGTTCGATGAACAGTTTCCCAACGGCGGGGCATCTGGATGCACCCCATCGACGAAGCATGGGCAGAAACCAGTGCGAACCTGCGTGAAAAAGCCTCTCAATATTTGACGGCATACGAACAAGACGATGTTAGTGACCTAGAGTTGCGTTTGCTCGACGAGATCAATGATAAATGCGGACATTTCCACCGTTGGGTTGAAAAGAATGTAAGCCAATTATTGGCAAAAGACCGTCGTGTCATCCTTTTAGGCGGCGACCACAGTACTTCCTTAGGTTCCTTGCGCGCTCACAAAGCGAAGTATGGCAGCTTTGGTATACTGCAGATTGATGCGCATGCGGACCTCCGGAATGCTTACGAAGGCTTCACCTATTCGCACGCGAGCATTATGTACAATGCCTTAAATGAGGGCTTGACGGACCAATTGTGCATCGTCGGATTACGCGATTACTGCCACGCGGAAGCTACCATGATTGAAAAGGACCAGCGCATTACTGTGCATACCGACAGGGCAATGAACCAGCAACTTTTTGCGGGGAGTAATTGGGCTGCCGTAAGCGCAACGATTGTCGCGGACTTGCCACAGCATGTGTATTTAAGTGTGGATATAGACGGGCTTGATCCTTCCCTCTGTCCCGGAACGGGTACGCCAGTTCCCGGGGGCTTATCAATGGCCCAATTTCTTCACCTCATTGATGCCGTTCTCGCCTCTGGTCGTAAAATAATTGGCGCCGATTTAGTCGAGGTAGTTCCTGGTGAAAATCAATGGGATGCCAATGTTGGTGCTCGTGTATTATATGCCTTATCCCACCGCCTTTCCTAGTCGCATATTCGCCTAAAACCACGTACCTTTGTTGAAATTATTTTAAGCACATTGCTATGAAATTCGGTGTAATCACCTTCCCAGGGTCAAACTGTGACCAAGACATGATATATGTACTCGGAACCATTATGGGGCATGAAACGGTCAACTTATGGCACAAAGACACGGACCTTCAGGGCGTGGATTGTGTTGTGTTGCCGGGCGGGTTCTCCTATGGAGATTACCTCCGTTCTGGGGCCATCGCAAAAATGAGTCCGATCATGGGCAGTGTAGTTGAATTTGCAAATAACGGCGGCTACGTTTTGGGCGTCTGTAATGGGTTCCAAATCCTTACAGAAAGTGGATTGTTGCCTGGTGCGCTCCGTCACAACGATAGTCACAAGTTCATTTGTAAAAACGTATTCATCAAACCCGTTTCTAAATCGGCAGGTATAAGTGCTGACCTAGATCATACGCGCGGTTATAAAATCCCAATCGCCCACGGTGAGGGGAATTATTATTGTTCGCAAGAGACGCTCGCAGAATTAAAAGCGAACGACCAGATTCTTTTCCAATACAGCACTGCTGAAGGTGAAGTTGGCCCTGCCGTTAACCCTAACGGCGCGCTAGAGAACATTGCAGGCGTTTCTAACGCAGCAAAAAATGTTTTCGGCATGATGCCTCACCCCGAACGCGCAGCAGATGCAGAGCTCAAGAATGAGGACGGATTGGAATTATTTAAAAGCATGATTGCACACATGGTTGTCGCGTAATCGTTACAAAATTTTAAGCATAAAAAACCCCCCGGAGCTGTCGCTCCGGGGGGTTTTGTTTTATCGCAATGCCGTTGCTTAGTGCAGCACTATTGCTTCATTCTCTATACCTGAATCGGTTATAATCTGGAGTACATAAGTGCCGCGCGCCCAATTCTCTACATCAAGATTGGCTTCACCGCTTATTGTTCCCTTGTACACCAATCGGCCTGCAGCATCCAATAACCGAACGTCTGCCGATCCTTCAATTCTGATAGTCAAAACTTTTTGCGCCGGATTTGGATAGACACTCCATCCCGAAGTTAACGCCTCACCGAATCCTATATTCACCACGCTATACACATCCGACACATTCGAACATAGAATGTTGGAGAAAATTCGAACATAATAATCCCCGTTCGATTGTGGCAAGAAGGTCGCGCCAGTTGCTCCGCTGATGGGATCCATATTCGCGTCTAACCATTCATAGGTAAATGTTCCTGCTGGTGTAGCCGCTTCTAACTCACCCGTCGTGTTTTGCGATACGGTAGGCTTACCGGGCGCAGGTTGTACACTGATCGCACGTTGCTTCGTCTTAGAACAGCCTGTAGTTGCATCAGTGTAGGTATAATACACCCAGTGAGACCCCACGCCCGCTGTTGACGGATAGATGCTGTCGTTAACAATTCCGGAACCGCTGTATACGCCACCCAAAGGCTGCCCTCCTGAAAGCAACTGCGGTCCGTCCAATTCACACACATACCCTTGTGACCCAAGCGTTACGGTAGGTAAACTGTTTACCGTCAAGGTTAATGAATCGGCTACGGAAGGATTGGCAACACAATCGTCCGAACTTAACATTTCTACTTTAAGTACATCGTTGTTCACGAAGGTTCCGCTATACGTGAATGTATTGCTCGATACCACAGTACCGTTGAGTATCCAATTAATGGTTGGATTCAAACCTCCATTCGTTGGTGTTGCGGTAAATGTTGCACTATCTCCNTTACATAAGGTTGTAGAACCCGAGGTNGTTAAAATTATGTCCGCGACTGGAGCGCTGACGATCNTAACGTAGTTAGGCATCACCACGGAATCTACCCCTGCGGCATTTGATACTACCANTTTNACATCATATGTTCCAGGCGTAGAATAGGTNACCACTGGATTTGCTGAAGTACTTGTGCTTGGTGTACCNCCCTGGAACGACCACAAGCGGGCCGATGCTGNAGGNGCAGTATAGTCATAAAACTGAAGGGCCTTTCCTGTACAGCCTGCNGTATCGCCCGTGAAAGCAGCTACAGGTGGTAATTGTGCTTGTCCAGAAATATTGATNTTATCTAAATAGATGTTATTTCCATAGCCATTTACNGCTACAAATTTTATGCGAACGCCAGACGAACCGCTGTACGCATCNAAATCAATGGTTGGACAACTTACGGAAGAAGAACCGTGGCACCAATACGTAGAATCGGCGGGNACAAAGGCGGATGTTACTGCCCCCGCAGTAGTAAAGCTCGCCTCTGATCCGTCATAGCCTGCTACTAAATCCCAAGTTGATCCACAATCATCGCTTACATATACCTTCAAACTATCTTTATAACCACTAGAGTAGTAAGCCGATGCATATTCGAATTCAAGGTTGATTAATGTATCGTTTGAAAAATCGAGTGAGGGACTAATCAATTCGTCCAGCGCTCCCGTACTGCTGTAAGAATAATGGTTCACCGTCATAGCCGTATTTCCTGGACTCGTGCCGTTTACTGCAGCAGAAGCCCATGTAATGCCCGCATCTGGATTGGCAATTTCCCAACCTGAGAGGCCCGATTCAAAATCTTCTGTAAACGGCAAAGGCGCACCACCGACCCCTAAAATCTGGAATGCCGTCGTATCGTCTGTACCGTAATTGTTGCTTACCGTCAACGTAACCGAATACGCACCAGTTGATGAGAAAAGTACTTTGGGGTATTGCGAACTATCGTTAGTCCCACCCACAAAGTTATAGGTAGAAGGAGAGATTTGCCAGTGCCAAGCTGTTGGTAAACCTCCTGATAAATCCGTTAAGGAGATGGTATCTCCTATGGAGCACGTTGCCAATGGGTCTGCAGTAAACGAAGCTATAGGTGCTGTCGTAAATCCGCTCATTAGCGGACTCTGCCAAACGCCACGACCATACGTTCCAATACGTATTAGTGCATCGTCTTCATAGACCTCTATATCGGAGATGATGACATTAGGTAAGTTTTTATTGAAGCTTATCCAGGACGGAAAATTGGAGCTCGTGTAATACATTCCTATATCCGTGCCGACATAAATACCGTCGCTTGACCCGCCTTCAAAAGCCACTGCAGTTGCCGGTACATTTGGCAAGCCTGAACTTAGATTGGTCCATGTTGAACCTGCATTGAAAGACTCCATAACCTTTCTATTACCGGCATAGCCGCTAATAGAAATAACGATGTGATCCTCATCGTCTGGATCAATGGCTACTCCTGAAATATTGTTCGGTGAAGGACTCATTGAGCCGGACGGTGTAATGCTAGACCAACTGCTTCCTCCATTCGTTGAGCGGAAAATATTGCTATTGATGAGCGCGTAGATATAGTTTGTGTTCGAAGGTGCCACTTCAAATTCGTCAATATTAGAATTTCCACTAATGTTATTTGAAGACGTTGCCGCCCACGAACCGCCTGCATTGGTTGATTTCCATATTTTCTTAAACCCTGCGTAAATAGTATTCGTGGTGACTGGATCAACATTGAACGGCGTTACCCAATTTCCAGATCCTGCTACCGAAAGCGTGTTGATAGAACTGAAGAATGCACCCCCATTCGTACTCTTGTAGAAATCTCCATAATAAATGGAGGTATACATCAGATTGTCGTTCACGGCATCTACGCCGTTGTCCATTCCATCGCCGCCGGTAGCTCTCGACCAATTCATAGTCGAGCTTCGTAAATGTGATCCGTTATCTTGAGCACCTGCCAATACGACTGAAGTATCTGAAGTGCTTTGACTAATCTTATAGTACTGTGTGATGTTCATGCCATAAATCAAGTCATCCCATGATGCGCCTGCATTACTGGTTTTGAATACACCACCATCAGTAGCCGCATAAAGTTCAGATGTTCCTGGTCTAAAATCAGCGTGATGGTGATCGGCATGAACAAATGGAGTGGACCCGGCGCCATACCAATGACCCACGCAACTCCAATTGGCTCCGCCATTGGTTGACTTCCAGATATTGACCCCACCGACGTAAACCGTGTTTTCTGAATTAGGGTCACATGCAATGGTTAAATCATACCAGGCTTGACCGCCGGAACCGGTCCCCGTGTTTGACCAGCCCATGATATTAGGTGTGGAGCTCATTAAAGTCCAGTTCGAGCCGCCATTAGTAGAACGGTATAAACCGCCGAAACCATAATCTGACGAACCGTAAACTAAATAAACTTTACCCGGTGTTGCACTCACTGCAACTTCACAACGGTATTTTCCATTTGTGGGTAGACCACTCGTCATTTGCGTCCATGTATCACCCGCATCGGCTGAACGATATAATTTTGGGCTTGAGCCACTTGTAGTAGCAAAAACCGTGTCTCCATGGCCCATGCGCATTCCGTAGAAGGATCCGCTTTGTTCTAATGTAAAGTTTTGACCGTAGTTGGTACTGCGATAAATCCCTCCGTTTGTCGCAGCAATTACAATGTGTGTGCTATCTGGGTGGACTACAATACGTGCTATGCGGTAATTTTGAGAGGTCGACCATGAAAGCGAAGTACTGTTCCAAGTGATTCCACCGTCCGTAGATTTCAGNAGGCCAAAGCTGTAGGTATCTGCAGCATCGCGATCACCTGTTGCTAGGTACATTGTATCAGGATGCAGTGGATCAATAGCTAGATCGCTGACCCCTAANTTCGTAAGTTCGTCTGTGAATGTTGTCCAACTCTGGCCGTCATCATAACTCACCCACAAGCCTCCTGCAGGAGCACCCGCATAGATGGTATCGTGGTGGTTAGGGTGAAAAGCAACTCCATTTATTCGGCCGATTCCATTATTTGCTGGCGCATTAAACGGACCCATTGAAGACCATTCGCCATACTCTGTCGTGGAAGATGCTTGTTGCTGCTGAATGGCTTGGTACAAAACCGATGGATGTGGACGTACACCCGTTTCACCAACACGCTGGCCCATCATATATTCCCAACGCTTGAACTGCTTCCAGCCGTGTCCTTTTTCGTAAGGTTTACCGTCAAATTCGGCATTAAATTTTTCGACGACAGTATGGAAGTTCACGCGGTAATCCTGCATGGCTTCCACCCATGTCATGTTTTCAATCTCGCTAGTAGTCAGCGTGTTAGACGCGCGGTCTTGAGCAGTGGCGAAAAGGGCANTGGCAGAAAAGGCAAACGATAGTAAAAGTTTACGTAGCATAGNGATGTGTTAAGGACCCTAAAGCTACAAAAATTGGGCCTTACTTTTCCTCCGGATGCGCAGTAGACAAAAGGCAAAGCTCATTGAGCTGTGCTTCGTCGATGGTTGCCGGGGCATCAATCATCACATCGCGGCCCGCATTATTCTTCGGGAACGCAATGAAATCACGGATGACCTCAGCGCCTCCAAGTATGGCCACCAATCGGTCAAAACCAAAGGCCAAACCACCGTGTGGTGGCGCGCCATATTCGAAGGCACTCATCAAGAAACCAAACTGCTTCTCTGCTTCTTCCTTGCTAAATCCTAGCAAATCAAACATGCGGCTTTGCAAGGCTCTGTCGTGGATACGAATAGAACCCCCGCCGATCTCGTTTCCGTTTAATACAAGGTCGTACGCATTGGCACGAACGTTTCCTGGATCTGTATCAATGAGGGCGATATCCTCGGGCTTTGGAGAAGTAAACGGGTGGTGCATCGCGTGATAACGCTCCGTTTCGTCGTCCCATTCCAACAACGGGAAGTCCATGACCCATAATGGCGCAAATACCTCAGGGTTTCGTAGGCCCATTTCCTCTGCGATGTGAAGACGCAATTCAGAAGTTGCCTTGCGCGTCAAACGCTCTTCACCTGCCAAAATCAGGATCAAATCGCCTGGCTTAGCATCAGCAGCCTTCGCCCAATGAGCTTGCTGCTCTTGTGTATAGAATTTATCTACTGAGCTCTTGTAGGTACCGTCTTCATTGACTTTACAGTACACCATGCCCTTCATGCCGATGTCTGGGCGCTTCACCCAATCGGTCAACTTATCAATCTGCTTACGCGTCCATGAAGCGGCGCCCGGTACGGCAATACCCAACACAGTCTCGGCTTGGTCAAAGACCATGAAACCGAGGTTTTGAGTTAGCGCATTTAGGTTGGCCAATTCCATCCCGAAACGGATGTCCGGTTTATCATTTCCATAGCGCTCCATCGCCTCTGCATAAGTCATGCGCGGCACACTATCAATTTCAACACCTTTCACGTCTTTCAACAAGTGAAGCAACAATCCCTCGAACGTATTCAAGATATCTTCTTGCTCTACAAAGGCCATCTCACAGTCAATCTGTGTAAACTCTGGCTGACGGTCTGCACGTAAATCCTCGTCGCGGAAACAACGCGTAATCTGGTAGTACTTGTCGTAACCACTAACCATCAACAATTGCTTAAAAGTCTGTGGGCTCTGCGGCAATGCGTAGAACTTGCCCTCTTGCATGCGCGAAGGCACTACAAAATCACGTGCGCCCTCTGGCGTAGATTTGATCAAGAACGGGGTTTCAATATCCATAAAACCTTGCTCGTCCAAATACTTGCGTACCTCGATGTTCACTCGGTTACGCAGCGCCAAATTGCGCTGTAACGGACCGCGACGTAAATCCAAGTAGCGGTACTTCATGCGAAGCTCTTCGCCACCGTCGCTCTCTTCTTCAATAGTAAAAGGAGGCGTATTTGCTGCGTTCAATACGACGAGTTTGGCACTCTTAATCTCCACATCACCGGTAGGCATGTTGGCATTCTTGCTGTGACGCTCGATCACCTCACCTTCAATTTGCACCACCCACTCGCGACCTAAACTACGTGCTGCTTTTAATAGCTCAGCGCTCCATTCCTCATTAAACGCTACTTGCGTAATACCGTAGCGGTCACGTAAGTCTAAAAAGGTCATGCCGCCCAATTCACGCGAGCGCTGAACCCATCCGGCAAGGGTTACTGTTTGTCCTATGTGTGATGCGCGCAATTCGCCGCAAGTATGAGATCTGTACATCTTTGGTGGTGTTTGAACCGCAAAAATAGCCAAACTTGTGGGCCAATTCCCTATTTTGCGTAGAAGATGATAGACCTTAACGATCACAATGTTTATATGCGTGCTGCTTTAGCGGAAGCACAGGTTGCTGCAGAAGCAGGAGAGGTGCCTGTTGGAGCTGTAATTGTTGCCGCTGGACGGATCATAGCACGCAGCCATAATCTAACAGAATTGCTCGTAGACGTAACGGCACATGCTGAAATTCAAGCCATTACTGCAGCAAGCAACTATTTAGGTAATAAATACCTTCAAAAATGTACGCTCTATGTTACACTTGAGCCATGTCCCATGTGCGCGGGAGCCTTATTTTGGTCACAAATGGGTCACGTAGTGTTCGGCGCGAGTGACGAGAAACGAGGCTATCAAAAACACGGCGGACCATTGCATCCGAAAACTAAAATGACCAGTGGAATTCTCGCGGATGAATGTGCCCAATTACTCACTGATTTCTTTGCAAACAAACGACACTAAACCACGCCATGATTCTCAGCACAATAGATATAATTGTTCTCGTCGTACTGCTACTTTCAACCGTTTTGATTGGGCTGTATTTTGGAAGAAGCAAAAAGAAAACATTAAGCGAATACTTTCTGGGCGGCCGCTCCTTACCCTGGTACATAGCGGGAATCTCCATGGTCGCTACAACCTTTGCCGCGGATACCCCTTTGGCGGTGACTGAACTTGTAGGGCAGTACGGAATTAGCGGTAACTGGTTGTGGTGGAACTTACTGGCCGGAGGGATGTTGACTACGGTCTTCTTTGCCCGTATGTGGCGTCGCTCTGGACTTACTACTGAAGTTGAATTTATTGAATTTAGATACTCCGGACGTCCTGCCGCTTTGCTTCGTGGGTTTAAAGCCGTTTACTTGGGCGGCATCATGAATGTGCTGATCATGGGCTGGGTCAATGTTGCTATGATTACGCTCCTAGAAGGGTTCTTTGGGATGACCCACGAGTCGGCCTTTATTTGGACAGGTGCCGCACTGTTGATTGTGGTCTTTTACGTAAGTTTTTCCGGGCTAAAAGGCGTGGTTTATACTGATGTATTCCAATTCGTCTTAGCCATGTCGGGCTCCATTGCCCTCGCTTATTACGTTCTAAAAGCCCCTGAAGTGGGCGGTCTTGCAGGCCTTCGCGCGTCGCTTCCTGAAGAGACGTTCTCCTTTCTTCCTTCCGTAGGGGATGGAGGTAGTGGTGGCCGTTACCAAATCTCATTAGCCTCTTTCCTTGCTTTCTTCGGAATGGTATGGTGGACCTCTTGGTACCCGGGAGCGGAACCTGGGGGAGGCGGTTACAGCGCGCAACGTATGCTCTCAACTAAGGACGAGCGCAGTTCTTTTTTAGCGAGCGCGCTATTCCAAATTGGCCACTACGCAGTGCGTCCTTGGCCATGGATTATCGTCGCATTAAGTGCGATCGCTTTGTATGGCGGACAGCACAATCTCGCTGAAGAAACACCCGGTTTCATTAACTACGAATGCCTTACGGGCATCTATGACTGTGAGCCGTTAAACGCTGCGCAGCAGGCTGAATACGAACAATGGGTCGCCACATGGGAACCCGTTTATGGAGACCGCCTTCCGGAAGCACTAAAGTACCAGCAAGATTATAGATTCGGCTATATTTTTATCATGCGCGACTACCTTCCAAAAGGAGTTTTAGGCATGTTATTGGCTTCATTCTTCGCCGCTTATATGTCTACCATGTCCACCCAATTAAATTGGGGAGCCTCCTATTTGATCAATGACTTCTATTTGCGTTTTCTCCGTCCTAATGCACCGAGACGATTAAGCCTACGTATTTCTAGAGCAGTAACGCTGCTGCTTGCGGTCTTCGGCTTATTAATCACTTCTCAAATGAACAGCATCGCTGGCGTTTGGCAGTTTATCATGGAGTGTGGAGCGGGGTTAGGTTTGGTGCTGATTTTACGTTGGTACTGGTGGCGCATCAATGCATGGGCGGAAATTACCGCGACTGTAGCCCCGTTTATCGCCTATGCCATCGCACATTACGGATTAGCCTGGGCGTTCCCAAACAGCTTTTTCTTCACCGTTGGCTTTACTACCCTCGCATGGCTCTTAACGATGTACATGACTTCACCAGAATCCAGCAGTACACTGGTCGAGTTTTACGCCACTGTGCGACCTGGCGGCGCTTGGAAGCCTGTTGCTTGGAAAGTTGCGGACGACCCAGAAATGAAAGACGGACCCTCCACTCCAGTGCTTTTATTGTACTGGGTAGGTGGTATTGCCGCTGTCTACGGTGCGCTGTTCCTTGTAGGCGCACTCTTGTTTAAATGGTAAAGTAGCAATCAAAAAAAATCCCCCGGGCGCGCTGCGCCCGGGGGATTGTATTTCTTGAAAAATCGTCGGCTTAGAGCGTACGCTTGACCTCTGTAAATCCAAAGGCTTCCACGATATCTCCAACCTTGATATCATTGAACTTTTCAATATTAAGACCACATTCGAAACCTTGACGAACTTCTTTTGCGTCGTCCTTGAAGCGCTTGAGTGAACCAAGTTTCCCCGTGTACACTACAACCCCATCGCGGATGATACGAATATCATTACTACGCTCAATTACGCCGTCAGTAACCATACAACCTGCGATGGTTCCAACTTTCGAAATCTTAAACGTTTCTCGAATCTCAGCCGAACCTTTGATCTCTTCTTTGACCTCTGCGGAAAGCATGCCCTCCATGGCGTCGCGAACTTCATTGATCGCGTCATAGATGATCGAATACATGCGGATTTCCACTTCTTCCTTCTCAGCAAGCTTACGCGCTTGAGCAGAAGGACGAACTTGGAAACCAACAACAATGGCTTGAGAAGCCGTAGCTAACAATACATCACTTTCAGAAATCTGACCCACACCCTTATGGATGATGTTCACTTGAATTTCCTCAGTAGTTAATTTCTGTAATGAATCCGAAAGCGCTTCGACCGAACCGTCCACATCACCTTTAAGGATGATATTGAGCTCTTGGAAATCTCCAACCTTTAATCGGCGACCAATTTCCTCTAGCGTCATCTGCTTCTGCGAACGAACACTTTGCTCACGCTGCAGCTGCAGACGCTTTTGTGCAATTTGCTTCGCCTCTCTTTCGTCTTCCATGATGATGAAACGATCACCGGAAGTTGGTGCACCGTCCAAACCTAAAAGGTTTACTGGAGTGGATGGACCCGCCACTTTGATACGGTTGCCGCGCTCATCGAGCATTGCTTTCACCTTACCACTATGTTGTCCGGCGAGCACATAATCTCCCACTTTCATGGTTCCCGATTGAATCAATGCCGTACACATATACCCACGTCCTTTATCCAACGACGCTTCAACGATGGTACCGCTTGCATTTTTATTCGGGTTCGCTTTCAAATCAAGCATATCCGCTTCCAGAATAACCTTATCCAGGAGCTCTTCGATATTCAAACCTGATTTTGCAGAAATCTCTTGACACTGAACATTACCGCCCCAATCTTCAACGAGGACGTTTTCTTGTGCCAATTGCTCTTTAATCTTATTTGGATTTGCAACCTCACGGTCAATCTTGTTAATGGCAATAACGATAGGAACACCTGCCGCTTGCGCGTGCGAGATGGCTTCTCTCGTCTGTGGCATGACCGCATCATCAGCAGCTACTACGATAATGGCAATATCCGTTACCTGAGCACCACGAGCACGCATTGCCGTAAAGGCTTCGTGACCCGGAGTATCCAAGAAGGTAATGGTCTGACCAGTATGTACTTTTACACTGTAGGCACCGATATGCTGTGTAATACCACCTGCTTCACCTGCGATAACGTTAGCTTTTCGCACGTAATCCAATAAAGATGTCTTTCCATGATCAACGTGGCCCATTACAGTCACGATTGGCGAACGTGGTTTTAAATCTTCAGCTTTATCTTCTTCTTCAAGGAAGGTTTCCGTGACTTCCTCATCGACGAAATTGACACTAAAACCAAACTCCTCAGCCACCATTTCGAGCATCTCTGCATCCAAACGTTGGTTCATGGTTACCATAACACCGACGCCCATCAATGAACCAATAACTTCGTTCACTGAGGCATCCATCATGTTCGCGAGCTCAGTAACAGTAACAAATTCTGTTACCTGCAATACTTTGCTGTCTTCAGCTGCTTGAATATCGGCGAGCTCTTCTCTTTCACGACGTTCTGCACGCTTGTCACGACGAATTTTAGCGCCCTTATTTTTCTTACCTGAAGTGAGCTTTTCAAGGGTCTCCTTGATTTGCTTTTGAATTTGTTCGTCTGTTAACTCCTGCTTTGCAACAACAGGTTGTTTGCGACCGCGACCTGGTCCTTGTCCAGGACCTTTTTTCTGAGGACCGCGTGTATTGTTACGGTTTTTAGGGTCGTTTTGCGCTGGAGTAGCTGCTCCGGGTCCCTGCTTCTTGATCCGTGTGCGTTTCTTTTTATTCTCCTTTGGTTTTTCAACCGGGAGTACAATCTTCTGACCGGTAAACTTTGGACCGTCAATCTTGACATACTTCGTCTTGATTTCTTGGTCTACAGGTGTGGGTGGTGTTTCCTCTTTTACTGGTGCCTTCTCAACTGGCTTTGGAGCATTGTGTGCCCCTGCGCCAGACGACTTTTTCGTGGGTGCCACTTTGGTCGGCTTCTTAGGCGCTTCCTTTTTCTTTGGCTTCTGAGCGTCCAGATCAATTTTACCCATGACCTTGAGTCCAGTAGCATCTGGAGTACTNGCTTCTTGGGGTTCAACGGGTGCCGCCTTCGGTGCTTCTGGAGCTGCTGCTTCTGGGGTTGACTCTTCTGCAGTCGCAGGAGTTTCCGCCGCTACTGGCTCAGGTTTTTCCGGAGCAGCCTCAACAGCAGGAACTGCCTCAACAGNAGGAGCTTCTTCAGCNGGCTTAGGCGCAACTTCAGCCACAGGTGCCTCAGCTGTATCCTTCGTTCCTCTGAGGATTTCTTTTTCCTCTTTTACTTGTTGACTCACCTCTTCAGAACGCTTCTTCCGCGCAAGGTCGTCGGCAAATGCCGTCATCAAAACCTCGTACTGATCGTTCGTGATTTTATGGTTACGGTTGTTCGGAATTTCATGGCCGTGTTTGGCCAATTCCTCTACCGCACGGTCTAAGGAAATGTTAAGCTCTTTTGTCGCTTTACTTAATCTGACGCTACTCATAGAGTGTCTTTAGGTGTTTTCTTTATTCTTCGTCTTCGAATTCTTTCTGAAGTACTTTTANGATGTGNTCTGCTGTTTCGGTTTCCAAATCAGCACGTGAAACCAACTCTGCTTTCGTTAATTTCAACACGCTTTTCGCAGTATCACACCCAATCTTTTTCAATTCAGCGATAACCCATGCTTCAATCTCATCAGAGAATTGATCCAATTCGATATCGTCTTCAATTTCAATGTCGTCACGGTATACATCGATCTCCATGCTTACCAATTTACTGGCAAGACGGATGTTTGTACCGCCACGTCCAATAGCTAAGCTTACTTGATCCGGTGCTAAAAAGGCTTCAACGCGACCCGCTTCCTCATCAATATTTAGGCTGGTCACTTTCGCAGGGCTTAGTGCACGCTGNATGTATAACTGTAAATTTGTCGTGTAATTAATTACATCAATATTTTCGTTGCGCAACTCACGAACGATGGAATGGATACGGGATCCCTTCATACCGACACAGGCTCCTACAGGGTCAATTCTATCGTCGTACGATTCTACCGCAACCTTTGCTTTTTCACCAGGAATACGAACCACACCTTTGATGGTGATTAGGCCGTCGTATACCTCAGGAATTTCTTGTTCGAACAACTTCGCCAAGAAACGCTCGTCTGTCCGCGACATAATCACAACAGGCTTTGTACCGCGGAATACCACTTCCTTGACTACCGCGCGGATGGAATCCCCCTTGCGGAAAAATTCACGCTCGCCAATCATTTGGTCTTTTGGTAAAATGAGTTCGTTTCCTTCATCATCGTAGACAATCACTTCACGGTGACGCACGTGGTGCACTTCACCTGTAATGATCTCACCTTCCAAATCTTTGTAACGCTTGAATAGTTCTGAACTGTCGTGCTCTTGAATGCGACTGACTAAGTTTTGACGGAACGCTAAAATGAATCGGCGGCCCAAATCAATCAATTTGACCTCTTCAGAAACTTCTTCACCTACTTCATAATCTGGCTCAATTTTCAACGCTGCACTGAGTTCGATTTCCATGTTATCGTCCTCAACAGCACCGTCTTCAACTACTGTACGGTTACGCCAAATCTCCAAATCCCCTTTATCGGGGTTAACAATCACATCAAAGTTCTCATCGTCTTCGTACTTTTTACGCAACTGATTGCGAAAGGCCTCTTCGATGAATGCCATGAGTGTAATTCTGTCGATATTTTTCTCCTCCTTAAACGCGAGGAAGCTCTCAATAATCGCCTGATTTTCCATTGTTTATATCTGAATAATCCTATTTAAACTTAATTGCCACTTTTGCTTCGGTAAGCGCCGTGAATTCAATTTTTAATT
>JGI26079J46598_1000521_pt1 | contig 15673 bp, 14 predicted proteins | sample SaaInl59LU_5_DNA_FD_46598 | JGI IMG/M metagenome (IMG submission 46598) | reverse complement strand
CCATGAGAGCCTCCTATAATAACAATATTTTTCATAATTAAATCTTTTTTAAACTTAGGGTTGTTGGGGTAGGTAATTGACCAAATAATTCTTTAAGGGCTTTTTCTCTGTGTGCAAATATCTTTTTTAACTGAGGCTTCACTAAAATGGGGTGCACCATTTGGCCTAAAATTCCAAAAGGAATTTTGTAGTCAATAATGTCTTCCATTTCTACACCGCCCTCAATTTCTTTAATAAAATGTTTATGGTGCCATAAAGCGTATGGTCCAAAACGCTGTTCGTCTACAAAGTACTTCCCATCTTCTACATGTGTTATTTCAGTCACCCATTTGGTGGTTATCCCCGGAAAAGGGCTTACAGTATAATGAATCACTTGGCCAGGAAACATTTTTCTGTCTGCGCCAGCCAAAATGTTAAATCCCATGGCTTCAGGGGTTATTCTCTGTAAGTTTTTAGGGTCCGACAAAAATTCCCAGGCAGTATTCATATCCGTTTTAATACATTGTTTTGCGTGTAATTGGTATAGTTGCATAGGTCTTGAATCTGTTTTATTACAAAGATACTATTTTGTTTAACTTTAAAGATATTTTCGTTAAACATTTTAACTATTTATTCTTTAGTTTATCGCTATATTTGAAGCTAGTTTTAAACAAACAAAACAGTATAACACCATGAAAAAAACACTTCTTTTATTATTGATGATTACGTCTCTTGAGGGCTTTTCTCAAATTGTTGCGCCACAACCCAGTCCTTCAGTGACCCTTAATCAAACGGTTGGATTAAGTGAAGTAACCCTTAAATATTCAAGACCTGCCATGAGGGGTAGAACAGTAATGGGTAATTTAGTTCCCTATAATGCCATTTGGAGAACAGGCGCCAATGCCAACACTACATTAACTGTAAATACTGCTTTTGAATTTGGCGGGACTTCCTTAGAAGCAGGTACTTATGCCTTATTTACTAAGCCAGCTCCAAACCAATGGGAAGTGTTTTTATACCGTAAAAATGACAATTGGGGTGCGCCAGCTGTTTGGGATCCTTCATTAATTGTGGCAACAGCCACTGTAAGTACTCAGCAAACAGAAAGAACCATGACTTCTTTTTCTATAAATATTAATGAAATTACCCTCAACGGGGCCCATTTAGAAATTCACTGGGAAAACACTTTATTGGCAGTGCCTTTTAGCGTACCTACCGATCAAATGGTGATGGATTCTATAGAAAAGACCTTAAATCAAGCGCCAACTGCGAATGATTACTACACTGCTGCAGTCTATTTATTAACAGCAGATAAAGACGTAAAAACGGCTTTGGAATATATGGACACTGCTATGGCACAGATTGAAAAACCTGCTTTTTGGCAATTGAGACAACAGTCTTTGTTATTTGCTAAAGCTGGAATGGTCAAAAAAGCAATTGCAGCAGCTGAAGCTTCTTTGGCTGGAGCCAAAGAAGCCAATAATATGGATTATGTAAAAATGAATACAGATTCATTGGCAGAATGGCGTAACTAAATATTTTAGCGTGCTAAGGTGCTGTTTGTTTTTCCTTTAAAAAAACGGACAGCACATGTGCGCATACTACAACCAAGACACATCCCAATACATTGAGCCACAAATAGGACATGAGGTCTAAATAGAAGCTGAGAATAACCAGTATTTGTGTGATAATTGCCCCGTAGAATACGGCTTTCCCTTTAATGTATTTAAAGAAAAATGCCAACAGAAATATCCCCAAAACGTTTCCGTAAAAGATTGATCCAATGATGTTGACCAATTGAATGAGGTTTTCAAATAGGTTGGCTACACTGGCAATACAAATGGCTATAACACCCCATCCAAAAGTAAACCATTTGGTCATTTTTAAATAGTGGCCTTGGTCCTTAGAAGCTGGTGCAAAGCGTCGGTAAAGATCTATACTCGTAATAGTACCTAAGGCATTTAATTCCGAGGCGGTAGAAGACATGGCTGCAGAGAGTATTACGGCCAATAAAAGTCCAATAAGCCCTTTGGGCAAATAGTGTAATATGTAGTAAATAAACACATAGTCTTTGTCGTTTTCTGCAATAGTGGGATCTGCTTTTTTAAGGAGTGTCTTTGTTTGACTCCTAAGCTCTTTTTCTTGTTTTTGAAAGTCTTTTAAAATCAAATTGGCCTTATTTGCCGCTTCCGTTTTATGGTCCTCCAAAGCATTTAAATAATTTATTTGCCAAGTGGCGCGCTCTGTTTGAATCTTTGAAAGGGATGTTTTCAGAGATTCGTATTGGGCAATGTACTCAGGGGCTTCCATGGCCTTTTGTGCGGCTGGGTTAAAATGTATGGGATTGGCATTAAACTGAAAGAATACAAATACCATTACACCAACACCTAGAATGAAAAATTGCATGGGAATTTTCAAGATTCCATTGAAGACTAGGCCCAATTGGCTTTCCCTTTTAGACTTGCCTGAAAGGTATCTTTGGACCTGACTTTGGTCGGTACCAAAGTAGGAGTGCTAAGAAAAAACCGCCTGTAATACCACTCCAAAAAGTATAGCGGTTGTTGGGATCTAGGCTAAAATCTAGGACGTCTAATTTACCAGACTGTTCGGCAATAGTGAGGGCTTTACTGAAATTGACATCGGCCGGTAGGCCAGAAACAATCATGTAAAATGCCACAAACATACCGCCCATGATCACAAACATTTGCTGCTTTTGGGTGACGTTAACTGCTTTTGTTCCCCCGCTTACGGTATAGACAATCACTAGTCCTCCTATAATAACCACCAAGAGTTTGAGTGGCCAACCCAATACGGCAGAGAGAATTATGGCGGGTGCAAAGATGGTAATTCCTGCGGACAGCCCCCTTTGTACCAAAAACAGTAGTGCGGTGAGCGTTCTGGTTTCTCCATTAAACCGTTTCTCTAAAAATTCATAGGCTGTCTCCACCTGTAACCGATCGTATAATGGAATAAACACCAATATAATAACTAGCATGGCGAGGGGCAATCCAAAATAGAATTGTACAAAACCCATTCCGTCGTGATAGGCCTGACCTGGTGTAGACAGAAAAGTTATGGCAGAGGCTTGAGTGGCCATGACAGATAAGCCTACTGTGGCCCAATTGGCTTCTTTCCCGCCTAGTACATAGTCCCTTACATTTTTACTTCCTTTGGTTTTCCATAGTCCATAACCCACTATGAATAGTAGGGTGAAAACTAGGATACTCCAATCTAGTAGGCTCATATCTAATTTTTAAGGGCTTGTTTTTCTATGTTTTGTGGCACGGAAATCATATTGGTAAACAATCGGTAAGCACCAGGAACGCCAGCAGGCAATTCCCTAAAGAAACTCAGGCCTGTATATATGAAGTGGCCTTTTCCAAATGGCGCAACTAATAAACTGCCTTGGGTGGGCGCCTCTGTACCATCTTTTATTTCTAGTATTGGNTTNTATGCTTTGTCCCATTTGTTTGGGAAATACAGTCCCCGTTCTTGCACCCATCCCTCAAAGTCTTTGGTGTCTATTTTATTGGGAAAGGATAATATGGGGTGTTTGGGATCTATAAAGCGAACCGGCGCGTTTTCTCTGGTTACCCTATCTCTAGACAGGTAAAGCGGGTAGGGGGCTAGTTTAAATAGGTTGTCTGAATTCCTGGCCGCAGTATTGTATTGGCTAATTAAAACGCCTCCATTTTTTACATATTCTCCAAGAATGTTTTTATTTAATGCCAAACCATCTATGACATTCAAAGCCCTTATTCCTAGTATAATAGATTGGTATTTGGTTAGGTCTAAACTCCCTAAATCATTTGGATTTAATAGGTGAACCACATATCCTATGGCTTCGAGACTTTCTGGGATTTTATCTCCTGCACCCATAATATACCCTATGTGACTGCCTCTTTTTTGTATGTTGAGTCTGACAAATTTCGTGCTTGAAGTTTCAAGCACCACTTGAGAGGGAATGTGGTCATAGCTAATAGTGACCATATTTTTATCAAAGAGATCTTCCTTTGTTGCCACTTTAAATAAACCTTGGGCTTGACTGTCTTTAGTTGGGGGAGTTACCCTAAAAGTAAATAGTGCGCTTGCACCTTTTTCTTTGATATTAAACGAGTGAAATGAAGGGCTTACGCTCCAATCGCTGGGGAGCGATAAAGAGACCTGACCGCTTTGGTTGGCCGCTTTGGCGCTGAGTGTNATTTGAACTTCTTTGGATTCGGTGTCCGGAAATAAAACCACTTCTTGATTGGGTTTTAGGGAGAGTTTTGGGGCTATCTTAAACAGTTCCCAGAGTTCTCCTTTGTCTGGTTCCGCATGCCTGTATACCAAAGGAAGTTCGTAGTCAATGATGCTACCCTCAAAATCTAAGCCTAATTTTATAGTAACTGAGGCTGGAGACTCGGCTTTTCCAATAAGCGTTGGATCTGTCACTTTGTACATCCCTAAAGTGGCGGGTTCATTGAGCCAATAGGGGTTACTATATGGACTGTCTTCTGGTAATTTCATTAAAATGGATTGACTGTATTTTTGATTTTGATCCAAATCTTTTGGGGAGAATACTTCTAGTTTAATAGCGCCTTTTAGGCTTATATTTTGGACACTTATGCCTTTTGCGTTTCTGGCCACCAATGCAACAACAGCTTCCATTTTCTCTCCAGGATTGCTATAGGCTTGAGGGCTTAAAAAAGCCATATGTAGTCCAGAAACATCTGCGATGATTGTTTTTATTTGTGCCGTTTTCTGCTCCTTCCAAAAAGGATCGTTAATCTTTTGTATTAGCTGGTAGGCAGCCAATAGGTCTTTTAAGTGTGTTGCGGGATCGTTGAAATTGAAATTTTCTTGGATGGGTTTTAATAATTTTTGAATTTCAAGGCCTTCGGGGATTCTATTCCAAGTAGTGTCTATTCCGTCAAAAAGAGATGCATTGTTTGGGAAATCTCCTTTTAAAAATTCTAGGTATTCATTTTCTGCCCCCCTTTGATTTAACCTCCCAAAGCCTTGGCATAAATGCTGGCTGCTGGCCAAGGAAGCTATCTCATTGTTGGAGATGCCTAAACTTGGGTAGTAAACGCCTACATCTAAAGTAATTAAACCCTTTTTTGAAGCGGCGCTAAACTTTTCTTCAGATCCGTAAAACCACCAAGAAGTATTGAAAAACACCCTTTTTGGTTGCCATGGGCTTAGGGTGTTTAATTGCGTAGGGTATGCTTTTGTAGCAGCCAAATCAAATGCTTCCATACTCAATAAAGCACTTGAGGTGTGGTGGCCGTGTGTGCTGCCCGGTGTTCTGTGGTCAAATCTATTGATGATAACATCTGGCCTGAGTTGTCTGATGGTTTTTACAACATCTGAAAGTACAGCTTCTTTGTTCCATATTTCTAAGGTCTCGTCTGGGTGTTTGGAAAAACCAAAGTCATTGGCCCGAGTAAAATACTGATTGCCACCGTCTATTTTCCTTGCGGCCAGTAATTCTTGTGTTCTAAGTACGCCCAAAAGTGCCCTAATTTCTGTTCCTATTAAATTTTGCCCTCCGTCTCCTCTAGTTAAGGAAAGATAAGAAGTGGTGGCATGACTGTAGTTGGATAAATAAGAGATGAGCCTGGTGTTTTCGTCATCGGGATGGGCTGCTATATAAAGTACGTTTCCTAAAAAATTAAGCTGCTGAATAGATTGGTGTATTGTGGCGCTACTTTTAGGGGTAAAATCTTGTGCTTGTAGGGTAATTAAACCTAAAAACATGGCGCAAAAAGCCTTGGATTTGCTCATTTTCATCTTTTAAAGTTCTTGCTTTTTTAATAAAAGGACGCCTTTTTGTAAGAATAAATTATTTGGATAGGTGACCAAGGTACCTTCATCTGTTTTTAATTCTACGTAAAATGCCCTTACATCTGTGATAATGGCTTCAAGAGGAAAATCGTCGTCCTGAATTTTAATTCTATCCCCAATTTTAAAAGGAAAGGAGAAAAACAATATAATTCCTGCGCTAATATTGCTTAGTATAGACCAGGTAGCGAATAGTGCAACCCCTAATATGGCAAAGAAAGAAGATAGTACTAAGCCCAAATCTTCTAATTTCACCCCCCATATAATCAACAGAGACACCAGGCCAATACTGCTAATCCCTATGCTGCTGTACTTGACAATTAGCTTGGTTCTTGAAGTGTTTAAATCACTTATTTTCCCTACTTTTTTGATCGCTTTTGTACTGATAAATTTAAAAATCAACAAACCAATGAGCAGGGCGATTGTACTGTAAATTTCTTGTAAATGGGACTGAATAAAAGGATTCATTTGTTGGTGTTTTTAGTGTTTTGGCCTAAGGATACTATTATTTTATTTGCAAATTGGTCTTTAATTCTGACGCAGTAGGTCTAAATACACAGGCCTTTAGTGATATTCTGGGTTGCCTAAAAGTGCTTTAAGCGTGGCGTACACTTTTTGAGTTGGCAACCCCACTACATTGTTATAACTGCCGTTAATTTTTGTTATTCCTACAAGTCCCAACCATTCTTGAATACCATAAGCACCCGCTTTATCATAGGGTTTGTAATGGCCTACATAATATTCAATTTCATTTTGCGACAAAGGGGCAAAAGTAACTTCAGTTGCTTCACTACATTGGATTTTTTTGCCTTTATAAGTAAAATAGACCGCCGTATATACCCAGTGAGTGTCTGCCGAAAGACGGCTTAACATGGCTGTGGCTTCTTTATGGTCTTTTGGTTTTCCAAGGGCCGCTTCTTTATGCCAAACAATGGTGTCTGAAGTAATGAGCACAGAATTTCCCAAACTTTCTTCGGAAAAGGCGCTGGCCTTTAATTCAGCCAAATAAGCAGGTATTTGCTGGGCTACCAGTTCAGTAGGGAAAACCTCATCTACTTCCCTTACTTGAATGTCTACGGTAAACCCCATGTCTTCAAAGAATTTTTTTCTTCTGGGAGATCCTGAAGCTAAAATAATTTTATGATCGGGGTATTGAAGGGACATTGTTTTAAAGATTTTAGTTAAAAATATGGGTTTAGTCTGTTTGAGCGTCTGTATTACTCGCCCATTTCCCTTGAACTTTAAGTACTTGCTCTATGACATCTCTAACACAACCTTCTCCGCCATTGAGGTGAGAAATATATTCAGATACCGCTTTAACCTCTGGGACCGCATTTTGCGGGCAAGTAGGAAGTCCTATGAATTGCATGGGTGGAATATCCGGAATGTCGTCACCCATATAAAGGACCTCTTTAGGGTCTATTTTATAGCCGTCTAAATATTCATGTAAAGGCTCCATTTTATGGTGGGCTCCCATGTATATGTCTTTAACTCCCAGCGCTTTAAAGCGGTCTCTGACCCCTTCATTGGTTCCTCCGGAGATGAGGCAAACCCTAAAACCTTTATCTAAAGCCGTTTTTACTGCATAACCATCTTTTACGCTTACTTTCCTAAGTAGTTCTCCACTGGTCGTGATGAGTACTTGTCCGTCTGTAAATACCCCATCAATATCAAAGACGAAGGTGGTGATATTTGGCAATAATTTTTTATAACTCATGCTTGTATTTTTCTTGAATAGCGTCGCTAATATATTGGTAAATCTTTTTTTGACTAACAGATTCTAATGAGGCTATATGGCTTTTAATGGTGTTGGTGTCTCCTCTTCTCGCAGGTCCCGTTTGGGCCTTATCTGGCCCTAAATCTAGGGCATTATGAACGGTTTGTTCCATTAAAGGTCCTAATAATTTAAAGTCTATCTCATTAGACTTACAGTATGATGCCGCCTCAGAAAAAAGAAAATTAGAAAAATTATTCACCCAAACCGCTGCCAAATGAATTGATTTTCTTTTGTTAGAATCGAAAAAATCTACCCGAGAACTCACCCCTTTAGCTAGCGCACTAAGTGTTTCAATACCTTCTTTTTGGGAGGCTTCCAGAAGCAGTGGCACCTTTGAAAAATCAATAAATTCATTAGAGCCAAATGTTTGCAAGGGATAAAATACCCCAGTAGCAGTATGTTTTTTAAGTNCGGAAATAGGTATGCTCCCTGAACAATGACAAACCAGTGCATTTGGAGCATNAATCTGATTAGAAACGGATTCTATNGCCCTGTCAGAAATAGCTAAAAAAACCAAATCTTCCAAGATTATTTTATTGAAATCTGAACGAGTCTCTACATGATTAAATTGCGCTAATTCTCCTTCATTTCTACCAAGAATTAAGCTGGGAGAATAGTCCTTTAAACTGCCGAACAAATGAAACAATTGGCGCGCGAGCCTTCCGGTTCCAATAATTGCTATAGAAATCATACTCAAAAATAGGATAAATAAGCGGGTTAATAAGGACTTTAAATAGTTTTTATATACTGTTTTTACCATTTAATCACGAGGTAAAAAGAGAAAAAGGCCGTACTTTTATACCCAAAAATTGCACCTTATATCATGATTGAAACCTTAAAGAAAATACTTTTCTCTACCAGACTTATGTCTGTATTGTTTATTGCGTTTGCCACTGCAATGGCTTTTGGTACTTTTATAGAGAGTTGGTACTCAACAGAAACCGCCAGAATATGGATATATAATGCCACTTGGTTCGAAACCATGATGGTGTTTTTTGTCATAAACTTTGCAGGAAATATTAAGCGTTATGGATTGTTAAAATGGAAAAAGTGGCCCGTATTACTGCTCCACATTTCTTGGGTGCTCATTATTATTGGTGCATTTGTTACGCGTTATATTAGTTATGAAGGAATGATGCCCATTAGAGAGGGTGAAACAGAAAAAATCTTTTATTCAGACAAAACCTATGTGACCCTTATGGTAGATGGAGAGAAAGATGGTCAGCCAGCAAGGCGAACTTTTGAAGACCATGCTATTTTCACTCCTGAGGCCAAGAAAACATCTTTGCCTTGGAATTCTAACTTTGCAGAGCAAGATTTTAATATAGCATTTGTCTCCTTTCAGCAGGGGGCTAAAGAAGGTGTTATTGAAGACCCTAATGGAACGGATTTTTTAAAAATTGTAGAAGCAGGAGATGGGAATAGACACGATCACTTCTTGGAGTCAGGAAGTGTGACCAGTATTCACAACATTCTTTTTGCTTTAAATGAAGAGACCCCTGGGGCAATTAATATTAATACAACAGTGAATCCTTATACCATAAACACTCCTTTTGAGGGAGATTTTATGCGAATGGCAGACCAATTTCAGGGAGCCGTAATTAAAGACAGTGTTCAGGAATTACAACTCAGGTCACTTTACAATGTGGGCGGCATGCAGTTTGTTATTCCTGAATTACCTATGAAAGGAACCAATGGAATAGTGGCTGTTCCAGAAGATGAAAAGACTCCTGAGACTAAAGATGCCTTAACGGTTCAAATCAGCAGTGGAGGAGAAACCAAACAAATGACCATCTTAGGGACAAAAGGGTTGGCCAGTTTTTCACAAAAACAGACCATAGGAGGATTAGACTTTACTTTAGGCTACGGTTCAAAAGTGTACGAATTGCCATTTTCTGTTAAATTAAATGACTTCATAGCCCAAAAATACCCCGGAACAGAAAAAGGCTATGCGTCTTTTATGAGTAAAGTTACGGTAGAAGATGAGCGGCCTTTTGACTATGATATTTTCATGAACCATGTATTAGACCACGGAGGTTATCGATTTTTCCAATCGAGCTTTCACCCAGATGAAAAAGGCACTGTACTGTCTGTAAGTCATGATTTTTGGGGTACATGGATTACCTATATTGGTTATTTTTTACTCTATATTGGACTCATGGGGATCTTATTTTTTNGAAATACCCGATTCAAAGACCTCTCAAGATCTATTGAGAAGGTAAAGGCCAAGAAAGCATTATTGTCTTTGGTGTTTTTATTTGGGAGTATTACTGCCTCTTTGGCCCAACAGGCCGATGCCGCTTCAGAAGACTCCCATGCACACAGCAACACACCGCTAACTGACCTACAAATTGCCCTAGAAAAAACAACGNTTTCTCCAGCGCATGCAGTAAAGTTTGGCGCCTTGGTTATCCAAGACGACGGAGGAAGAATGAAGCCTATAAATACGTTTGCTTCAGAGCTTTTAAGAAAATTGAGTTTTAAGACCAAATACGAAGGTCTGAACCCAGACCAAGTATTGCTCTCTATGATGCTCAATCCAGCCCTTTGGTACAATACACCTTTTATAGCATTAGATAAGAAAGGCCAAAATGACAGCCTTAGAAATATTTTAGGATTGCCCTCAGGACAAAGAATGGTTAGGGCTACAGATTTCTTTGACGCCTCTGGAGCTTATAAATTAGCGCCATTCCTTCAGGATGCCTATGCGACAACAAACCCAAATAAATTTCAAAAAGATTTTCAAGACATAGACCTTAGATTGGGTTTATTGAACAGGGCTTTGGGAGGAGAAATTATAAAAATATTCCCGCTTTTAAATGATGAAAATAACAAATGGATCTCTGCAGTAGCGTTTCGTTCAGGGAAGCATGTGATTGGCGATAGCTTGTATGCAAATTTTGTTAAAAACGCAGTGCCATTTTATCTCATGAGTTTAGAAAAAGCCATTGTCACAGGAGATTACAGTTCTGCAGACAAATTGTTAGACGCTTTTACTCAGAATCAAAACAACCATGGTAGTGAGGTTATGCCCGCTCCTGAAAAAATTCAGGCGGAAATTTTCTACAACCAATTGGATATTTTCAATAAGCTTTATAGATATTATGCCCTGATAGGCGTGGTGATGTTTTTCTTCTTAGTATTTCAAATATTTAAAGACAGGCGTTTCTTGCGCTACGGAATATTTGGTTTTAAAGGAATTGTCTGGCTTTTGTTTTCTGCCCATACAGCTGGTTTAGTGATCAGATGGTACATTTCAGGCCACGCACCCTGGAGTGATGCTTATGAAAGTATTCTTTATGTGTCTTGGGCTACACTGCCATGGGTATTGCACTAGGAAGAAAGAGTGATTTAACCTTAGCCGCAACTACATTTGTTACTGCTATGTTATTGTGGATAGCCCACCAAAGTTGGGTAGATCCGGCAGTAGCTAACTTAGTTCCTGTACTAGACAGTTATTGGCTTATGATTCATGTGGCGGTTATAGTAGGGAGTTATGGTCCCTTGACGGTAGGTATGATACTTGGTATAGTTTCACTGATCCTCATGATCATGTCCAATGAAAAGAATAAAAAGCGCATGGACCTGAACCTTAAGGAACTGACTATTATTAATGAATTGGCTTTAACAGTTGGCCTGATCATGCTGACTATAGGAAATTTCCTTGGCGGGCAATGGGCCAATGAAAGTTGGGGAAGGTACTGGGGTTGGGATCCAAAAGAGACCTGGGCCCTCATATCTATTTTAATCTACGCCTTTGTTATTCACACTAGACTGGTGCCAGGACTGAGAAATAGGTGGACCTTTAATTTCTTGAGTGTGGTAGCCTATGCCAGTATAATGATGACCTATTTTGGGGTGAACTTTTACCTCGTAGGACTGCATTCTTATGCCAGTGGAGCCCAAGTAATTACACCAAGTTTTATTTGGTACTGCGTTATTGGTGTTATACTACTCGGTGGCTTTAGTTATTGGAAGCACCATAAAGTATTCAAAAAATAAGTACTTTTAAAAAGACCAAAATATTACTTATGGAACTTAAGAAATCTGGAATAAATACCCTCTGTACCCATTATGGTGAATTGGAAGANCCCATTTATAAGGGCGCTGTTTCCCCTTTATACATGAGCACTTCTTATGCTTTTGAAGACGTAGCTGTAAAACGTTACCCCAGGTATTTTAACACCCCCAANCAAGTAGCCTTGGCTAAAAAAATTGCAGCTCTAGAACACTGTGAGGCTTCACTTATATTTGGAAGTGGGATGGCAGCGGTGAGTACTGCTATGTTGGCTTTTTTAAGTGCTGGAGACCATGTGGTGTTGCAGAAAACACTTTACGGCGGCACCTATAATTTTGTTGTAGAAGAGTTAGCGCGCTTTGGTATTAGCTATACTTTCACTAAAGGATTGGCTCCAAATGACTTTGAAGCGGCTTTACAAGACAATACTAAAGTCATATATATAGAAACACCTTCCAATCCATTGCTCACTATTACAGATTTAAAAGCGGTTGGAGTCATTGCTAAAAAGGCAGGTATTGTNAGTATGATAGACAATACTTTTGCCAGTCCAGTAAACCAAAACCCTGCAGATTTTGGGATAGATGTGATTATTCACTCTGCTACGAAATATATGGGCGGGCACTCTGACATATGCGCAGGAGCTGTAGCGGCTTCTCAGGCGCACATTGACCAGGTGTTTAGGTTGGCTAAAAACTTTGGTGGCTCCTTAAGTGATTATACGGTCTGGTTGCTCGAAAGAAGTATTAAGACTATGGGAATACGCGTGAAAGCCCAAAATGAAAACGCGATGGAGATGGCTACTTATCTAGAAGCACATCCAGAGGTATCTAAGGTGTACTACCCTGGTTTGAAAAGCCATCCGGACCACGAATTAGCCGCTGCACAAATGAGTGGTTTTGGCGGAATGCTGTCTTTTGAATTAAGAGAAGGCCTGAATGCGAGCGCTTTTCAAAAAGCCTTACAATTAATCAAGCCATCCATGAGTTTAGCAGGTATAGAAAGCACCTTGCTTTCTCCAACCCTTACTTCTCACGCACTGCTGAGCCCTGAGGAAAGAAAACACCAAGGCATTNCAGATGGACTGATTCGTTTCTCTGTAGGAATTGAGGAAGTTGACGCTTTGCAATTAGACATTGATCAGGCCATTAAAAGCCTGTTATAAAAACAAAAAAATGAAACTAGATATACTTGCCTTTGGGGCACATCCAGATGACGTTGAATTAGGNGCAGGTGCTACGATTGCTAAGGAAATAAGTCTTGGTAAAAAAGTTGGGATAGTAGATCTCACAAGGGGGGAACTGGGGACTAGAGGTACCGCAGAAATTAGAGATGCGGAAGCCAAAGCTGCAGCGGAATCTTTAGGGGTCGTTGTTAGAGAAAATCTTGAATTGGCAGATGGTTTTTTTCAAAACAATAGTGAAAGTCAATTGCTGGTTATTGAAATGATCAGAAAATATAGACCAGAAGTGGTGTTGTGTAATGCCATTAGAGACAGGCATATAGATCACGGAAAGGGAAGTGCTTTAGTAAGCGACGCCTGTTTTTTAAGTGGTCTCATTAAAATTGAAACCATAGACGCTCAAGGTGCGCCACAACAAGCTTGGAGACCTAAGCAAGTATACCATTACATTCAATGGGAAAATATTACCCCTGACTTTGTGGTAAACGTTTCAGGTTTTTTAGCCCATAAAGAAGCGGCTATTTTGGCCTATGGTTCTCAGTTTTTTAATCCAGATAGCAAAGCCCCACAAACGCCCATTAGCTCCAAAAACTTTTTAGATTCTGTTAAGTACCGGGCCCAAGATTTAGGGAGGCTTATAGGTGTAGCAGCAGCGGAAGGTTTTACGGTAGAAAGACCAGTAGCAGTGGAGCAACTGGATCATTTAATTTAACCGCTAAATATTTGACAGTTAGGTGGTTTGTTCTAACCATATAACACTTAATTCAAACTCCTCTGTTTTGGTTACTTTATTACCTACTTTAAGATTTAAAATAAGTACTTTTTTTTGCAAATACCCTAAGATTTATTTTGATAGCTAGATGGAAATAAATTATATTTGCAGCCAATTACAAATGGTGGTTGTAGCTCAGCTGGTTAGAGCGCTGGTTTGTGGTACCAGAAGTCGCCGGTTCGAACCCGGTCTTCCACCCAGAATTAAAGCCTTACTTTTAAGTAAGGCTTTTTTTGTGGCTCAAATTAAGAACACAAAAAATCCCCAGCTTTCACTGGGGATTAAATTCTTAAAATATTATGAGCTTATTTACCCGCCTTGTCTACGGTAATTCTGTTAGCTCTATTCGCCAGTTCCCAAGCCGTATAAAATACCAAACGACTTCTGTTTTCTAATAAGTCATAGTTTATTTTATCTGGAGTATCTCCAGGTTTGTGGTAGTCATCATGGGTACCGTTAAAATAAAATATAATTGGAATATTATTTTTAGCAAAATTGTAGTGGTCAGACCTGTAATAAAAACGGTTTGGATCGTTCTCATCATTATAGGTGTAATCTAACTCAACTTTAGTGTACTTTTCATTAACTTCTTCAGAGAGTTCATGTAATTCAGTACTTAGTTTGTCAGATCCAATGAGGTAAATGTAATTCCTGTCGCCTTCTCTTTTTGGGTCAATTCTCCCTACCATATCAATATTTAGATTGGCTACCGTATTGGCCAATGGAAAAATAGGATCTACATCTGTGTAATACTGAGATCCTAACAATCCTTTTTCTTCCCCAGTTACATGTAAGAAAACAATAGACCTTTTAGGCCCTTTTCCTTGGTCTGCAGCGGTTTTAAAAGCCTCTGCAATCTCTAATAAAGCTACTGTTCCTGAGCCGTCGTCGTCTGCACCATTGTGAATTTCTCCTTTACTGTTTACCCCTACGTGGTCTAAGTGAGAAGAAATTACAATATACTCCTCTGGAAATTCGCTTCCTTTTAAGAAAGCCACCACATTTTCTGACTGTACTTCTTTATTAGCACTCTGTACTGCAAAAGATAGCGGTAAGTCTAAAACCTTTGGTTGGTGGTCTGTAGCAATATTGGCAAGCATTTTGTTAGCTAATTCAGTATTTAAAAAGAAAGATGGCATACTTTCTTTTGCCATAGCTTTAATGCCCATGCTTCCACTATCATTGTCTTTCATATAAGAAAACCTTCTCTGGTAACGGTCAAAATTGGCTTGGTCAAAAAACAATACTGCAACAGCACCTTTTTCTTTAGCTACTGCTACTCTTTTAGAAAGTGCCTCAGATATATTACTCCATTTACTGGCTTCTTCAGATCCAGAAAGCACAAAATGGCCGCTGGCATCTTTAGGTTCACCAGATTTTACAAGAACTACTTTTCCGCTCACCTCTAGATCAGTGTAGTCTGAGTAGTCGCCTTCTTCAATCCCATAACCTGCATATACAATTTGATCAAAATCTCCTTCAAAAGAAGTGAAACCCATAAACCCTTCTCCATTTTCCATAGAAACATCTCCCATACTAAGTTGTCCAGTTGGCAGTTTTCTAACTTCTAATGCAATGGGTTGAAAATAATCGTCTCCTCCTTTAGCAGCAGGAATTCCTAAAGAAACATATTGCTTCTTTAAGTATGCAATGGCCATTTTTTGTCCTGGCTCTCCTGTTTCTCTTCCTTCAAATTCGTCAGAGGCATAGGTATATAGGTGCTCTTTAAGCTCCCCTTCAGTAATTGTTTTTGCAAAAGCCTGAGGATCTGCAGCATTTGACTTTACCTGCTTTTGAGCATGTAAAGTACCCATGGTTAATCCAAGGGCTATTAAGGTTAATTTTTTCATACGTATGATTAGATTAGTATTTAAGCGCCCCTAAAATAGTAAATTAAGCCTAATAGGCTTTGTTTTTAAGAAAATATTAAGGGCCTTGAACCCACAATAGAAAGGAAGCCTATTAAATGAATATTGGCCCATATGGATATGCCATATTTTATGTTTATTTTAGTAGGCAAACAACCAAAAAATCAATCTAATGCAAACAATAGCATGGAAAGGCGTTATGCCAGCTGTCACTACAAAATTCACTTCAGAAGATCAGTTAGACCTTAAT
>JGI26079J46598_1000500_pt1 | contig 15960 bp, 20 predicted proteins | sample SaaInl59LU_5_DNA_FD_46598 | JGI IMG/M metagenome (IMG submission 46598) | reverse complement strand
GCCGTGATTATCGTGGCTATTGTAAAAATGTTTCAACCGTATATTGGCCAATTCATCTAAACAACTATGAGCCTACCCTGGTACCAAACCTGGTTTAACACCCCCTATTACCACGACCTTTATCAACATCGTGACCTGACCGAGGCCAGAGGATTTATTGAATCATTGTGCCAAAATTTAGGCGTTAACGAAGGCGAGATTGCGATTGATATGGCTTGCGGTAGAGGGCGGCACGCTCAGGTTCTTGCAAACCAAGGGTTGGAAACTTTGGGTATTGATTTAAGTCCTGAAAGCATTGCCTTTGCAAACCAATTCGCACATGAAGGTCTCGAATTCCGTGTAGGAAATATGCTCGAACCACTGCAGGCACCTCCGGCAGATTGGGTTTTCAACCTCTTTACCAGCTTTGGTTATTTTGAAGACGACACCATGCACGCTGCGGCCATTACGCACATGGCGGGCGCATTAAAACCTGGTGGTAAACTTGTCTTGGATTACATGAATGCTAAAAAAATTGCGGCCCAATTAATCCCACAAGATTCAGTTCAAACGGAATTGGCGCAGTATACAATCACTCGCCGCATTGAGAATGAAAGTATTATAAAAACTATTTCCTTTGAAGAGCCTGGGTGCAACATTCTTCAGTTCGAAGAGCGTGTCAGAGCATTTACGGCCAAGGAACTGAAGCGTTTTATGGAAGGCGCCGGACTACATGTTTTAGAATTGCACGGGAACTATGACTTATCGCCTTTTTTGCCTGAAGAAAGCGACCGATTGATTATTATTGCCCAAAAACCATCACATTCATGATTTGGCTTGTTTTAATTCTTAGCGTTGCTATTGGTGCGGGAGCTGCCTGGGTCGTACCCACAGATTCCAAGACATTCAAATACTTGCTTTCCTTTTCTGGAGCATTTCTCTTCGCTACGTTATTGACGCACATGCTTCCCGAAATCTTTGAACACGGAAATTGGAACATGGGATGGTGGGTAATGCTGGGATTCGCGATCCAATTGCTCTTAGATCACCTGAGCGAAGGTCTAGAGCACGGTCACTTGCACACGAAGCAAGCGAAAATTCCATGGCTTGCCATTTCCGGCCTACTGCTACATGCTTTTCTAGAAGGCATGCCGCTTTCAACCACCGATATTTCCGGACATAATCACGCCACCGGAGGATTTCTGTGGGCGATTGCGCTGCATAAACTACCCATTGCCCTGCTTGTAACAGGTGCCTTAAGAAAAGCAGGCGTAAGACGCTCAACTTTGATCGGAATATTGGCCCTTTTTGCGTTCGCAACACCTGCCGGCGCATTAACAGTCAATACAATTAACGTTCAACAATGGAGCCTTCAATTGCTTGCAATTGCCGTAGGTATACTACTCCATGTAAGCACGACCATTCTTTTCGAAAGTTCACAAAACCACAGGTTCAATGCCGTAAAATTGATCTTTGTACTCGCAGGCATGCTGCTAGCGGGTTGGATCAATTCTAGTATGACTCTTTAGCAGTCTAAATGTCGTCATAGATAAAACCTAATAGGATTTATGAAGGCAACCGATTTGACTATCGTACTTTTGACCTTAGTAAATAATTAAAACCAAAATAAAATGGCTGTATTAGTCGGTAAAAAAGCGCCAGATTTCACTGCTTCTGCAGTGATCAACGGCGAAGAAATCGTTGAAAACTTCAAACTATCAGATTACGCAGGTAAGTACGTGATCTTATTTTTCTACCCAAAGGACTTCACTTTTGTTTGTCCTACGGAATTGCATGCGTTCCAAGCACGCAAGGAAGAATTCGCTGCTAAAGGGGTTGAATTGATCGCCGTATCTACAGATACTGAGCAGAGCCACTGGGGTTGGTTGCAAATGAGCAAAGACCACGGCGGTATTGAAGGCGTTACCTACCCAATCGTTGCAGATACCAACAAAACCATCTCGCACAACTACGATGTACTTAATGGCGAATGGTCCTACGACGAAGACGGCAACCTAACTTCTACAGGTGAAATGATCGCGTATCGTGGCTTGTTCTTGATCGATAGAGAAGGAACAGTTATGCACCAGTTGGTCAACTTCTTCCCATTGGGTCGCTCTGTAGACGAAGCGATGCGTATGGTGGATGCACTTCANTACTTCGAAGAGAAAGGTGAAGTTTGCCCTGCAAACTGGACACCAGGTAAGGAAGGGATGAAAGATACGCACGAAGGTGTAGCTGATTACCTTGCAAAACACTAAGTAAAGCTTTGCTTTAAGTCCTTAAAAGCCGCGCCCTTTGGCGCGGCTTTTTTTATGCCCGGCCACCGCNGTTTCAGGCAATTTCACTCTTTTAAGAAAAAACTACACTTTTTTTGCAAGNCGCGTGAACTACGTTGATATAAATGCGTTTAGGTATATATGGAACATTCTGCGCAAGCAGATTTTCATGGCGGTTTAGGTAGAAAGGGAGCTTGGCGGCTCCCTTTCGTTTTTTACACCTGTGCGCAAAATTTTAGACAAAAAAAACACCCCCGGGCGCTCCGCGCCCGGGGGTGTTTGCATTTAAATTGCTACCGACCTATTTAGTGAGGTCAATCAATTTTCGAAGGTATTCTTCCTTACTTGCAGCCGAACCTTCAACTAAAACACCATCTTTAAACGACGCTAAGAAGGGCAAATTACTCACACCTGCTGCTTTACGAGCTCCTTCATTATGCTCTGCGTTCACTTCCAAGAACAACACATCGCTTTGCTCTTCTTCGTTGCTCACTCGCTTGTATTTAGGTGCAAACATTTTACAAGCACCACACCAATCCGCATGGTATTTCACAACCACACGTTTATTGTTTTTTACCAATTGATCAAAATCTGCATCGGTCGCTACTGTTACTGCCATTGTATAGAGGTATTAAATTATTTCTTACATCAAAAGTACATAGACGAAATCATCAGCAGAAAAGATTCTTATTGATGTTCTCTATCTACTTATTACTAAAGTTCTACCTGGGCCTTGTAATCCCTGTGGTACAAGTCCCGAACCAAACCATCCGAAACCCCGATTTTAGGAACATAAATATGGTCACAACCCGACCAAAGCATTGCCTTTTGATAGATGGGCAAAGCATGTACGATTATGTCCGCACGATCAAAATTGAGTCCCACTTCGGTCACTCGTTCCTCAGCAGATAAAGAGTTCAAAAATTCCTGCTGCTCAGAAACGTAAGAATATTCCAACGGTGTTTGAAGAGAACGCATGCTGAGCTTGTGAAGCTTATTGATATTTCCTCCTGCACCGATCGCAGCCTTGTCAGTAATGGGCGCTGCATTTTTTTGCAGCCAATGCTCCATTCTTGTCCACTCTTCTTGTTGCACGAGGTTATTCAGCAATCGCACTCCGCCGACACGGAAGCTTTTTGAGGCTTCAACTTTTCTATTCTGAATTATAGAAATTTCAGTAGATCCACCGCCAACATCAATGTAGATGTAGTTTTTCTCTGTGGCTTTTATAATATCGTAGATTTTCGAATTGAAAACCAACCGGGCCTCTTCTTTACCGGTTATTATTTCGATGGCAATACCCGTCTCTTTGGCAACTTGAGCGACAATTTTATCGCCATTACTCGCCTCGCGCATGGCAGAGGTAGCGACCGCTCTAAAGTCTTTTACGCCATGTACTTTAAGGTAATGTGAATAGGCATGCATGCCTTCAATAAAGCGCTTTCTAGTCTCGCTTTTAATTTTCCCATGTTCGAAGACATCTTGACCCAAACGGATTGGAAGGCGCACCATTCCGGCCTTACGGTAATAGGTATAACCGTCTTTATAGACCACATTGGTTACAAGGCATCGAACAGAATTGGAACCGATATCAATAGCTCCGAGTTTGGTTACAATCATAGAAAATTGGTTTCTAGCCTTTTAAAAGCTGCTTCTTCACATATGCGTGCATATCCAATTGGGCACGGATTTTTGGACCATTGAGTTTTCGGTAGGCATTGGATTGATTCGCGTCGAAAATTCGTGATTTGGTGTTGTCCTTCCAAAGGATTTCGAAGTGATCGCGCAATTGACGCTTTATTTTATCATCATAGATGGGAACCGTAACCTCTACACGCCGATTCAAATTTCGAGTCATCCAGTCCGCCGATGAGATATAGTACTCCGACTGACCGTTGTTGTGGAAACAGAAAGCTCGCGTATGCTCTAAGAATCGGTCCACAATACTGATGGCTTCAATAGTGCCGCTAAGTGCTTTATTNCTGAAATCAATGCAATTAATCCCGCGCACAATCATACGAATAGATACTCCCGATGCGCTCGCTTCATAGAGTTTAGCAATCATCTCGTGATCACTTACACTATTAATCTTTACCCAAAACTTCGCCTCGCGTCCCGCTCGCGCATGGGCAATCTCCCGATCAATCAATGCGAAAATGCCTTCTCTCGTGCTATTCGGGCTCACCAATAAGTGTTTATAGTTGTATTGCTTATAGGGGGACTCAATAAAAGTAAACACCTTCCTCACCTCTTTTGTGATTTGTTTTTTGGAGGTGAGTAGATGGTAATCGGTATAAATCTTTGCGGTTCCTTCATGGTAATTTCCCGTCCCAACGACACAGTAATCAACCAACTTTTCCTTTCCTTCGTNTCGACGAATTAAAGTCAATTTTGAATGTACCTTCAATCCAGGTACACCACTGACTACCTTTATCCCCTCTGCACGAAGCATGTTGGTCCATTTGATATTGTTTGCTTCGTCAAAACGCGCTTGAAGTTCAATAAATACGGTGACATCCTTTCCATTTTTGGCCGCGTTTACTAAAGCAGAAATGATCCGACTTTGGCTGGCTAATCGATACAACGTCACTTTTAGCACACGGACTTTTGGATCGATGGCTGCTTCACGCAATAATCGAATCACCTTCCCAAAATCGTGATACGGCGTAAAGAGCAAGACATCTTGCTTTTTTAGTACGGATATGATACTCCTATCCTCATCAAGCGCTGGATGCGGTATAATAGGTAGTTTTTTATGTTCTAAGGATGGTCCCCCTACATTCGGGAACCGCACTAAATCTTTTTTGTTGTGGTACCGTCCTCCAGCGATTAGTCCATCAAACTCAGAAATACCCAATCCATCTACTAAAAGATTCAAGGTTACCTCTGAAATATTTCTATCGTAAACAAAACGTACGGGATCGCCTTCTCGGCGCTCTAACAGTCCTTTTTGCACCTTTTCCATGAAGGACTTACTCACATCATCGTCTAAAGTTAGTTCAGCGTCACGAGTGATTTTTACGGTATGTGCTTCAATAGAATCGTAGTTAAATATGTGAAAAATACTACTCAGATTGTACCGCAAAACATCGTCCAAATACATGATGTATTGCTTCCCGTATTTAGGCAGTGCTATGAATCGATTCATTGCGCCTGAAGGCACTTCGATGATCGAAAACTGTTCGCTATCACCTTTCATCAGCCGTACGGCTAAATAGATTCCTTTATCCCGCAGATAAGGAAATTCAGGAGCCTGACTTAACATCAGATTAGTCAAGGCGGGGCTAACCTGATTGCGGTAGACATCTCGCACGAATTGAGCTTGCTTCTGTGTCAACTCCTGCTCGGAAATAATTTCTATCGACTCTTTAGCCAATTCTCCCCTGAGATGCTCATATATCTTCTGACTAAGCTGTTGCTGTTCGTTCACCAGTTTACTTAACTGCTTAAGCAACTTTCCTGGCGAATGCCCCTCTAAATTGTCCTCATGATTCTTAACAGTGGAAAGCTGTAACCTCCGCACGAAAGAATAGCGTACACGAAAGAATTCATCCATATTGTTAGAATGAATACCTAGAAATCGAATACGCTCTATCAAGGGGACGTCAGGGTCTTCCGCCTCTTGAAGGACACGTGCATTAAATTTTAACCAGCTAATATCTCGGTTGTAAAGACTTAAATCCTTCTCGTTCATTTACTTTTCTGAATCTTTTAGGATGTTCAAATAGAAACCTAAATGGGGCCATTTAAAATTCTTGAGGTTTGAAGCGCGGNAGATTAGGTTACCGACACAATCTTCAATCCATTCATGAGAAATGGAATAGGTAATNTGTTGAANTAAANATAGAGTTTTCATTACTCTAATATACACTATATCAACACATAAGAAAGACCTTAGACACAGGTTTTNCAAATTACAANCTCCCTATTTATTCTTGATTAAAGTCTTGACTTGTGCTTCGCCTCATTCCAAAGGCCTTCCATCTCCTCTAAACTCATGTCTGCTAATGACTTACCCATATTACGCGCTGCGTTTTCCATATAGGTAAAGCGGTAAATGAACTTCTTATTGGTACGCTCAAGCGCCATCTCTGGATCGAGATTACTCAATCGAGCAAAATTAACTATTGAAAACAGTACATCCCCTAGCTCGCCTTCAATAAGATCCTGATTTCCAGATTTTTGAGCATCTTCAAACTCCACTAGCTCTTCGCGGATTTTGACCCAAACATCTTGAGGTTGCTCCCAATCAAATCCAGCGCCTCGTGCTTTATCACCAATCCTTATGGCTTTAACAAGCGCAGGCAAACCTCTCGGTACACCTTGAAGTACACTTTTGGTACCTTTTTCTTTGAGTTTAATTGCCTCCCAGTTCGCCTTCACCTCTTCTTCAGTTGTGGCTTCAACATCGCCATAGATATGAGGATGTCGATGTATTAGCTTATCGCAAACACTGTTAAGAACATCTCCGACGTCAAAGGCACCTTTCTCACTTCCGATTTTACTATAGAAAACCATGTGCAGCATCAGATCGCCAAGCTCTTTTTTGATCTCATTCAAATCCCCTTCCTCAATGGCATCAGCCAGCTCATAAGTTTCTTCAATGGTCAAATGACGCAAGCTCTCGAGGGTTTGCTTTTTGTCCCACGGACATTCAGCACGGAGCGTATCCATGATGTCCAGTAGTCTTCCAAAGGCCTCTATTTTCGCTGCACGGTCGTTCATCGTTTAAGCCTCTTCTTCAGTTTCGTCTAAAATGGCGAGGAGTTCGTTCTTTGCAAGAATATTAAACCACTGAACGATCTTTTTAATATCGCTTGCATAAACGCGCTCTTGGTCAAACTTCGGCAACACCTCACCAAAGAAATCTTCCAATTCCGCTTTACTACTCTTGTGACTTAACGCTTCTTTACCACCAGTCACGGCTGACATTGCTTTAAAGACCTCACGCAAAGGAACTTCTTCTTCATACGTGTAAATCGCAATATCGCCCAAAGAACTGACGTTGGCCGAAGCCGAGATGCTTGTCCGCTTGCCGTCGAGCAGACTTTCAACTACAACGCCGCCCTTATTTTGAGCAACTAACTTGAACAAACCCGGCTTACCGGCAATTGATAATACAGTTCTTAATTCCATTATTCGTTATTTAACCAATCTCTTACTGTTTGTATTTCTCCGGTCTCGGAGACACTCATTAAATCTAAAAGTGCTTGGGCATCTTTTGCCATGGCATGTTCTGGATAACGCTTTAGCAGCACTCGTAAAAATTCGACTGCCCGCTCGCTGCCTCCTAATTCACTATCGAAAAATAGCGCCAACTGAAGTAACGCCTCCGGTGCATAACGATCTTGAGGAAATTTATTCGTGAGTAAGATGAGGTAATTCACCCCATACAACCTGTATTTCCCATCTTGATTCATACAGGTCAACCCTGCCTTCATTAAGTACGCAGCATCCGACTTTATTATGGAATCCCCTGCTACAAAATGTGCTGCTGCGCGGGTATATCCCTTTGGAGTTAATACACTATGCTCAACCGCCTCTAGATAATACATAGTAGAATCTGTAGAGGAAAAAGCAANAGCTTCGACCTCCGGGCNCTGCAGCGCTGGAGAATTTTGACAACTCACCAGAAACAGCATGAACATCGCAATCATATACCTCATTTCGCCTTTGGGAATTTCATGGGGTAGTCGGGCGAAATACCGCCACGCTCAATACGACCTAAAGCACCTTTAATCAATCTTTTGCGCAACGGCTTAATTTTCTCTGTGAACAGTACACCTTCGATATGATCGTATTCATGCTGTATAACACGAGCTGCGAGTCCAGTGTAGGTTTCTTCAACCAATTCCCAATCCTCTGTGTAATATTCAATCACTACTCTCTCCTGACGAAATACCGTCTCACGCACGTCTGGAATGCTTAAACATCCTTCTTCCATACCCCACTCTTCACCATTTTCTTCAACGATGATAGGGTTGATAAACGTTTTCTTCAAAGCGGTTAACACGTCGTACTCCTCACTGCCTTCTTCCGCAAATGGACTGGCATCGATAACGAAAAGTCGAATACCCCTTCCTATCTGCGGTGCAGCTAGACCGACCCCTTGCGCATTATACATGGTTTCATACATGTTCTCAATGAGTGCTTCTAAGCCCGGATAACTTTGCTCGATTTCGTCGGCAACTTTATGTAAAACTGGGTCGCCGTATGCGACAATAGGTAAAATCATTCCTAGATTTTTATGCGCACAAAGATAGTTATCGCTGCGCTAAATAATTCTCTAAAATAAGTGCGGCGGCTACTTTATCCACCGCGCCTTTTTCTTGGCGTTTTGACTTCTTCATCCCGCCTTTAACTAAAGCATCTGCGGCCAAGGATGAGGTGAAGCGTTCATCTACCCTAATGATGCGTAATTCGGGCCATTTCTGTTCGATTTTAACACAAAGACCGTCAATAAAGCTTGCTACTTCAGAAGGAGATCCGTCCCACCTTANCGGTGCGCCAACCACTAATTCCTCTATCGGCTCTACAGCCTGTCGACCCTGCAAAAACGAGAACAAAGAATCCGTTGCGACCGTCTCTAGTGGAAACGCCATAATGTGCATGGGGTCCGATTCCGCNATACCCGTTCGCTTTGCACCAACATCTAATGCTACAATTTTTGCCATATGTCAAAGGTAGTCTAAAGCAGGTGAAAGCCCTATCTTTGATGCTTTAAGAGCACACGAAATATGCAAGATCTACGACCTACTATTGAAGCCGCATGGGAAAACCGCAANTTATTGCAAGAATCGGGCACCCAGAAAGCCATAAGAGCCGTTGTAAGCGCCCTAGACAGTGGCGAATTACGCGTTGCTGAACCTACTGCAGATGGTTGGCAAGTCAATGAATGGGTGAAAAAGGCTGTGGTGTTGTACTTCCCTATTCAAAAAATGGAGACNATTGAGGTGCCTCCTTTTGAATTCCACGATAAAATTCCATTGAAAACCGGTTATGCCGCAAAAGGCGTTCGTGTTGTACCGCATGCCATAGCACGTCACGGTGCATTCTTGGCGAGCGGTGTGATCATGATGCCTTCCTATGTGAACATAGGGGCCTATGTGGATAGTGGCACTATGGTCGATACATGGGCAACTGTAGGTTCATGCGCACAGATCGGTAAAAACGTTCACCTGAGCGGTGGAGTCGGCATAGGCGGTGTTCTGGAACCGTTACAGGCTGCACCGGTTATCATTGAAGACGATTGTTTTATTGGNTCAAGATGTATCGTGGTTGAAGGCGTTCGTGTGGAAAAAGAAGCTGTATTAGGGGCGAATGTCGTTCTAACTGCGTCTACAAAAATCATCGATGTAAGTGGAAATGAACCGGTAGTCTACAAGGGCCATGTACCTGCGCGTTCAGTAGTTATCCCGGGTACACTACCGAAGGATTTTCCAGCCGGTACTTTCAACGTACCGTGCGCCCTAATCATAGGCAAACGCAAAGTAAGCACGGATAAAAAAACGTCGCTTAATGACGCTTTAAGAACGCACAACGTCGCTGTGTAATGTCTACCAAGCTTTCCATTATCATACTCACCTATAACGAAGCAGATGTGCTTGCTAGAACCATGCAAGCAGCAGCTCAAGTAGCGGATGAATTAGTGATCGTGGATAGCCACTCTTCAGACAATACTTTGAACGTGGCAGAGAAAAACGGTGCCACAAAAATAGAAGTGCGCAATTTTGTGAATTGGGCGGATCAACGAAATTGGGCCATGGAACAATCCAAATACCCATGGGTCCTCTTTATTGATGCAGATGAAGTACTTAATGAGCAGCTTATACAGGCTATTTTGCATTGGAAAAAGAATCTCCACACGGACGAAGAGGACTATTGGGGACTGCGCCGCTCTCATTTTTTTATGGGACGTGCGATGCGGTTTTCAGGGCTTCAGTCAGACGTAGTGGTCCGATTATTTCACCATACCCGTCGATACAACGACTGCGAAGTACACGAGAAAATCAATGTTCCCAAACCAAAACCCTTACCTGGGTTCTTGAACATTATACCTACAAAAACTGGGAGGAATGGGCCAGTAAGCAGCGTGCGTATGCCAAAAGAAGTGCAAAGGATCACCAGGACAAGACAGGGCGTATAGGACTTTACCACACCGCGGCTAAGCCCGCTTTTCGCTTTTTTAAACACTTCGTGCTTCGACTGGGTTTCCTGGACGGACGTGCCGGTTTTTGGTACAGTATCTCTATGGCACAAGGCGTTTTTTGGCGCTATGTTGAATTAAAAAAATTAAGACTTTCATGACCGGCGGACAGACCTTTTTCCTAGTGACCGTAATGGTGCTTACTGTGGCTGTATACAGCTTTAAATGGGCATTGCATTTTCAATACCTAAGAGTGCAGAATAAAAAAGCACCTGGGCATTGGACCGACTACTACAAGCGCAACTATATCCATAAAAAGGACCGTCAATGGTGGAAAGAATCGATCATGCTATTCCCGCTACTCTACCCCGTCTTATTAACGGGAAAAGAAAAGGAGGACCACTGGTTACTTAAAATCAAACGCACCAACCTCGCATTGTACTTCATCCTAATTGTACTTTTGCTGGCCGGTATTTATTTTTCTAAAGCTTCGACACTCCCTGCATAAATGAATGATTGCGCAAAATTTTTAGACCAACCAAGCTTTTCGTTGATTGGCAATGTAGCCGACCAGTTGGGTCAAGAATGCTACGTCGTCGGCGGATTTGTGCGCGATAAACATTTGGGTCGTCCAATAAAAATGGACTTAGACTTTGTCACGGTCGGCAGCGGAATAGAATTGGCCCGTGCCGTGCAGAAAGAATTAAAACCCAAGCCTAAACTTACCGTATTCAAATCTTTCGGCACCGCCCACATGAAATTTAAGGGCATCGACCTAGAATTTGTAGGCGCCAGAAAAGAAAGTTACCGCAAAGACAGTCGGAATCCAGTTGTTGAAAACGGCTCCCTACAGGACGACCAAGACCGTCGTGATTTCACTATCAACGCAATGGCCATTTGCTTAAATAAAGACCGCTGGGGCGAATTATTAGACCCATTCGACGGCATCAGTGATCTCGATAAAAAACGGATCACTACACCGCTTGCGCCTGATAAAACCTTTGACGATGACCCGCTTCGCATGATGCGCGCTGTACGTTTTGCAGCCCAATTGGATTTCAGAATCGATGCGGCAACATTGAGCAGTATGAGGACGCATGCAAGCAGAATTTCTATTGTGGCTCCAGAACGTGTTGCTGTGGAATTCAATAAGATCATGCAAGTTGCCAAACCTAGCTATGGCTTAGGGCTACTCTATACCTCCGGGCTTCTTCAAGAAGTGCTTCCGGAGCTCATTGCACTCAAAGGAATTGAAGAGGTAGAAGGTCAAACGCACAAGGACAATTTTTACCACACCCTCGAGGTTGTAGATAACCTTGCTAAAGCCTCGGATAATCTTTGGCTGCGCTGGGCGGCCTTACTTCACGATATCGCAAAACCTCGAACGAAAAAATTTATTAAACCGCACGGCTGGACCTTTCGAGGACATGAATTTCTAGGCGGAAAAATGGTGCCTAAAATTTTCAAGCGCCTCCAGTTACCGACCGATGCACGTATGAAATTCGTCGTAAAAATGGTTCAGATGAGCTCGCGTCCTGCCGCCTTAGTCGACCAGAAAGTGACAGATAGCGCAGTGCGAAGATTACTCTTTGATGCAGGTGATGACGTCGAGGCGCTGATGCTGCTCTGCGAGGCCGATTTAACGACCAAAAATGAAAAGAAAAAGCGGCGTTATTTAAACAACTTTAAGCAGGTCCGTGAAAAGTTTAAAGAAGTTGAGGAGCGCGATCATATTAGAAATTTCCAGCCGCCCATAAGTGGTGAGGATATCATGAAGACTTTTGGAATTGGTCCCTGTCGTGAGATCGGTCAAATCAAAGAAGGGTTAAAAGAAGCCATTCTTGAAGGCGAAATCCCCAACGAACGCGCAGCAGCATTAACAAAAATGAAAACGATTGCCGCCACTTTAGGCATTACAAAATAACCATGGAAGTATACCTACGAATCATTGCCGATACACAAGAAACCGTCATTCGCGAAGTACGTGTGAAAGGCAGTACAACCTTATTGAATTTTCAACAATTGGCGCTCCCACTCTTTAACCTGAGTGAAGGTGAAATGGGAAGTTTTTTCTACAGCACAGAAGATTGGGACCAGGGCGATGAAGTACCTATGTTTTCAATGGAAGACGGGATGCCAAGCATGGAAAACACGACCGTCGAAGACTTCTTTCAAGGAACGGCACACGGTCTTTATGTCTACAATTTTCTTGACATGAATATTTTTTATGTGGAGAAAACGAAAACTGAAGTAGAGGAAGGCTTTGAAGATTTCGTTGTGATCTCTACAGTAGGAGAACTTCCTGCGCGCGAATCTTCCACGCCTACCCCAGCGGCACCAGGTAAAGATCCTTCGCAAATGAGTGAAGCTGAAATCAATGCACTCTACGGTTTAGATGATTTAGATTCGGAAAAGAATAGTGAGGAGGAGGACGAAGACGACTTCCAGGACGACCCCTATTATTAAAGCCAATCCACGGACAATACACGCTCTACAGGAATCGTGATATTGCCTTTGAGATAAATGCACCCTCCGTAATTCAGCCAAATCGTAGTCTGAACCTTAAAGATGGCCGTCTCCGTTTGAAAGACAATGGCCACTTTTTCGTGACGAATATTACCCACATATGTAGCCGAATGAATACGCTTTGAACGCTTAGTTCGCTGGTATTCATTTGATAAGACATCGCCCGAAGGAAAAACCAACGCGGCAGTATCAAGCCTGGTGATATCTATAGGTTGTTCAGTCATAGATTTGAGAAGCGCTCCTACGAAAATTACGTAATTTGAACCAATTATGAGCACGAACCGTCTAAGAGATTCTCTGTACACCATCATATTCGAAGCAAATACCCCAGCAGGTAAGGCTTTCGATGTGGCCTTATTCGCAACCATAGGCGTAAGTGTAACGGCTATTATGCTGGAATCTGTACCAAGCATAGCTGCACTTCCCTTCGCAAGCGATTGGTTTAAGGCCATTGAACTGGTCACCACGCTACTCTTTACCATAGAATACGTTTTGAGACTTTGGTGCAGTCCCAAACCTGAGCATTATGCCCGCAGTTTCTATGGTATAATAGATTTGATCAGCACCCTACCTTTTTACCTTGCGGTCTTATTCCCCGCCACGGGAACTTTTGCCGTGATTCGTGCACTGCGCTTATTAAGAATCTTCCGCGTATTAAAATTAAGTCGATTCCTTGTTGAGGGCAATTTACTCTGGCAAAGCTTGTTGCGCTCCTCTCGTAAAATAGGTGTCTTCCTCTTTACTGTGGTACTTCTTTGCGTAATCATGGGGACCATAATGTATACGGTGGAAGGGCCTGAAAATGGCTTCAGTTCCATTCCCTTAAGTATCTACTGGGCCATTGTGACCCTCACTACTGTAGGGTATGGAGATATTGCCCCAGGTACAGTTTTGGGCCAATTCATCGCTTCCGCCATCATGATTATGGGCTATGCCATTATCGCTGTTCCTACGGGGATCGTCACGGTAGATCTTGCTGCTAATCACAATACAAAAGAACCAACGCTCAAAACTTGCGAGAACTGTGGAAACAGCTGCTCGAAGGACGCTAACTACTGCCCAGAATGTGGCACTGAATTCCCCTCAAATGACTAAAACTTTAATCAACCTGTGCGGCCCAACTGCCGTCGGAAAAACCACCGTCGCGCTGTACTGGGCAGAAAAGCTGGGTTGTCCTATACTTTCCACAGATTCCAGGCAATGTTACCGCGAACTGGCTGTAGGTTCCGCACCGCCGTCCAGCGAAGAATTGGACCGTGTACCGCATTACTTTGTTGCAGACCGCAGCATTCATGAGCCCATTACTGCAGGAGAATATGAAAAGTTTGCCTTAGCCACATTAGAAGAGCTTTTCAAAACGCACGATGTTGTGGTAGCCGTTGGAGGTTCTGGTATGTATATCGATGCGTTATTGCACGGTTTAGACCCTTTACCTACAGATGCCGACGTGAAGGCAAAGTTGGAAGAGCGTGCAACTGTCGAAGGTCTAGCTGCATTGAAGACGGAACTTTACCATTTGGACCCTGAACATTCTGCAAAAGTTGATGTCCGCAATCCACGACGTGTAATACGAGCTTTGGAAGTAATAGAAATCACCGGAAAGAAATATTCAGAGCAATTGAACAATACGCCAAAAGAGCGTCCGTTTAAGATTGTGAATTGGGTATTGAATTTAGAACGAGAGGCCCTGTACGAACGCATTAACAGTCGAGTGCATGTGATGATTTCCGCGGGACTAGAAGAGGAAGCACGAGGATTGAAAGAACATCAGGGTTTAGTAAGTCTTCAGACGGTGGGCTACCGCGAGTGGTGGCCGTACTTCAATGATGAATATGATATTGATCGTACCGTTGCACTTATTCAACAATACAGTCGTCGTTACGCGAAACGACAATTGACCTATTTCAAGCGTTTCGAAGGCGCAATCTGGCTTGACCCGAATGATATAAATGGGCAAGAGGAATNTTTACGTAAAGCTGGGATAATGTAATCATGTACATCAACTTCTTCTCCTTTTCGCAACTTATCACCGGTTCCATCTATCTGTTGGGGCAAAAAATCGACGAGGTTGTTCGTTCCAAAACAGCGAAGCATGCCCCCTATCCCACCGTATGCGTTGGAAATTTTCAGGCGGGAGGAACTGGAAAAACGCCAGCTNCGTTGTGGGTTGCGAAGCAATTAAAAGGATTGGGTTACTCNCCTGTCATAATTATNCGAGGCTACNGAGGGTCGGTTTCAAAAAGCACCATAGTTGATCGCCAAGACGCCTATGCTTACGGCGANGAGACCGTATTGCATGCCCAGCATTTTCCAACCATTGTTGGCAAAAACAGGTTAGAAAGTACTCACCTAGCTCATACGATTCCTGGAGATAAAAAGGTGTTAATCATGGACGACGGCTTGCAGCACTACCAGCTTCTGAAGGACTTCTCCATCGTTTGCCAAAAGAATCTTCGATTTGAAGCGGATGCAATGTTACCTATTGGGCGCCTTCGCCAAATTCCACACACAAACGTTCACGCAATCCTCTCACAGATTAATGAAGCAGGATATCAGAAGGTTGAATCATGGAAAGGCATCCCTGAATATACCTTCGCACGAGAGACTGTTCTAAGATCTGGAAGCAAAGAACCAGGCTTGGTGGTTTGTGGCGTTGCGAATCCAGACGATTGCCTGTACCGCATTCAAAAAGCCGGCGAATTCATTGGAGATGAAATGAAGTTTCGCGACCACCATCGCTACAGCGCGGCAGATCTTGCTCGCATAGAAAAGGCATCTAAGAAATACGAATACCGCGTGCATTGCACCGCCAAAGATGCTGTGAAATTGGCTCCCCTGGTTGAGGCAGAAAACAGCCCTCTTAGGCTGAGCGTTTGGGATGTTGAAATTCAGCCTGTTGGCAATGTTCAGCCGCTCCTTGATGCCATGGTGGCAAAGATTGAGGAAGTGTATAAAAATCGGTCACAAAAACAGGCTTAAAAAGCGTAAATTAGCGCTTTAAAATTCCTTTGGATGTCGAGTATTTACAAT
>JGI26079J46598_1000492_pt1 | contig 16088 bp, 15 predicted proteins | sample SaaInl59LU_5_DNA_FD_46598 | JGI IMG/M metagenome (IMG submission 46598) | reverse complement strand
AAAATTATGAAAATTGGAGCTCTCAAAGAGATTTCTACCGGCGAACAGCGCGTCGCCTTAACACCAGAAAGCGCAATTCAGTTACAGAAACTTGGTCATGAGTGTGTGGTCCAAAAAGGTGCTGGCAGTGCCGCGGGTTTTAGTGATGCGCAGTATAAGGCCGCCGGCGTGGAAGTTGCCGCCACCGCGGCCGCTTTGACCAAAGCCTGCGATGTTATCGTTAAGGTTCGCCCGCCAACTGAGGCGGAAATCAAACGACTTTCTCCTGAAAAAACATTGATTTCATTTTTCTATCCCGGGGCCAATGAGGATCTCATGGAGCTGGCCAAATCCAAAGGCGCCAGCGTCATTGCCATGGATATGGTGCCGCGGATCAGCCGCGCCCAGAAAATGGACGCGCTGTCCTCGATGGCCAATATTGCTGGGTACCGAGCGGTGATTGAGGCTGGAAATAATTTCGGCCGGTTCTTCACAGGCCAGGTCACCGCCGCCGGCAAAGTGCCCCCTGCCAAAGTTTTGGTGGTTGGCGCGGGTGTGGCTGGACTTGCGGCGATTGGGACGTCGACCTCTCTTGGGGCGATAACCTACGCTTTTGACGTGCGTCCAGAGGTGGCCGAGCAGGTTGAATCAATGGGTGCAGAGTTTGTCTTCTTGGATTTCTCAGAGGAGCAGGCCGATGGGGCCGCGACAGGCGGCTATGCTGCCGTCTCCTCACCAGAGTTTGCGGCCGCGCAATTGGCCAAATTTCGCGAGATCGCACCTGATATGGACATTGTGATCACCACAGCTTTGATTCCCAATCGCGAAGCCCCTGAGCTTTGGACCGCTGACATGGTGGCCAGCATGAAGCCCGGCTCTGTGATTATTGATTTGGCCGCAGAGAAAGGCGGAAATTGCAAATTGACGGTCATGGACGAGCGGATCGTGACCGATAATGGCGTGATCATCATCGGCTACACGGATTTCCCAAGCCGGATGGCGGCGCAGGCCAGCACGCTCTATGCCAATAATATCCGCCATATGGTCTCAGACCTTACCCCGGAAAAAGATGGGGTTATTGTGCATGATATGGAAGACGACGTCATCCGCGGGGCGACCATCGCCCATGCCGGAGAAATCACCTTTCCGCCGCCGCCGCCCAAGATTCAGGCCATTGCGGCCAAACCAAAAGAAAAACTGCCCGAGAAAACCGCTGAGGAAAAGCGCGCCGAAGAGGTGCAGGCTTTCAAAAAGCAAACCCAGAACCAAGTTGCTTTACTGGCCATTGGTGGGGCGCTGCTGTTTTTGGTCGGCAGCTACGCACCGGCAAGCTTTATGCAGCATTTTATCGTGTTTGTTCTGTCGGTCTTTGTCGGCTTCCAAGTCATTTGGAATGTCAGCCATTCGTTGCATACGCCGTTGATGGCGGTGACCAATGCGATTTCCTCGATCATCATCTTGGGCGCGGTGCTGCAAGTTGGATCGACCAGCTTCCTTGTGACCGTACTCGCGGCGATCGCGGTGTTCTTTGCGGGCATCAACATTTTTGGCGGCTTTCTCGTAACCCGGCGCATGCTTGCCATGTTCCAGAAATCTTAAGGAGGTCGATACTATGGAAATGGGCTTTACCACTGCCGTCTATGTTGTTGCGGCTATTCTTTTCATTTTGTCCCTCGGCGGTTTGTCGGGCCAAGAAAGTGCCAAACGGGCCGTTTGGTATGGCATTGTCGGCATGGCGCTGGCGGTGACAGCCACATTGTTTGGACCCGGGTTTGGTCTTTGGGGTTTGTCTTTGGTTCTGATCGCGGCCGGTGGGTTGATCGGCTATCAACTGGCATCAAAAGTTGAAATGACCCAAATGCCAGAGCTGGTGGCCGGCATGCATGCCCTTGTCGGGCTGGCAGCGGTGTTTGTTGGGTTCAATACGCATTTTGAGCTGGTCAATGTTGCGGCCATGGATGAGAGCGCGCGTAAATCTTTAGAAGGTTTTGCGGCCCTTTTGGCGAAAAAGACCGCGGTCGAGATCAATATCTTGCGGGTTGAGACATCGCTCGGGATTTGGATTGGGGCTGTCACCTTCACAGGATCTGTGATCGCTTACGGAAAATTGGCGGGCAAAGTGAATTCTGCCGCCACAAAACTGCCGGGCGGGCATGTGCTCAATGCCACGGCGGCTTTGGTCTCATTGGCCTCGCTGATCTGGTATCTGAATTCTGGCGCCTTGCTGCCGATGATGATTTTGACCCTTATGGCTTTGTTCATTGGCTATCATTTGATCATGGGCATCGGCGGCGCGGATATGCCGGTTGTGGTCTCCATGCTCAACTCCTACTCGGGTTGGGCGGCCGCAGCGATTGGCTTCAGCCTTGGCAATGATTTGTTGATTGTCGTGGGCGCTTTGGTCGGATCGTCAGGTGCGATTTTGTCCTACATCATGTGCAAAGCGATGAACCGCTCTTTTGTCAGCGTGATCCTTGGCGGCTTTGGCGGAACAGCAGGTCCGCAAATGGCTGTGGAAGGTGAGCAAGTGGCGATTGAGGCAGATGGGGTTGCGACCGCTTTGAATGAAGCTGACAGCGTTATCATCATTCCGGGCTATGGGATGGCCGTGGCTCAGGCGCAGCAATCGGTTTCGGAATTGGTGCGCAAACTGCGCGCTAAGGGCAAGAATGTGCGCTTCGCCATTCACCCCGTTGCGGGCCGCTTGCCCGGTCACATGAATGTGCTCTTGGCCGAAGCGAAAGTGCCCTATGACATCGTCATGGAGATGGATGAAATAAACGATGATTTCCCAGACACAGATGTGGCCATTGTCATCGGATCAAATGACATCGTGAATCCGGCAGCCCAAGATGATCCCAACAGCCCCATTGCCGGGATGCCGGTTTTGGAATGTTGGAAGGCGAAACAGGTGTTTGTGTCCAAACGGGGGCAGGGCACTGGCTATTCGGGCATCGAAAACCCGCTATTTTTCAAGGAAAATACGCGGATGTTCTATGGGGATGCAAAAGCCTCATTGGACAAGCTGCTTCCGATGATAGAGTAATAAAACATGGCGTCGCCAGATTGCACCCTGGCGACGCTGCTTTTTGAGTTCAAGGTAAGGCTGTTTTATGGCACAGTTGATCGATCATCCTTTGCGCCACGCCACTGCGTCTGAGCTACATGCGCGGCCATTTCCTCATATTTCCGCCCCTGCGCGCGCGGCGTTTTTTGCCTATACCTCAGCGCAGAATGATTCTGGCCGCGATGAGGCGGCGGATCGGGCCCATTTCTTGCGTCTGCTCGATCATTACAACGTGGCCCATCCCGCCGAAACGGAGTCGCATTTCTTTGGTCAGTTGGGGGAGGTATGGGTCAAATGGGAATGTCATACCGAATTTGTAACCTATACGGCTTTTGTCGATGACCTGGGCGATGCAGCCTTTGATGGCAGTGAATTTGCAATCTTTCCCGCCGCGTGGCAGGCCGCTATGCCCGGAACAACGCTCAGCTCGACTTCGATAAGGGTTGAGGAAGATCAGGACACGCAAAGCATTAAGGACAAGCTGGACGGCTGGTTTGTCTCGGAAAGCTTGGCGGCCAGCCGGGTCTTGGACCGTGCGGCGGTCATAGCCGGGGATTACCGCATGGATGGCAATGGGAATATGCGCTTTGCGGTCTTTGTGCCGGCCTCCACGGGCAGGCGTCGTGTGGGGCGGATTGTTCAGCGTCTCAATGAGATTGAGGTCTATAAAACCATGTCGATGCTGGGCCTCATGCGCGCGCGCAGCTTGTCGGTAGAATTAAATGCCGTTGACACGAACCTGTCGGCTTTGGTGGCCGATTTGGCCGATGATCAGGTCTCGGCGGAAGATAATCTCAACGGATTGCTGAAACTCTCAGCAGATCTTGAGGGGCATTCGGCCGCGGTGGCCTATCGATTTTCCGCCAGCAAAGCCTATGCGGCAATTGTGGCGCAACGCATTGAAGTTTTGAGAGAATCCCAATTCGAAGGGCGTCAGAGCTTTCGCGAATTTATGATGCGCCGGTTTGATCCTGCCATGCGCACGGTCCAAGCGCTGGATAACCGACTCCAAGATCTCATTTCTCGGGCCATTCGCACCGGTGATTTGCTGCGGACGCGTGTCGATGTGGAGCGGCAAACACAAAACCAGGAGCTTTTGAGCAGTATGAATCGCCGCGCAGATGTGCAGTTGCAGCTGCAACGAACCGTTGAGGGGCTGTCAGTCGTCGCAATAAGCTATTACGCCACGGGCCTGTCGCTTTATGTTCTGACGCCTTTGTCCGGTATGATGGGCATGTCAAAAAGTGTTCTGACCGCCGCAGTGGTGCCTTTGGTCGTGGGATCGGTCTATCTCGCCCTGCGCCGAATTCGCAAGCATATCCAGCATTGATTTAAAAGCCTCTTGACCTGTGCAAAAATGCAGGTCCAATTGCAGCCATGACAGATATATTGAGCGCCCGCCAATTGTTGGACCATTTGGTCTCTTTCCCAACGGTCAGTTCAGACACGAACTTGCCTCTCATTCACTTTGTGCGTGATTATTTCGCGCAGCATGGAATTGACAGCGTGGTCTTTCCCAGTGAGGACGGCAATAAAGCCGGACTGGTGGCGCAGGTTGGGCCGAATGTGGCGGGCGGTGTGGCGCTTTCGGGCCATTCCGATGTTGTGCCGGTGGAAGGGCAGGACTGGAGCACAGATCCTTGGCAGGTGGTTGAAAAAGATGGCCGCCTCTATGGGCGCGGCACCTGCGATATGAAGGGGTTTGTGGCTTTGGCGATGGAAGCCATGGTGAAGGCCAACTCTCTCGACCTCAAACGCCCGCTGCAATTTGCCCTCTCGCGCGATGAGGAGGTCGGGCTGCTTGGTGCGCCGGATGTGGCGCGGGGCTTGCTGGAAAACTACGCGAAGGCTGACGCTGTGATTGTGGGGGAGCCGACTGAAATGCAGGTGGTGACTGGCCATAAGAGCTGCGATGATTTGCAATTTCATGTGCGCGGCAAAGAGGTGCATTCCTCACGCCTGCATGAAGGGGTGTCGGCCGTGATGTGCGCGGCGCGTTTTGTCGACTGGGTCCGGCAGCAAAATATTGAGAGCCAAGCCAAAACCCCGACGGCCACGGCAGCGCTTTATGATCCACCCTTCACGACCTTACATGTGGGCGTTATCAATGGCGGCACGGCGCATAATATTACAGCGAAAGATTGTTATTTCTCAATCGATTTGCGCTGTGTGGGCGATGATCGCACGGAAGACTGGTTGGAAAAAATTCAAGCGCAAATTGATGTTATAGAAGCGGAGATGAAGGCTATAGATCCGAATAGCTTTTTCGATATGCATGTGATGCGCGGGCCCGCCGTTGTGCCCGAGGTGGAGGGCAAAGCCGAGGCCCTGGCGCGGCGCTTAACCGGTGACAATGGAACCCATACGGTGGCCTATGGCACCGATGGCGGGCATTTTCAGGCCAAAGGCTTTTCGGTCGTGGTCTGTGGTCCAGGCTCCATCGAACAGGCCCATCAACCCGACGAATTTATCGAATTGACTGAATTTCAAGCGGGTGAGGCGATGCTGACGCGTCTATTGGACAGTTTGCAGACCGCTTAACCGCCGGTGTGGCTCATATGGCGGGACATCTTGCCGCCTTCATCGCCGCGGGAGTAATCGAAATCATGGCCCTTAGGTTTTGAGCCAATGGCCGCTCTAATGGCCTGTTCCAAAACAAGATTGCCTTCAGAGGCGCGCAGTGGCCCTCTCAGATCGGCGCTGCCTTCTTGGCCAAGGCAGGTGTAAATCTCACCGGTGCAAGTGACGCGCACACGATTGCAGCTTTCACAGAAATTATGAGTCAAAGGGGTGATCAGCCCGATGCGCTGCCCGGTCTCTTCAAGGCGAATATAACGCGCCGGGCCGCCAGTGCGGTCGGGCAGCTCCGTCAGGGTAAAGCGCCCGGCCAATTGATTTTGCAAGTCACTCAAGGCCCAATATTGCCCCACACGGTCCTCTTCACCCAGATCGCCCATAGGCATCACTTCAATGAATGTGAGATCCATGCCGCGTGCTGCGCAGAAGGCTGTGAGATCAAACAGCTCGTCTTCGTTGAACGCGCGCAGAGCCACCGTATTCAGCTTAACCTTCAAGCCGGCTGCAAGCGCGGCATCAATGCCGCGCAGCACATTTTGCAATTTGCCCCAGCGGGTAATTTTTGCAAATTTATCGGCATCAAGCGTATCGAGNGAGATATTGATCCGCCGCACACCGGCCGCATAAAGTTCGGCCGCGAAGCGGTGCAACTGGCTGCCATTGGTGGTTAAGGTCAGCTCATCCAAAGCGCCGCTTTGCAGATGGCGGGACATGGATTGGAAAAACGACATGATATCGCGCCGCACCAAAGGCTCGCCGCCTGTGATCCGCAATTTGCGCACGCCCAGCCCAATGAAAGTGCTGCAAAGGCGGTCAAGCTCTTCCAGAGTCAAAAGATCTTTTTTGGGCAAAAACGTCATGTTTTCCGACATGCAATAGACGCAGCGAAAATCGCAGCGATCCGTGACGGACAGGCGCAAATAGGTGATGGCGCGGGCAAAGGGATCAATCAAAGGGGCTGTCATGGGCGAACGGTATCCTTGAGCTGCTTCGATCACAAGTGTGATTTTGGTTGAAGCAAAGCAAGCTCAGACCTAAGCTGACGAAATACAGCAGGGCGCGGCGCAAGTGGGCTTGGGAGTGCTGCGGTGTTTGGAGGCACAGCTATGTTTTATTCGCCCAGCCGGTCATTTTGGCTCTCTGCCAGCGCTGGCGGTGACCTGCGATGAGTGCCCGTGATCGGCGCCACGACTACCGGATCAAAGATGGTCTTTTCCCACGCGATAGCCCTGTGCGCGTGCCTGAGTTTTTCAATATTGCTGAGGCCTGCTTAATGAGCCATGCGCGCGCGTTTCCTCAGGCCGTGGCTTTGATGGATTTGAGCCGCGATGCGCGGATGTGGACCTATGCGGAGATGGCGCAGGCGGCGGAGCGATTGGCGGCGGTTTGGCAAGGCGAAGGGGTGCGGCCAGGCGACCGGGTGGCGATTTTATTGCCGCAATGCGCCGAGGCTTTGATTGCGCATTTTGCAGCGCATTTGATAGGCGCGGTGTCCTTGCCGCTTTTTGTTCTGTTTGGCTCGGAGGCTTTGCGCTTTCGTCTGAAGGACAGCGGTGCAAAAATCCTCGTCAGTGATCACGCGCAATATCCAAAAATTTGCGAAATTGCGCCTGATCTTCCTGATTTGGATCAGGTTTACCTGCGTGAGGGGGCCAGCGGGCAGGCAGATGGGCTTTGGAGTGCAATTGAGGCGCAGGATGCCGCCTACCGGCCGATACAGACCTTGGCGGAAGACCCTGCCATGATGATCTATACCTCTGGCACGACCGGAAATCCAAAAGGTGTTTTGCATGCACATCGGTTTCTTTTGGGCCACTTGCCCTGTTTGGAGCTGTCATTTGCGGATTTTCCAAATGGAGCAGATGTGGGTTGGACCCCGGCGGATTGGGCTTGGATTGGGGGCTTGATGGATATGGCGATCCCATGCTTCTATTTCCGCGTGCCGCTCGTGGCCAAACGCTTCGAGCGCTTCACCGCCGATGCGGCCTTTGATCTGATCCGTGATGCTCAGATCACCCGGGCGTTTCTGCCGCCCACGGCTTTGAAAATGATGCGCCAAGCCGAAGTGCCCGCCAGCGCGCGGTTGCGATCCATTTCATCGGGGGGCGAGCCGCTCTCTGCCGATCTTATAGAGTGGGCGAAGGCGAGCATTGGGCGCAGAGGTGAACGAGCTTTATGGTCAAACGGAGTGCAACCTCAGCGCCGGATCGGCCCGCAGCTGGGATGTTGCGCAGGAGGGATGGATCGGCCAGGCCTTCCCGGGGTTCGATATGCGCATTTTAGATGAGCGGGGCCGGGCCGTTGAAGTGGGGCAGATTGGGCAAATCTGCGTGCATCGTGACACGCCGAGCATGTTTTTGCGCTATTGGAACCAACCGGAAAAAACCGCTGAGAGGTTTTTGGGCGCCTATCTGGTGACGGGTGATCTGGGGCGTATGGATGCGCAGGGCTATGTGCAATTCATGGCCCGTGATGATGATGTCATCACGTCAAGCGGGTATCGGATTGGCCCCACAGAGATTGAGGCTGTATTGGCCCGCGCGCCGCAAGTGGTCATGGCCGCAGTTGTGGCCGCGCCCGATGCGACACGCGGCCATGTGATTGGTGCCTATGTTACAGTCAATGGGCTGCTGGAGCCGGGTTTCGAAGCGGGTTTGATTGCGCAAGTGGCGGCGCAATTGTCGCCGCATATGGCGCCGAAATGGGTGCGGGTCTTGGAGGCGATGCCCATGACCGCCACCGGCAAAATTCGCCGCCTTGATCTTAGGGAAATGGCCGCCCAAGCGCATGAGACAGCACAAACAGGCGGATAGCGGAGGCCAAGCCGATTTCAACCCCGCGCGCATGGTCAATTTCAACGGCCAAAGCGTTGATCGCCTTGCCCTGCTCTTGGGCAATTCGCAGAAACTCCAACCAAAATTCATCTTCCAGCGAGACGCTGGTGCGGTGACCGTTGAGGGTGAGGGAGCGTTTCTTGGGCCTTTGCATCATGGATCACGCTTGTGTTGATCCAAATGTTGCACCTGTGCTGCGTTTTTAGTTTCTTGCAGGCGTTTTTGGGCTTTGCTGCGGCCAAACTTCACAGAGTTTTCCACCGCGCGGGTCGATTTTTCGGCCCGCGCTTTGGCTTTTCGAAACCTGTTGAGATTGACCGGCGCGCTCATTTAGGTCCGATCATCAACTCAGGGCGCACGACCTTGTCAAAAGTGGCTTCATCTACAAAGCCAAGCGCGATGGCCTCTTGCTTCAACGTGGTGCCGTTTTTATGGGCTGTTTTGGCCACGGTGGTGGCATTGTCATAGCCAATTTCAGGGGCCAAAGCGGTGACAAGCATCAGGCTTTCGCGCATTAACTTGTCAATTTGATCGCGGTTCGCTGTGATGCCAGTGACGCAATTGTCGGTAAAGGCCTGTGCAGCATCGCCGAGCAATTGCATGGATTGCAAGACGTTATAGGCCATCATCGGCTTGTAGACGTTCAGCTCAAAGTGACCTTGCGTGCCGGCAAAACCCACCGCCGCATCATTGCCCAGCACATGNGCGCAGACCTGTGTGAGNGCNTCGCATTGGGTGGGGTTAACCTTGCCAGGCATGATGGAGCTGCCGGGCTCATTCTCTGGCAACATCAATTCACCCAATCCACAGCGCGGGCCGGAGCCGAGCAACCGGATGTCATTGGCGATCTTAAATAGGCTGACCGCCGCTGTTTTCAGAGCGCCAGACATCTCGACCATCGCATCATGCGCGGCGAGGGCTTCGAATTTATTCGGCGCGGTGACAAAGGGCAAACCGGTGATTTGCGCCATGTTTTGCGCCACCATTTCGCCCCAACCCACGGGGGTGTTGAGCCCTGTACCCACGGCCGTGCCGCCCTGCGCCAGCTCATAAATGCGCGGCAGGGCGCCCTCGACGCGGGCGATGGCCATGGCCACTTGATGGGTGTAGCCGGAAAACTCCTGCGCCAGAGTGAGCGGGGTGGCGTCCATCGTATGGGTGCGGCCAATCTTGATGATCCCGTCAAACTCTTCGGTTTTTGCCTGCAACGCCGCGTGCAAGGCGCGCAGACCGGGCAGGGTCACATCTCTTGCGGTCATGGCTGTGGCAATATGCATGGCTGTGGGGAAGGTGTCATTGGAAGACTGGCCCATGTTGCAATGATCATTGGGATGCACCGGATCTTTCGAGCCAATCACCCCGCCCATCATTTCAATCGCGCGGTTGGCAATCACCTCATTGGCGTTCATGTTGGACTGCGTGCCAGAGCCCGTTTGCCACACCACCAGCGGAAAGTGATCATCAAGCAGGCCCTTCGCGACTTCGCTTGCCGCCTCTTGGATGGCTTTGCCCTTGTCTTCAGGCAGTTTGCCAAGGGCCGTATTGGCCATGGCACAGCCCTGTTTAATGACCCCAAGCGCGCGGACGATTGCGATGGGTTGCTTTTCCCAACCGATCGGAAAGTTGATCAGCGATCTTTGGGTTTGTGCACCCCAATATTTGTCAGAAGGAACGTCTAATGGACCGAAGCTGTCGGTCTCTACGCGTGTTGTGGTCATGGGATGCCCTTTCGTTATCTGCTCAAAGGTTTACCCATGCAGCGCTCTAGGCGCAATGCGCTCTGTCGCGCGCGCTATTGTTTTCGAAAGCTGTCTAGGCTGACAACCTGCGCTTCTTCTCTAATCTCGTCATCAGCCTCGGCATTTTCATGCATCGGCGCCTCTGCGGCTTCCGGCGCATCCTCTTCGATCTGCTCAAAGCGCAGGCCGAATTCAACGGAAGGGTCCACAAAGGTGCGCAGCGCCAAAAACGGAATGTAGAGCGGCTCGGGCGAATCGCCGAAATTCAGGGTGATGGAGAACCCTTCATCGGTGACATTGAGATTATCAAACCAATGTTGCACCACGATTGTCATTTCGTCGGGGTAGCGCTCGAGCAGCCAATCAGGGATCAGCACGCCCGGATACATCGTGTTGAAGGTGATGAAAAAATGATGATCTCCGGGCAATTCGCCCGCGTCAGCAATATCTTGCAACAAGCGCTTAATTAAACCGCGCATTGCATCATGCATCATGCTGCCGTAGTCGATCATTTTCATGTCCAATCTTCCAAATCTGATTGCGCTGCACTCTAGGGTATTTTGCCAGAAACGAAAGGGCTGTAGGCTGCCTAAAAGGTGGAAACCCCGACGGATAAAAGCGCCATAAGGGGCAAAGTCCACAGAATATCCCATTTCCGCCACAGCAAAAGCAGGGCTGCGAGGGCGGAAAAGCTGAGGGACAGCGGGTCCAACGAGCCCGGATCAGGCAGGGACAGATCTAGCGGGCCAAGGGTCCAACCCCTATGGCTGGCAAACCAGATTTGCCCGGCAAACCATATGGAAAGACTGGCAATCACCCCAACCACCGCAGCCGTGATCCCAGCGAGGGCACGCGCCAACCAAGCGATGGACATCAGCCGTTCCAGATGGGGGGCAAAGAGGAAAATCCATAAAAAGCACGGAAGGAAAGTCACCCAAAGCGTCAGCAGGCCGGCCATGAACGCGAGGGCGAGCCCTCCAGCTTGAAACCCAGCCAGAAAGCCCACGAATTGCGTGACGAGGATGAGTGGACCGGGCGTGGTTTCCGCCAGCCCCAAGGCGTCGATCATCTGCGGCGCTGTCAGCCAGTTCAAATCAGTCACGGCGGTTTGCCCAAGATATCCCAAAACCGCATAGGCTCCGCCAAAGGTGACCACCGCCAGGGTTGAAAAAAGCAGGGCGACTTTGGTCAAAAACACCTCTTTCATGCTCCAAAGAATTGCAATCGGCAGCGCCCAGAGCGCGGCAATGAGGCTGGAGGCGGCCAGAGTGCTTTGCTGGAGCGGCGGGGTATGGTTTTTCGGCTCTGCGGATACGGGCAGGGCTGCCACGCCCCAAAGCGCCGCCCCCAAAACCACCCAAGGATAGGGCAGACCGAACAGCGCAATGGCGCAAAAGCTGCTGGCGGCAATCGCCCAGGCCATGGGCTCGATCAAAGCCCGGGCGCAAATTTTGAGCAAGGCTTGTAGCACGATGACGATGACGCAGGCTTTGATGCCGGTGAATGCGGCCTGGCTCCAGCCCGTATGTCCAAAGTTGACGTAAGCCCAAGCCAAAGCAAAAATCACACAGGCGCCGGGAAGGATGAACAAGGTTCCGCCGATAAATCCGCCCCGCAGCCCATGCAGCCGCCAGCCAAGATAGGTGGCCAATTGCATCGCCTCCGGGCCGGGCAGCAACATGCAAAATGACAGCGCTCTGAGGAAATCTTGCTGTGACACCCACCCGCGTTTGTCGACCAGCTCATCTTGCATCAAGGCGATTTGCGCCGCAGGGCCCCCAAAAGAGAGCAGCCCAATTTTTCCCGCAACGGCAGTGAATTGCGTCAAAGAGACCTGGGATGTGGCCTGATTTTGCACGGATGAATGCTCCTTTTCGGCTTAGGTGAAAATGCCGCAAGAGCGGCTGCGGTACAAGGTGTAAAAGACCTCTGCATACCCGAGCCGCCAAGCCAAAACCTTTTGTCCGGTGGCAACACCGGGCTGCGCCTGCCTGTCCCCCGGCAGGCGCATTCACCGTCTGGGTATATTGGTATATATGGTTATTGCTCGAATTTTGCAGTGATGTCACCACAAGTCAGATGCGCCCGCCCAGGCCGGCGCTCTCCTCATTTCGTGTTGAAATGGCGTTATGCAGAGGCCTTTATAATATTGCACCTTTGGTTTTTGGCCGCTCATGTGTCGCAAAATGGCGTGACCTGGCGCGAAAAAGGGTTACACCGAGCCGGAGCCTGCGGGAGATGAGCGGATGACGATATTATTGGGCGTTGATACGGGCGGCACCTATACAGATGCGGTGCTGATCCGTGATGACACCGATGTGATTGCCAGTGCTAAATCTCTGACCACGCGCGCCGATTTGGCGCTGGGCATTGGCTCTGCGGTGCGGGCCGTATTGGCCGAGGCCGATGTTGCGCCTGGTGAGATTGCCTTGGCCTCTTTGTCGACAACTCTGGCCACCAATGCTCTGGTTGAGGGGCAAGGGGGCCGTGTGGGGTTGGTCTATATCGGATTTGATGCGCGGGATTTGGACAGCCATGGGCTGAAAGAGGCGCTGAAGGGTGATCCGGTGATCACGCTGAGTGGCGGACATGATCATGCGGGCGGGCAGGCCGCTCCTCTGGATGAAGCTGCGCTGCGCGCGTGGTTGGAAGAAGATCAAGGCGTATCGGCCTATGCGGTGGCTGCGCAATTTGCCACGCGCAATGCCGCCCATGAGCTGCGCGCCGCTGAGGTCATTAGGCAGGTTACAGGCCGCCCTGTCAGCGCGTCGCATCACCTATCCTCAAAGCTCAATGGACCCAAACGGGCGTTGACGGCTGTGTTGAATGCCCGATTGATCGGGATGACCCATAAGCTCATTGGTCGGGCGGAGGATATTTTGCGCGAGATTGGCCTCAGAGCGCCCCTGATGGTCGTGCGCGGCGACGGAGCTTTGATCTCTTCGCAAAAGGCCAAGGAACGGCCTATTGAAACCATTCTGAGCGGTCCCGCCGCTTCCATTGTGGGCGCCCGCTGGATGACGGGGCGGGATCATGCTTTGGTGTCTGATATTGGCGGGACCACGACGGATATCGCCCTGTTGCGNGATGGACAGCCGCAGATTGACCCGGCTGGGGCGCAGGTTGGCCCCTATCGCACGATGGTCGAGGCGGTGGCCATGCGCACAACNGGTTTGGGTGGGGACAGTGAGGTGCATTTTCGCTCTGAGGGTCTTGCGGGCGGGGTCACCTTGGGCCCGCGCCGGGTCTTGCCGATGTCATTGATCGCCCGAGAGGCGCCAGAGGTGGTATTGCCCGCCCTTGATCGGCAGCTGCGCGCGGTCATGCCCGGCGACTATGATGGGCAATTCGTGCGCGCGGTGCCAGGCGGCGACACCGCCGGTCTCAGCGCCCGTGATCAGGCCGTATTTGACCGCATAGGCCCGCAGACCCATCCTCTGGACCGGCTTTTGTCCACGCGGGTCGAATACCTGTCTATTCAACGCCTGGTGGCGCGTGGCTTGGTGCAACTCTCCGGTGTCACCCCCTCCGATGCCAGCCATGTCTTGGGGCTATTAAACGCTTGGGACCGTGAGGCGGCGGCGATTGGTCTGGCTTTGATGGGGCGCAGGCGCACGGGAGCCGGCGAGCCTTTGGCGCGGGCGCCCGAGGATATGGCGAAAATCATCATTGATCAACTCACCGCTCAAACCTCTCAAGCCCTGCTCACGGCGGCCTTAGCGGAGGAGATCGACCCCTATAGCGGCGCGCCGGCGGAATTGGCCGGCCATGAGCTGCTGCGGCGCGGATTGCGGCGCGCGGGGGGATTGGTGAAGATCGAAGCCTGTCTGGATGTGGCTGTGATCGGGCTTGGGGCTTCGGCGGCCACCTATTACCCGGCAGTGGGCGAGGCGCTGAAGTGCGATGTTATTTTGCCCGAGCATGCCGCCGTGGCCAATGCCATTGGCGCCGTCGTTGGACGCATCACGATGCGGCGCTCCGGCACAATCACGGCGCCGTCCGAAGGAGTCTTTCGGGTGCATTTTACCGCGGGACCGCAGGATTTTCATAGCGAGGATGACGCCTTGCTGGCGCTGGAGACTTGGCTATGTGACAGCGCTCGCGCCGAGGTGGAGGAGAGCGGCAGCGACACTGTACAGGTCTCAAGCCATCGTGATATCAAACGGGCGCGCAGCGAGGCGCGTGAGATATTTATTGAGGCCGTGATTTCAGTCGAAGCAACCGGCCGGCCCCGCGTTGCGCGGGAGTAGGGACGCCGAAGGCAGAGGGGTCCTTGATTTTTTGCGGATAGTTTTGTGAGTATGTATTTTATTAATCGATTTTGACGAAAGTAATTGAAGGACATAGCATTGAAACCGCGCATTGTTCCGAGGCTCGCTTTGGCGCTTGGCCTGTGGTGTTGTATGCCCATAGCTGGATTGGCCCATGAGGGCGTCAAGTGTTCCGAACGCAATCTGGATCAAGCCATTCGGGCTTTGGGATCCCGCAGGGCCGCTGAAACCTATTTCACCCCTTATGTCACCCTCACGAAAAAGGATGTCTATTGGGCGCGCAGTGAATATCGCATTGTGGGATTGACTGACAATCAGAGCCGATCTGAGGTGCATGGCACAACCCAATGGAACGGGGTTGAGATGACATTGATGTATCATGAGGCGGCACAGGTGCTTTGGGTGACCATGCAGCCGCGGCGCAAGGGCCAGGTCATTCCGACGGTGGCCTATACCAAATGCGCAACGCTTGATTGATGTGAAGACCAGGTATGTGAGGGGGGAAGGTGCAGGTTTCTGTTGCCAGGTACCTGCGGACCCCGCCTGACGCTGCAAGGCGACAGGGCTTAAGGTTTCAATGTTTCGGACTGCTTACGCAGCCAGAGCCATTGGAGCTTTGTTGTCATTTGCAACTAGCTTAAATGAACCGATAACGGTGGTATCTCACCGAGCCAAAGCTAACCCCTTTAGACGTCCGTCGATCCTATTTCAGCCCCATCTGTCCCCAAATGAGGGAGGTTTGGTGGAGCTGCCGGGTACCGCCCCCGGGTCCGATCCGTTTATTACGAGCGCGTTTATGACCATAGTCCCGAGGGACATCTAAGGTGTAATGTGCTTTGCGTAGAATTAAAAGGGGCGCGGGAGGCTATATTCAGCAAGAGGCGGATAAGTTTTCGCGCTGGCCTCTGGCACTTGGGTGCGATTGGCGCTAGCAGGGGAGGTCTGTACAATCTTGGAGATCCCTATGTTTAACGCCTTAGTTGTTGAGAAAACGGAATCCGGCACCCAAGCGGATCTGCGGCAAATCTCATATGACGATTTACCCGCGGGCGATGTGACGGTTGCGGTCGACTATTCCACTGTGAATTATAAAGACGGCCTGTGTATCGGGCCGGGTGGTGGTTTGGTCCGCGTTTATCCTCACGTTCCAGGCATAGATTTCGCCGGTACGGTCGAAAGCTCGGATGATCCGCGTTATCAGCCGGGGGATACAGTTATTTTGACAGGCTGGCGCGTGGGCGAGACCCATTGGGGCGGCTATGCGCAAAAAGCGCGGGTCAAGGCCGATTTCCTGGTTCCGTTGCCGCAGGGTTTGACCTGCCGGCAGGCTATGGCTGTGGGCACCGCTGGCCTTACGGCCACACTGGCAGTTATGGCACTTGAAAATCATGGGCTTAAGCCGGGCACGGCTCCTGTTTTGGTCACCGGTGCGGCTGGTGGTGTCGGCTCTGTGGCCACGGCGCTCTTGGCCAATTTGGGCTATGAGGTGGCTGCGGTCACCGGGCGGCCCGAAACAGCAGATTATCTGAAATCCTTGGGAGCGACACAGATTGTCGCGCGCGATGACATCAATGAGCTGACCAAAAGACCCCTTGAGGCAGAGACTTGGGCAGGCTGTGTC
>JGI26079J46598_1000441_pt1 | contig 16875 bp, 16 predicted proteins | sample SaaInl59LU_5_DNA_FD_46598 | JGI IMG/M metagenome (IMG submission 46598) | reverse complement strand
ATAAATACCCAAACTATCTACTATTAATATAGCTTGATTGTTATAATTGATGAAATTTTTAAAATGTACTTTGGTCACTTTTTTTAACTTTTCATGTATCACATAAGGTTTAATTGCTTTAATATCTTTTGATTTTAAGCTATCTAGATTGTACTGAAGAATCATTTGAGCCCCTGCCCTATTTCCGATAATTCCAAATCTACTTTTGTGAAACACTATAAGTTCGTTTTTATTGGCAAGATTTTTCTTCTCGAAAAAATAAACACTTTGTAAAATAATTAGAGAAAACAAAAAATAGATTAACCTTTTTGGTGTTTTTTTGAAAAGAAATATAACCAAAGAAAAAATAGCAAAATACCAAAACAACATCATTAAGAAAGAAATAGAAATATCTTTAAATAAAAACTGTTCTTGATGAGAAATCCAACTAACAAAACCATTCATAAGTTGAATAATATTGCTATAAATAGTTGCTATAAATTGAGGCAAGATGTTTAACAATGCTAATAAAATTATAAGAATACCTCCAATTAAAATAGCGCCTAAAAAAGGGATTATTAGTAAGTTTGATAACATAAACAAACCTGGAAACTGATTAAAATAATAAATACTTAAAGGCAAAATTCCTACTTGTGCAGCCATAGAAACTGTAAATAATTGCCAAATTTTATCCATCACAAAAAACTTAGGTTTATAAATAGCATATAATTTTGGTTGTACCCAAATAATACCAAAAACCGCCAAATAACTTAACTGAAAACCTACATCAAACAAAAACATAGGTTTTACAATTAATAGAAAAAACATAGAACTTATTAGGGAGAAAGCAANTACATTTTTTCTTTTAAATAATTGGCCAACTACCAAAAAAGTAAACATGGTAACTGCTCTAACTACAGATGCAGAAAGACCTGCAATAAAGGCAAACATCCATAGAAACAAGACAGTTATAGCTGATTTTATATAAACGCCATTTTTAATATTTTCTATCGGTTTTAATAAAAATGATAAGATCAATAACAAAATACCTACATGCAAACCAGAAACAGCCAAAATATGAATAGCACCCGCATTTGCATAATCTGTAAGTAATTCTTTAGAAACATCTTGCCTTTGCCCTAATAACAAAGCACTAATTACTGCAAACTCATCATCTTTAAAATGATACTTTAGTAAATATTTTTGGATGTGTTCTCTAAATTGCGCTGCAAAACCTACTAATGTAAAAGTGCTTTTGCTTACTATAAAAATATCGCTAGAATTCATAAAAACCTGATGCTCGACACCTTGTTTTGCTAAATAAGTTTTGTAATTAAATTGATACGGATTTAAAGGCGGAATTAATTCTTTAAATATGGGGTTTACTAAAAACTCATCATCTATAAAAAGTCTGTGTTTTAGCGAATCTTTTTCTAAATTTAAAAGTACTTCTCCTTTGGTTTTAGTATTGGCAACTTGCTGAACCTCTGCAATATATTTTTGATAATATAACCCTGGTTTTAAAACTTTTTTAATTTTAAAAATCGCAAAATTATTAGATGTAATGTGTTTTTTAAAATAGCTTTTATAATTCGATGAATTACTTAAAAATACAGATGAAATACCTAAAAAGAAAAACAATATAAAAGCAACTATTGTTATGATTTTTCTATTTTTAAGTACAATAAAAATAGCAATTAAAGCCAATAAAATTAGCCATTTATAATTAAAATCTAATTCCCAAAAATGGTTATAAAACTCAATTAATATTCCCAGAATAAAAAACAACAGAAGATGAAAAGGAGTATATTGTAGTAAGTTTTTCATAGCAATCGAAAGTTACTAAAAAAATTACAATATTTTTTTGGCTTTTAAAAAGGCTTTATTCAGGTATTTTTCTAAAAATGAATAAACGATATCTGCTCTAAAACGTATTGTGTGGTTAAATCTTAAAACACCATTTTTATTTGTACCACCAAATCGATAGCGAACTCTTTTTATTTTAAGAGATTTCTTTTAAAGCATTTACAATTTGTTTAGCCACTTTTTTAGAAGCACCTTTACCTCCTAGTTTTTTCTCTAATTCAAAATAGTTTAAAAATAATTGTTCTCTATTTTCTGGCTTTAAAATTTTAGATAATTCCTTTTTTAAATTTNGCTTNTTAAAATCATTCTGAATTAATTCTTTTACCACCTCTTTATCCATTATTAAGTTTACCAAAGAAATAAATTTTAANGTAATAATTCTTTTTGCAATTTGGTAAGATATATAGCCACCTTTATAACAAACAACTTGAGGCACTTTAAACAAGGCTGTTTCTAATGTAGCTGTTCCAGAGGCTACTAATGCTGCATAAGAAACNCTCAATAAATCATAAGTTTTATTATTGATAAAAGCTATTTCTTTTGAACCAATAATATGTTTATAAAAAGAAAAATCTTGACTTGGAGCACCAGCAATTACAAATTGATAATCCGAAAAATCATCTACTAAAGAAACCATTACAGAAAGCATTTTGGTAATTTCTTGTTTTCTACTACCAGGTAAAAGTGCAATTATTGGCTTTTCTCCTAATTGATGTTCTTCTCTAAACTTCGTTAAAGAAACTTGTTTTCTACCTGCAATTGCATCAATTAAAGGATGCCCAACAAAAGAAACCTCATAATTGTATTTGTTATAAAAATCTTTTTCGAAAGGTAATATTACAAATAATTGGTCTATATCTCTTTTAATGTCTTTAACCCTGCTTGCTCTACTTGCCCAAACTTGAGGAGAAATGTAATAATTTGTTTTAAATCTGTTTTCTTTTGCCCATTTAGCAATACGCAAATTAAAACCAGAATTGTCTATAAAAATAATTACATCAGGATTAAATTTTAATATGTCTTTTTTACAAAGTTTTATGAATCCTACAATTTTTAAGAGGTTGGTAATCACCTCAAAAAAACCCATAAAAGCTCTTTCTTTATAATGACTAACTAAAGTACCTCCAACTGACTGCATAAGATCTCCACCCCAAAAGTGGATGTTTGCATCTTTGTCATTTTTATACAATTCTTTCATTAAATTAGAACCATGCAAATCTCCAGAAGCTTCACCAGCAATTATGTAATATTTCATTTTAAAAAAACTTTAAAATTAAGGTTAATAGAGCAATCGTTATAGTTGCTAAAAGTACTCCTTTTGCTCTTGCGTCTTGTTTCTTTTTAATAAAAATAAAAAACACAAATAAGTTAGGAATAGCTGCTAATGATAATACTTTCCCATACAAGTTTCTTTCTTCAATCATTATTAATGTATCTTGAAAACTAAATTTAGAAAAATACTCTAAATACAAAAAAATCCCTCCAAAAGTGGCCAAAATGGCTACTAAAAAACCGATTAAGATATCTTTTTTTACAGTTCCCAAGAATTTAATTTTTGTATCATGTGATGAGCCGTCATATCAAACTTTACTGGCACTAAAGAAACATAGCCATTTTCTAAAGCATATACATCTGTATCTTGTCCTTTATCTTTACTTACAAAAGCTCCAGAAAGCCAATAATATTCTTTTCCAAAAGGATTTTTACGTTTATCAAAATCTTCTTTCCAATAGCCATTTGCTTGTCTGCAAACTTTTATACCTTTAATTTCTTCTTTCTTTAAATTAGGTATATTTACATTTAAAACTACCCCTTCTGGAATGCCATTTAACAGCGCATTTAAAGTAATATTTTTCACATATTCTTCTGAAGGTTTAAAATCTGCATGCCATTTAAAATCTAATAATGAAAAACCAATTGCAGGAATCCCTTCTATACCAGCTTCTATAGCTGCACTCATNGTTCCAGAATAAATAACATTAATAGATGAGTTTGCACCATGATTTATACCTGAAACACATAAATCTGGCCTTCTGTTTAAAATTTCGCTAACCGCCATTTTAACACAATCTGCAGGTGTACCAGAACAGGTATATTCTAATTGTGGGCCATTATCTATCGTTATAGGGTTACAAGTTAATACATTATCTACTGTAATAGCATGTCCCATGCCACTTTGTGGACTATCAGGTGCTACCACAACAACATCACCAATTTTATTCATAATTTTAATTAAAGCCCTTATTCCTGGAGCTGTAATTCCATCATCATTGGTTACTAAAATTAAAGGTTTTTCTTGCATAAAAATTTATTTAATATTTAACTAGCCTAGAAAATTGACACCTATTTCTAATACACAAAAGTAATTTATTTAATTCATTTTCTTTTTAACAATTTGTAAAGAATAAACTTATGCTTTTTTACGTATTATTGTTAGAGTTATAATTAATTAATCCAAAAAAAATATAAAAATAACTAGATTCTTTTTTTTTAAATATTTTGGCATTATTTTAGTAACATAAAAATTAAAAGGCATCTAAATTACCATAATCTCTATATAACATATATGAACAATCTACAAAAAAACAGCCTACTATTAATAGCTTTTTTGTTGTTATTTAACAATCTAACTTTACAAGCAGAAACCAACCTAAAATCAGATCCTGAAAAGGATAAAATTTTAGTGTATGTTTTAAAAAATATATTAACAAGAGGACATTTTGTTGTAAAGGATATGAATGATGATTTTTCTGAAAAAGTGTATAAAAGCTTTATAGAGGGTTTAGACCCAAGTAAACGTTACTTTACGCAAGATGATTTAAAAGAATTCTCTAAATATAAATATGAAATAGACAACCAACTATTAAAAGATGATGTTTCTTTTTANAATTTAGTTTACAATCGTTTTTTAGAAAAAACTGCAAACGCAAAATCCTATTATGGTGAAATCTTAAAACAACCTTTTAATTTTAATAAAAAAGAAACTATTGATATAGATTATGATAAGGTCCCTTTTGCTAAAAACGAAAATAAACTAGTAGACTACTGGCGTAAACAACTAAAATTAAACACGTTAAGCAGAATTCAAAGTGAATTAGAAAAACAAGAAGAAAAACTTAAAAAAGACAAAAAATACAAGAAAAAATCTTTTAAAACTTTAGAAAAAGAAGCTAGAAAAGAAGTTTTAAAAAACATGAATGAATTGTATTTAAGAATAGACGAACTAGAACACGAAGATTGGTTTTCTGTTTTTTTAAACAGTGTAGTAAGTGCTTTTGATCCTCATACAACGTATATGGCACCAAGAATTAAAGAACGCTTTGACCAAGATATGTCTGGTAAATTAGAAGGTATTGGAGCACGTTTATCTAGACAAGGTATTTATACAGAAATAGTAGAATTAGTTTCTGGTGGACCAGCTTGGAAACAAGGTGAACTTGAAGCTGGAGATATTATTTTAGAAGTGGCGCAAGGTGATAAAGATCCATTAGATATTGTAGGCATGCGTTTAGATGATGCCATTAAATTTATTAAAGGTAAAAAAGGTACAGAAGTTAGACTAACTGTAAAGAAAAAATTAGATGGTTCTACAAAAATAATTTCTATTATAAGAGATGTTGTAGAGTTAGAAGAAACATTTGTAAAATCTAGTATTGTAGAAAAAGATGGCAAAAAATATGGTTTAATAGATTTGCCTAGATTTTATATAGATTTTTCCGATAGAGATGCAAGAGACTCTGCAAAAGACATGGAAAAAGAAATTGCACGTTTAAAAAGTGAAAACATAGCTGGTTTATTAATCGATTTAAGAAATAATGGTGGTGGTTCTTTACAGACAGCAATACAAATTGCTGGTTTATTTATTAAGCAAGGCCCAGTTGTACAGGTAAAATATAGAGGCCAAGATCCAATTGTTAAAAGTGATGTAGATCCAAAAATGCAATGGGATGGCTCTGTTGTTGTATTGGTAAATGAACTTTCTGCATCTGCATCAGAAATTTTTGCTGCAGCCATGCAAGATTATGGTCGTGCTGTAATAATAGGAGGCAATCAAACCTATGGAAAAGGAACTGTACAAAGTGTTATCCCAATAAATAATTTTTATCCTAAATACGAAAAAGATTTAGGTGCTATAAAAATGACAATTCAGAAATTTTATAGAGTTAACGGTGGTTCTACACAAATTGAAGGTGTGTACTCTGATATTGCAATGCCAGACAGGTATAGTTACATGAAGTTTGGAGAAAGAGATCTAGATGGTGCTTTAGTTTGGGACAAAGTTCCACAAGCAAAATATACACAAACCAACTCTTATGAAAATTTCTCTGAAGTAGTTGACAAAAGTAAAACTAGAATTGGTAACAATACAAAATTTAAGCTTATAAACGAGTATGCAAAATGGTTAAAAGAAAATCAAGAAGATACTTCTTATTCTTTAAATTATAAAGATTTTGCAAAAGAAAGTAAAGAGCAAGAACGAGTTGCAAAAAAATATTCAGATGCGTTTAAACACAAATCTAACCTTACTTTTAACTCGCCAAAATACGAATTACCATTATTAAAAAAAGACAGTATTTTAGCTGATAAAAGAAATATTTGGCACAAAAATTTATCTAAAGATATTTATGTTGCAGAGGCTTTAAATGTTTTAAAAGATTTAAAGTTAAAAACTAAATTAGAAATAGTTAAAAACTAAATACTTAACAAGTATATAAATCTGATAAATAAAAAATTTATCGGATTTTTTTAAACCCTAATAAAATATGAGCTTTCAAGTTACTTTTGCCACAAAATGGTCTGATTTTGATCCAAACAGACACATGCGTCATACAGCCTATAATGATTATGCTGCTGAAGTTAGAGTGCGTTATTTTGCAAAATATAATTTCTCAATTCAAAAGTTTACCAAATATAACTTAGGCCCCATTTTATTTACAGAAGAAACTTCTTTCAAAAAAGAAATCCATCTAGGAGAAAATATAACCGTTAATTTAAAATTAGAAGGTTTGTCTAAAAACAACGAACGTTGGAAAATTGTTCATGAAGTTTTTAATGAAGCAGGAAAACTATCTGCCATCATAAAAGTTTATGGTGCTTGGATAGATTTAACCCAAAGAAAATTAACAACACCTCCAGAAGAAACTAAAGAAATGTTTGCCTCTGCTGAAAGAGCTGAAAATTTTAAAATAATCGAATTAAAAAGTTAGATATAAACCTCTATTAGCTTACTTTTTTTAGTTTTCGAAATTAACTCCACAGTATTTACAGCTGCTGGTAATAAAATCGTTTCACCTTTTTTAAGTGGATACGTTTTGTGGTTAGAAATCAATGCTAAATCTCCATCAACACAAATAAAAATTACAAAAGAATCTAAATCAGTATAATCTTTTTTTATACTACCTTCTATAAACAAGATATTAGAGGTAAAATATGGAGAATGCACTAACTTGTTAGAAAAATTCTTTTTCCTATTATACGAAGTTTTGTATTCTTTTTGAGGTTCAAAATCGATAACATCTTTGGCTAAATCGTTGTGCAAATCTCTCAATTTACCAGTTCTGGCATCTACCCTATTGTAATCAAAAATCCTATAAGTAATATCTGAGGTTTGCTGAATTTCTGCCAACAACACACCAGCACCAATTGCATGTACTCTTCCTGTTGGAATGTAAAAAGTATCTCCTTCTGCAACTTTTTCATGATGCATTTTTTCTAAAATAGATCCGTCAGACACTAAAGTATCAAGGTTTTCTTTATCAAATTTCTCATCAAAACCAACAATTAACTCAGCATCTTTATCAGCTTCCATTACGTACCACATCTCATTTTTTCCAAATGAATCGTGGCGCTCTTTAGCGATTTCGTTACTAGGATGTACCTGAACAGAAAGAGGCTTTTTTGCATCAATAAACTTTATTAATAACGGAAANTTNACCCCAAATTGATTAAAAACTTTAGTCCCTAAAAATTCACCTTTAAATTCTTCTATTAAATAATTTAATGTTTTTCCTTTTAAAAAACCATCTTTAACTAGCGTTTCACTATCTTTTGTATCAGAAATTTCCCAAGACTCTCCAATATTAGTTTCAGAATAATCTTTCTTTAAAACCGTTTTAAGTTTTTCACCACCCCATAATCTATAACTAAACACTGGCAAAAATTTTATAGGATATAATTTCATAAGATAAGATTTAAAATAAAAATAGTCGAAGTTAAACACTTCGACTATTAATTTTGTACAGGCGGAGAGACTCGAACTCTCACACCTCGCGGCACTAGATCCTAAGTCTAGCGTGTCTACCAATTCCACCACGCCTGCAACTTTCCCGAAGAATTCGGGTTGCAAATATAAACAATACTTAGAAACTACAAACTTGTTGCAATAAATTTTTCTATTTTTGAGAAAGAAATTAAAATCTTTACATGAATACAATAAAATCTTATATAGAAAACAATAAAGAACGCTTTTTAAACGAACTCATTGAACTTTTAAAAATCCCATCAGTAAGTGCAGATAAAGCCTTTAAAAAAGATGTTTTAAACACGGCAGATTTTGTTTTAAAAAGTTTAAAAAAAGCAGGCTGTGATAAGGTTGAACTTTGTAAAACACCAGGTTATCCGATCATTTATGGAGAGAAAATTATTGACACAAATTTACCTACAGTTTTAATTTATGGGCATTATGATGTACAACCTGCAGATCCTATAGATTTATGGCACTCACCACCATTTGACCCTGTAATAAAAAAAACAGAAATACACCCAGAAGGCGCAATTTTTGCACGGGGTTCTTGTGATGATAAAGGCCAAATGTACATGCATGTAAAGGCCTTAGAATACATGACATCTACTGGCAATTTACCTTGCAACGTAAAATTTATGATTGAAGGTGAAGAAGAAGTAGGTTCTGAAAGCTTGTCTTGGTTTGTTCCTAGAAATAAAGAAAAATTAGCCAATGATGTAATACTTATTTCTGATACAGGGATGATTGCCAATAACATACCTTCAATAACAACCGGTTTACGTGGTTTGAGTTATGTTGAAGTAGCAGTTACAGGACCAAATAGAGATTTACATTCTGGTTTGTATGGTGGTACTGTAGCAAACCCAATCAACATTTTAACCAAAATGATTGCTTCTTTACATGACGAAAATAATCATATTACGATTCCTGGTTTTTATGATAATGTAGAAGAGTTATCTTTAGAGGAAAGAGCTGAAATGGCAAAAGCACCCTTTTCTAAAGAAGACTATAAAAAATCAATAAATATTGGTGAAATTTATGGCGAAAAAGGATATACTACCAATGAAAGAAACTCTATTAGACCTACACTAGATGTAAATGGTATTTGGGGAGGTTATACTGGTGAAGGGGCTAAAACCGTAATTGCCAGCAAAGCATATGCAAAAATTTCCATGCGCTTGGTTCCCAATCAAGATTGGAGAGAAATAACAGAACTTTTTAAAAACCACTTTGAAAGCATTGCTCCAAAAGCAGTAANAGTAGAAGTAAAACCTCATCATGGAGGACAGGGTTATGTTACCCCTATTGACAATATTGGATATCAGGCAGCAAGTAAAGCNTATGAAACTACTTTTGGTAAAACTCCAATTCCNCAAAGAAGCGGAGGAAGCATACCTATTGTTGCACTTTTTGAACAAGAATTAAAAAGCAAAACTATTTTAATGGGATTTGGGTTAAATTCAGATGCGATTCATTCACCAAACGAACATTTTGGTGTTTGGAACTACTTAAAAGGCATAGAAACAATTCCCTATTTTTATAATTATTTTACAGAATTGCATCACCAAAAATAAATATCTCTAATAATAATTATGGAGTAAATGTAAAAATTGATGTTAGAGAAAAGTAAATAAAATCTAGGTTAAAATGGAACAAGCTTCTTTTGGNTTGATATTATTTTCGATAATTAAATAATTCTTTGATGATTTTTTTACAAGAGAAAAAGAAAATCAAAAGTTTATTTAATAAAATAAGCTTTTAAAATATAATCTACTTTTGGGTAATTTTCTTTCAGAAACTTGTTTCCAAGCTTAATAATTTTACCTTGTTGCCTACCCAATCGATCTCCATAACCATCGTAAAATTTTAAGACATTTTCTTGACCTGCAATTACTTTTGCAACAACAGGAAAACCTGTAACACCAGAATACGCCAACTTATCTAACCGTGGATTGTCTTTTAAATTAATAAATATTTGATTGGATCTTGTTTTTACGCCTCCTCTGGCAAAAGCCAAAGTCATAGCATCGTTTTTTCTGATTACAGGTTCGTCTTCAATACCTTTTTGCCAACTTTTATTGATTAAAGAATCGTTATGAATACCAAATTGCGCTACAAAATTGGGTACCACTCTAAAAATAGAAACATCTTGATAATAGTTGTATTTTATCAATTGATACAACCTATCTACACCATTTGGAGACCATTCTCTAACAGCTTCAATATCAAAATTACCTTGTGTCGTTTCAAAGCGTGCTTTAAAGGTTTCTGGTGCTTTTTTTTCTAACCACTTTGGTTTAAACTTCTTAGTTACACAAGATGATAATAAAATTATAGATGCTAATAAAAAAAGTATTCTTTTCATTATTTGGTGATATTACTGACGATTTAATACAAATATACTTAAAAATTGGAGTTAATTTTAATTCTACACTTACCTTCTTTCTTTATTTTCTTGTTGTTTTTAGCTATAGAAATATCGCCAATTTTTGCAAAACTAGTTGCCCCAAAAGGCGAGTATGATTTTAAATTAAAAGATCAAGAAACTGCTGTAAAAACTTGGAAAAAACAGGAAATAGACCATAAAAAACAGTTATTAAAAGCAGCAAAAAGTGCTCTAAAGCAAAAAGCTGGTAAGTAGGTGCGTTAGCGATTGAAATGGCATCCTTTTTAGTTGTAAGTTCGAGTAAATTTATGAGGAACGAATAAATTTATATCGAGAACAAGACTAAAAAGATATAATGGAAAGCGCGACCTGAAAGGGAACGCCCAACGTATGGACTGCAATCGAAATGACATTCTACTCTTTTTCTGCCATTTTTTTCACATAATCTGTAATAATAACTATTTGTGTAGGTCCAACTTTACCTTCAATATATTTGGCATTTTCATGATCTAAAGAAATTCTACGAACTGCTGTACCTTGTTTGGCAACCATACTAGAGCCTTTTACTTTTAAATCTTTTATTAAAACCACAGAATCTCCTGCCTGTAAAATGGCACCATTGGCATCTCTATGAATTATTTTTTCGCTTTCATCTAAATGGTCTCCAGATTCTTTTGCAAAACGAATATCCTCGTCTTCTAAATACATCATGTCTAACAAATCTTGTGGCCAACCTTCTTTTTTCAATCTGTGCAACATTCTCCAAGCCACTACTTTTACAGCTCTAAACTCGCTCCACATAGAATCGTTTAAACAACGCCAATGATTAGCATCTGTATTTTCTGGATTTTCTATTTGGTCTACACAAGTTTCGCAAGCTAACAAACTGCCATCTACACCACCTGTAGAAGTTGGTTTTACCTCGTAAATACTTAAATTATTGGTAGCCGCACACAATTCGCATTTATGACTACTTCTGTTTTCTAAATCTTGTTGTAAACTCATTTTTTATGTTGATTGATATTTGGCAAAAGTAACAATTTAATTCAGACTATTATTAGAAGCTATTTCACGCTTTCCATTATATCTTTTTTTGTGAAAAACAAAAAAAGGATGCCATTTCAATCGTGGCTAAACTTGTTTGCTAACTTTGGTTTTATTGAATTTACAAATTGTAATTTCTAAATGAATTTTCTTTATAAGGTCTAAATAACACACAAAATCAAAATTATACAACTTTGCAACTTTGAAACTTTGAAACTACTCAATTTCTAAAGAAGTAAATGTAAAAGTAGTACCATCAAACAATCCTTTATCAGACAACTTTAAAGACGGAATAACCAACAAAGCCATAAAAGATAAACTCATATAAGGTGCTTTTAATTGGCTGCCCATTTGTTTTGCTATTTTATCTAGTTGAGCATACGATTTTCCAATTTCTTCAGCAGATTTATCGCTCATAATTCCTGCTACTGGTAAAGAAACTATTTTTTCTTCTGTGTTATTTACAGCACAAACGCCTCCTCTATTTTTAATGATTAAATTAACAGCTTTACAAATTGCTTCGTCAGAAACCCCCACAGCAATTATATTATGAGAATCGTGGCCAACAGAACTTGCAATAGCACCTTCTTTTAGTCCAAAATTTTTAATAAACGCGATCGATGGCTCAGAATTCTGATAACGATTTACAACCGTCATTTTTAAAATATCTTTTTTAATATTAGAAACTAAATTTCCATTTTCAATAAAACTTTCTGTTTCAATTTGGTTGGTTACCAACTCGCCATCTAAAACTTGTATTACTCTTATTTTTTGGGCAGAAGTTGTAAAGTTAAAATCTTCTACTTTCTTTTTATCTGTTTTAAAGTTATTTAAAACTTCAAAATCAACAGATTTCACAAAACTCTCTCCGTTTTTAGCTACCAACTCACCATTAATATAGGTTTCTAAAACCTTGAATTTCTGTAAATCTTCAACAACAATAAAATCTGCAAAATCTCCTTTTTGTAACAAGCCAACATCTAAATTATAATGCTTTACAGGGTTTATACATGCTGCTTGTAGTACTTTAAAAACGTCAATATTTTTAGCTACAGCTCTTTCACATAATTGATTAATGTGTCCCAACAACAAATCATCTGGATGTTTATCATCTGAACAAAACATCATATTTTCGAAATGTTCTGGCAATAAATCTATTAAAGCATTAAAGTTTTTGGCTGCAGAACCTTCTCTAATAATTACTTTCATACCTTTTTGCAGTTTCTCTAAAGCTTCCTCGTAAGTAAAACATTCGTGGTCTGTAGAAATGCCTGCTGCAATATATTTGCTTGCATCATCTCCTCTTAATCCTGGTGCATGTCCATCAATGGGTTTGTTATTGTTTTTAGCATGCTGAATCTTAGCTAAAACCTCAGCATCATCAAACAACACTCCAGGATAATTCATCATTTCTGCCAAATATTTAATATCAGGATTTTCCATCATCACTTTAATATCGTTGGAATTTATAACAGCTCCTGCACTTTCAAATGAAGTTGCTGGCACACAACTGGGTGCTCCAAAATTGAATTTCAACGGAACTTTTTTTCCGTTTTCAATCATAAAGTTAACTCCATGTACACCTAAAACATTGGCAATTTCATGCGGATCTGAAACTGTAGCAACTGTACCATGTTTTACCGCTATTTTTGCAAATTCAGAAGGGACTAACATAGAACTTTCTATGTGTATATGTGCATCTATAAAACCGGGTAAAATGTAATTTTCACAGTCGTGATTGGTTGCTCTGATTTCTAAAATTCGATCATTTTCAATCTCAACTTCGCCTTTAAAAATCTTTTTGTTAGCAATATCTACAATGTTTCCTTGTACAATCATTTTAAAACTGTTTTACACAAAACTACAAATAATAAAAAGTAATTTTTAAAATCTAAACCTTTTATTCTATTTTTGATGATGCATAAAAAAAAGATGTTAGAGGCGTTTAAAAATTGGGCAAAAAATAAGGAATTTTCTTTGCAAGATTTATTTCCAACAGTAGTTAAAAAAGAGGCTATTCATATAGATTTAAGCATTCATAACACACTTGTAAAAACGATTAACGAGTTTAACAACCTTCTTTATTTTGAAGAAAAATTAGAGGAAATTCAAGTTAAAAACCCAACTAAAATTATAGCTGGTGGCTATTTAGAAAAAAGAGCTTTATACACATCTGACAATTACAAAAGAAGCACAAAAACAGGTATTGAAAAAAGAGACACGCATTTAGGTCTCGATTTTTGGTTACCTGCTAAAACACCAGTAAATACAGTTTTAGATGGTGAAATAGTCTGTATTACAGACGATAATTTTGAAAAAGGATATGGTGGTTTACTAATTTTAAAACATAGAACCGAAAACAATGTTTTTTATACTTTGTATGGGCATTTATCTCTAGCAAGTATTGCACATCATAAAATAGGTAATTTCCTAATAAAAGGAACGGAAATTGGTGTTTTAGGAAATGCTAGTGAAAACGGAAATTGGGTACCTCACTTGCATTTTCAAATAATGCTAACCTTGTTAGATTTTAAAAATGATTTTCCTGGTGTGGCTTACGAAAGTGAAATTGACTATTGGAAAAGTATTTGTCCAAACCCTAATTTATTATTTAAACTAAAGGCTTTGGATAAATAATATGATCTAAAGGAATATCAAAATTATCTACATCTTTTATTTTGGCAATAGGCGCAAAAAAATTAAGCCCTATTTTTTTACAATCTTTTCTGCAATTTGATAAAAATCGATCGTAAAAACCCTTGCCATAACCTACTCTAAAGTTTTGATTGTCTGAAATTAAAAGTGGTACAAATACCAAATCTAAATCTTTTTCTAAAGCTAGTTTTGCATATTCAGGTTCTGGAACCCCAAATTTATTGACTGCTAATTTTGTGTTTTCATCTAAATAAAAATGAGCTAAAGTATTGTCTTTAAAATTGCATTTGCTAACTACAATCTCTTTATTCTGCTCTCTAAAATAGTTGATAATAGGTTGTGTATCTATCTCTTTAAATTTTACTAAAGACAAAAATAGATGTACAGTTTTGATGTTAGAAATATCTAAACTATAAATTTGTTGATAGATGTTTTGTTGTAACTTTTCTATTTCTAAAAGAGATAAATCGGCTCGTTTTTGTTTGTAAATATTTCTTAAAGTTTGCTTTTTCATTTACAAATTTTCTAATTCGGCTTGCATTTTTTTAGTTAAACCTTTTACGACTAAATCGTAAGAATGATTTATTAGTTCTCTAACCAAATCATCAGAAACATCGCTAGAATTAATGGTTACTGTATTCCATAATCTTTTATTCATATGCCAACCAGGCTTAATTCCTTCATATTCTCTCTTAACTCTTCTGCCCAATCTGGATTGCACTTTACATTTATTTTTTCTTTGCCCTTTTCCCAATTATCTAATCCAGAAAGTGCAAACATTTTTCCCATCACTTTAAAAACTAGAGTAACATTATCAAAAGGAAAATGTTCTGTAACTCCTTTTTTAGCAATACAAAAGTCTCTTAACTGCTCTATATGCATTAATTATGGGTTTGTTTATAATTTAAAAAGTATCTTTATCTACCAAATTTACAATTATTATTTAAATGGAAAGCGAGTTTTTACAAAGCACTTCTCTAATTCGTTAATCAAAAAAAAGCTATGAAAACAAAAAGTATGAAGCTGTTTCTGACATTAAACTTACCCATAAAGCACCTTCTACAGAGTGGTTAAATACCTATAGAATAAACTAATGAGAAATTTTTAAAGAAATAATGAATTTAAATAAATTAGAAGATTTTTAGACAAAACTTACTTTATAATCTCGTACAAAACAGGTTTGCTTGGAGTGGCATCATTTTCAAAAGGTGCAATCATTAAATTCAGTAAATACTCACCATCTTCTACTGTATTTGGCACATAAATAAACTCTGTAATAGTTGCATCCATTCTTACTTTGCCTGCTGTATTCCAAAAAGCATTATGAGATAAAAGCTTACCCTCATCTTTCTCTTTATCTACTGAAGGTAAATCAATTAACAAATGTTTAATCCCTTTTTCTCTTAAATAAATTGCTGCTTTTTCTGATAAATAAGTTGGATTTGTATTAGAGTATTGCATACTCTTTTTATCCTCTAAATTAGGTAAAGTTCTAATTACTATGGCATCTCTTTTTTTATTTCTTAAGGCTCTTGTTAGCTGTTTAACTCCAATTATAAAATCTCCATTATGAAACAAAGGAGCAATAGTAACCACTTCTGCTAAAAAAATAAAATATTTTAAATTTTTATTTACTGAGTGTACTTTATCTGTAATAAACCCAACACATTCTGTATGTGTAATATGAGAATGTGGATTAAAATGTATATTATTAAAATTAACTACGGCACCTTCAGAAACTTTTACAACCTCACCATCAAACTCTTGTGGAAAAATCTTTGGCCCCTCTATATATAAAGCATTTACATTCTTTTTTTTNGGATCTATAGGTATAGAAATATCAATAGGATTAGAGATATCTACCGTGATTTTTCTTGAATTGTATTCTATTATTGCTTTCATTTAATGTTAAGCTTGTTCTTGTTGATTGTTTTGTGCCTGTAATCTCAAATATAAGTTTTTAATTGTTATTTAAAAACTATACATCAAAGCATTTTTATAAATAATTATGAAATCATAAATAAATCTGATGCTATACCATCTACTAAAAATTTTCCTTTTTTTGTAGCCTTTAAAACTCCATTTTCAATGCTTAATAATTGATCTTGTATGTATTTTTTTGATTGATTTTCTAGATACTCTAAAAAAATACTGCCAAAATCGGCTGATATTTTTTGTAAAGAAACTCCCCAAATTGTTCTTAAACCTGTCATAACATATTCGTTATAAATATCTATTTTAGACAATATTTCTCTTTCTATGGGCAACGTGTTTTTTTGTATAGATTTTATATATTTTGTATTATTTCTTACGTTCCAACTACGCTGTTTCCCATCAAAAGAATGCGCAGAAGGACCAATACCTAAATAAGATTTGCCTAACCAATAAGCTGAATTGTTTTTACTAAAAAAACCGTCTTTACCAAAGTTAGACAATTCGTAATGTATAAAATTTGCTTTTTCTAGTTCTGCTATTAAAATATAAAATTGTTCTGCTGCTTTTTCTTCATCAACATTTTTAATTTTCCCNTTATTAATNAAACTCTCTAAAGTGGTTTTAGGTTCTACTGTTAAAGCGTAGCTTGATATATGTGGCACCCCAAAACTTAAAGCTATTTGTATGTTTTTACGCCACTGATCATGAGTACAATCTGGAATTCCATAAATTAAATCTACAGAAATATTTTTAAAATATTCTGTAG
>JGI26079J46598_1000429_pt1 | contig 17044 bp, 11 predicted proteins | sample SaaInl59LU_5_DNA_FD_46598 | JGI IMG/M metagenome (IMG submission 46598) | reverse complement strand
TTCCTGTGATGATTGACTCTAGTAAATGGGAAATTATTGAAGCGGGGCTTAAATGTATTCAAGGAAAAGGTGTGGTAAACTCTATCAGTTTGAAGGAAGGAGAATCAACATTCGTTGAACAAGCCAAAAAAGTCAAAATGTATGGAGCNGCCACCATTGTTATGGCTTTTGACGAAGATGGACAAGCTGACACATACGAAAGGAGAATAGAAATTTGTAAAAGGTCATATGACATTTTGGTGGATAAAGTAAAATTTCCTCCACAAGACATCATTTTTGATCCGAATATTTTTCCCGTGGCAACAGGAATTTCGGAGCATAATAACTATGCGGTTGACTTTTTTAAAGCTACAAAATGGATAAAAGACAACTTGCCAGGAGCAAGAGTTAGTGGAGGCGTAAGTAACGTTTCTTTTTCGTTTAGAGGAAATAATGCAGTGCGCGAAGCCATGCACTCAGCATTTTTGTACCACGCCATCCAACACGGAATGGACATGGGAATTGTAAACCCAACTATGTTGGAAATTTATGACGAAATCCCAAAAGAATTACTGGAAAAAGTGGAGGATGTTCTCTTAAATAGAAATGAAAATGCGACAGAAGTTCTCCTGGATTATGCCGAAAGTGTAAAAGGAGATGGGAAGAAAAAAGAGCGAGATTTGTCTTGGCGAGAACAAGATGTAAAAGGAAGAATTACTCACTCCTTGGTAAAAGGAATCACAGAATTTATTGAAGAAGATACCGAAGAGTGTCGTCAGCAATATCCAGAACCTATTCAGGTAATTGAAGGCCCATTGATGGATGGGATGAACGTGGTGGGAGATTTATTTGGGTCTGGGAAAATGTTTTTACCTCAAGTAGTAAAATCTGCCAGAGTAATGAAACAAGCTGTGGCTTATTTGAATCCATTTATTGAAGCTGCCAAAAATGGTGCTGTGGAAGCCAACGGAAAAGTGTTGATGGCGACTGTAAAAGGCGATGTTCACGACATTGGAAAAAATATTGTAGGAGTAGTTTTGGGCTGCAATAATTACGACATTGTGGATATGGGCGTGATGGTTCCTACCCAAGATATTATTAAAAAAGCCATCGAAGAAAACGTAGATGTTATTGGATTGAGTGGATTAATTACCCCTTCGCTGGATGAAATGGTGGATGTAGCCACCGAAATGGAAAAGGCAGGACTCACCATTCCACTTTTGATTGGTGGAGCGACTACTTCGCGGGTTCACACCGCTGTAAAAATTGAACAAAACTACACCAAAGGACAAACCATTCACGTGTTGGATGCTTCGCGTTCGGTGACTGTGGTTGAGAAATTATTGGGGAATACTTCCAAGGAATTTGTGGCAGACATCAAAACCGAATACGACAGAGTAAGGCTAAATCACGCGAATAAAAAGCAACAAAAACGATTGTTGCCATATGACGTAGCACTCGAAAACAGGTTTAAAATAAATTGGAAAGCCGAAGATATCTATACGCCCAACTTTATAGGAAATAAGACATTCGACAACTTTCCTATTTCGGAGCTAATTCCATTTATCGATTGGACTCCTTTTTTTCAAACTTGGCAATTAGCGGGGCGATTCCCGCGGATATTGACCGATGAAATTGTGGGAGAACAAGCCAGAAGTTTGTTTGCCGATGCCCAAGAAATGTTGGCAAAAATTGAAAAAGAAAACTGGCTCACTGCCAAAGCTGTTATCGGAATTTGGCCTGCCAATTCCAATGGAAAAGACGATGTATTTACCTACACCGATGAAACCCGAACTGAAGTTGCTGACACGTTATTTTCGTTGAGGCAACAAACCCAAAAAGCAAAGCGATTACCTAATTTTTCTTTGGCAGATTACATTGCCCCCAAAGAAACAGGCTTACAAGACTACTTGGGCGGATTTGTAGTGACTGCAGGGCTTGGAATTGAACCTCACGTGAAGAAATACCAAGAAAATCATGACGATTACAACGCCATTTTATTAAAAGCCTTGGCAGATAGATTGGCAGAAGCTTTTGCTGAATTGATGCACAAAAAAGTACGTGAAGAATTGTGGGGATATGCACCAAACGAACGCTTAGAAAACGAAGAATTGATAAACGAAAAGTACCAAGGAATTCGACCTGCACCAGGTTACCCAGCTTGTCCAGATCATACTGAAAAAACGACCTTGTTTAAGAAACTAAATGCTACGGAAGAAATTGGAGTAGTTCTCACCGATTCGCTAGCCATGTATCCAGCAGCTTCGGTAAGTGGTTTTTATTATGCTCATCCACAAGCCAAGTATTTTGGATTAGGGAAAATAGAACTAGATCAAGTAAAGAATATTGCCAAACGAAAAAACATGGAAGAGAAAAAAATGAAAAGGTGGTTGAGTTCAGTAATGAATTAAATTATATGAAAACCTTTGAAGTTTAGAAAAAAACACGATATTTGCAGTCCAAATTAATAACCAGGGGTTTCGACCCTCTAAAATTTAAAACAAATGCCAGTAAAAATTAGACTGAGAAGACTAGGAAGAAAAGGAAGACCTTTTTACCACATCGTAGCTGCAGACAGCAGAGCACCAAGAGATGGAAAATTTCTTGAAAAAATCGGAACGTACAACCCAATTACTAATCCTGCAACTATCGATTTAGACGTTGACGCTGCATTGAAATGGTTAGCAAATGGTGCACAACCAACTGACACGGCTAAAAACATTCTTTCTTACAAAGGTGTCATGTACAAAAAACACTTAATGAGAGGTGTAGCAAAAGGAGCAATGACAGAAGAACAAGCCAATGAAAAATTCAATGCTTGGTTGGAAGAGAAAAACTCTAAAATTTCTGCAAAAGCTGACGGAGTTTCTGCAAAAGCTGCAAAAGAAGCCGCTGCTAGATTGAAAGCAGAAGTTGCTGTGAAAGAAGCACAAGCTGCTGCTATTGCCGCTGCTAACACACCAGTAGAAGAAGCGCCAGCTGAAGAAGCTGTTGCAACAGATGAAGAAGAATAAATTTCGATTATGAAATTTGATGAATATTTTAACCTTGGAGTGATCTCCAAGGTTTTTTCATTTAAGGGGGAAATTGTAGCTAGATTTGATGTTGAAGTACCGAATCTATTTGAAAACCTGAAGACTCTCTTCATCGAAGAAAAAGGAAATCTTGTTCCTTATTTTGTGGATAAATTGGAGCCGCAGCTAAATCAATTTGTTCGAATAAAATTCAGAGGAATTGATTCCCAAGAACAAGCTAAAAAGCTACTTAAGTGTGATTTATATTTGCCCGATATTCTTCTGCCAACATTAGAGGAGGATGAATTTTACTTTCATGAAATAGTTGGGTTCACTGCATTTGATGAAGAAGAAAAAGAAGTTGGTAAAATAGTGGAAGTGTACGACTTACCGAATAATCCTGTAGCCGAGATACTCATAAACGAAAAAGAGGTACTTGTTCCGCTAAATTTAATGATTGAACTCGATAAAAAGAATCAAAAGATTTATATTGAGATTCCTGATGGATTAGTGGATTTGTAAGCATCAATACTTACATCTATTAAAAATGTCATCCTAAACTCTCGTGCTGAGTTTATCGAAGTATGATTCAGGATCTGGCAAAAAATATTTCACGATTAATTCATTTTGGGAAAACTTCAATGAATAAAGACTCTGATCTCGACAATTCGGGACAGATTGACTTTGAAAAAAACAAATTCTAAATGTCCACATTTCATTTCAAACAATTTTCAGTGCAAAACGAAAAAAGTGCTATGAAAGTCAACACAGATTCAGTACTTCTTGGTGCTTGGGCAGAAATTCCAAAAAAAGCTAAATCAGCACTGGATATTGGTTCTGGAACAGGAGTTTTAGCCTTGATGTTAGCCCAGAAAAATATAAATCTAAACATTGAAGCCATAGAAATTGAAAAAAATGCCTTTGAAGAATCTGAAGTTAACTTTTCAAATTCACCTTATTTTAAAAGGCTTAAGGCAGTAAATTTACCCCTTCAAGAATTTACTCCCAACCAACCGATAGACCTGATTATCTCCAACCCTCCTTATTTCATCAATGATTTAAAAAACAGGGACAATAATAAATCTCAAGCTAGGCATACCGCCTCACTCACCTTTCTGGAATTAATTGAGTTCGCAAAGTCAAACTTGTCAGACAAAGGTGTGTTCTCGGTTATCCTTCCAAAAAAAGAAAGTGAAATTTTCCTTTCTCTTTGCACCGATAAAGAGTTACATCTAACAAAAATCGCTTTCATCAAACCCAATCCAAGCAAAGTCGTAAACCGAGTTATGATGAGTTTTGGTCATGAAAAAGTTGTGGTCAAACAGCAAGAGTTTTGCGTCTATAAGTCGCAGGGTGTTTACTCCCAAGAACACAAAAAGCTAACAAAAGATTTTTATTTAGATAAATAGAAATTGTCTTCGATTGGCGGAATATTTCGCTACATTTACTTCCTCATTTTGTGACAGAATGACACTGAAACCGAAATTTTTTCAGAAAAAAATGAAGTTTATTGTCAATCCAATAGTTGGCATAAAAAGTGCAACATCGAAATCAGTATTTTTTATGAAGTATTAACCAAAAAAATTAAAAAATTATGTCAGTAAACATCAAACCTCTCTCGGATAGAGTTGTAATAGAACCAGTTCCGGTTGAAGAAAAAACAGCTTCTGGAATCATTATTCCAGATGCATCAAAAGAAAAACCTTTGAAAGGAAAAGTGGTTGCTGCCGGACCAGGTAAACTGGACGAGCCAATGACTGTAAAGTCTGGCGACACAGTGTTATATGGTCAATATTCGGGCACTGAAGTAAAATTAGACGGAATAACTTACCTCATTATGAGAGAAGCGGACATCTTCGGAATTTTAGCCTAACCGCTCACTAAAAAAATCGAACCCTGAAAATTTTGTTACGGTAAGAAACAAGTTGCCCCAGTCTTTGCATAAGGATTTGGGAATGGGTAACTTTTATTAATCACATTTAAAAAAAATTATAACAATGGCAAAGCAAATAACATTTGACTTAGAAGCTAGAGAAAGCCTAAAAAAAGGAATTGACAAACTAGCAAATGCAGTGAAAGTAACTCTAGGACCTAGAGGAAGAAACGTAGTAATCGATAAGAAATTCGGGGCTCCACACATAACAAAAGATGGAGTTTCAGTAGCGAAAGAAATAGAATTGACCGACCCCGTGGAAAACATGGGAGCTCAAATGGTAAAAGAAGTGGCTTCCAGAACTGCAGAATTAGCAGGAGATGGTACCACAACAGCTACAGTGTTAGCTCAATCCATCATCAATACAGGACTTAAAAGCTTGGTAGCTGGTGCGAATCCAATGGACTTGAAAAGAGGAATTGACAAAGGAGTTGAGGCAATCATTAAAGAAATGGCTGGATTTTCAGAAGCAGTTGGTGCCGACAACAAAAAGATTGAACAAGTAGCCACTGTGTCGGCAAACAATGACAAAGAAATAGGAGCTTTGATTGCAGAAGCAATGAAAAAAGTGACCAAAGAAGGTGTCATTACTGTAGAAGAAGCAAAAGGAACAGAAACCTACGTAGAAGTAGTAGAAGGAATGCAATTCGATAGAGGGTACCTATCTCCTTACTTTGTTACTGATGCAGAAAAAATGATTACTGAGTATGATAACCCGTACCTATTAATTTACGATAAAAAAATATCCAACATTCAGGACATCGTCCCAATTTTAGAGGCTGTGGTCGGAACTGGAAGACCATTGATTATTATTGCTGAGGACATAGAATCACAAGCACTAGGATTATTGGTTGTGAACAGATTAAGAGGTCAGATGAAAGTAGCAGCTGTGAAGGCTCCTGGATTTGGAGACAGAAGAAAAGCAATGCTAGATGATATCGCCATTCTTACAGGAGGAACAGTTATTTCTGAAGAAACTGGATTGACTTTAGCTAACACAACTCTTGAAATGTTAGGTTCAGCAGATAAAATCGAAATCGACAAGGACAATACAACCCTCATCAATGGATCTGGAAAGAAAGACGATATATCTGCAAGAGTAGGACAGATTAAAGCGCAAATTGAAAGCACAACTTCTGATTATGACAGAGAAAAGCTTCAAGAAAGGCTCGCAAAATTAGCTGGTGGTGTTGCCGTACTTTATGTTGGAGCAACTACTGAAGTTGAAATGAAAGAGAAAAAAGATAGAGTAGACGATGCACTTCATGCAACCCGAGCTGCAGTAGAGGAAGGAATAGTACCAGGTGGAGGAGTTGCGTATATCAGAGCTAGCTCAGCATTGGATTCTGTGAAGGCAGACAACGATGATGAGGCTACCGGAATTGCAATTATCCGAAGAGCTATTGAGGAGCCATTGAGACAAATTGTTTCTAACGCTGGTGGAGAAGGATCTGTGGTGGTTCAGAAAATCAAAGAAGGGAAAAAAGACTTTGGATACAATGCAAGAGCAGACAAATACGAAAATCTACTAAAGTCTGGAGTTATTGATCCTGCAAAGGTAAGTAGGGTAGCGCTAGAAAATGCCGCTTCGATTGCAAGCATGTTGCTCACTACGGAATGTGTCATTACAGATATACCAGAAAAAGAAGANGATCACCATCATGCAGCTCCACCAATGGGAGGAATGCCTGGAATGATGTAATCNTCTTACCTATAAAATAACTAAACCCGAATTTCAGAAATGAGATTCGGGTTTTTTTATGGGTAGAATTTTACTAAATTTAGTTAACCTTTATCCTATTAAAATGAGTAATTATCACATAAAACACCTAGAAGAATATTACAAAGTTTACCGAAAATCAGTAAGAGAACCCGAAGTATTTTGGGAAGAAATAGCTGAAGAGCATTTTAGCTGGCGAAAAAGATGGGACAACGTACTGAGTTGGGATTTTAAAACCCCAGAAGTAAAATGGTTTGAGGGAGCAAAACTCAATATCACAGAGAATTGTATTGACAGACATTTAAGAACTAAAGGAGATAAAACGGCTATTTTGTTCGAGCCCAACAATCCAAATGAGTCTGCTCAACACATTACCTATAAAGAATTGGCAAAAAGAGTGAATCAATTTGCTAACGTATTGAAGGAGAATGGGATTCAAAAAGGAGACAGAGTATGTATTTATTTGCCTATGATTCCGGAATTAGCAATTTCTCTCTTGGCTTGTGCAAGAATTGGAGCAATTCATTCAGTGGTATTTGCCGGATTTTCTTCAACAGCACTTTCCACAAGAATAAACGATAGTGACTGCAAAATGGTAATTACCTCTGATGGTTCATACCGAGGAGCCAAAACAATTAATTTAAAAGGAATTGTAGATGAGGCATTGGAATCCTGCAATGGAGTCAATACAGTATTAGTTGCAAAAAGAATAAATTCAGATGTTTCGATGAAAGAAGGCAGAGACAAATGGTTGCAACCTTTGCTTGACACTGCCTCAACTGAATGTGAACCTGAAATTATGGATGCGGAAGACCCCTTATTCATTTTATATACTTCTGGCTCTACTGGCACACCAAAAGGAATGGTTCACACTACTGCTGGTTACATGGTAAACACCGCTTATACGTTTAAAAACGTGTTTAATTACCGAGCAGATGACATCTATTGGTGTACTGCTGATATTGGCTGGATAACAGGACACAGTTACATCGTATATGGACCATTAGCTAATGGAGCAACAACTGTAATGTTTGAAGGAGTTCCTAGCTATCCCGATATGGGAAGGTTCTGGGAGGTTGTAGAAAAACACAAAGTAACTCAATTTTACACTGCTCCCACTGCAATTCGTGCATTGGGGAAGGAGAGTTTAGATTTTGTAAATAAGTACGATTTATCTTCTTTAAAAGTACTTGGTTCGGTAGGTGAACCAATAAATGAGGAAGCTTGGCATTGGTACAACGAAAACATAGGAAAAGCCAAATCTCCCGTAGTGGATACATGGTGGCAAACCGAAACTGGAGCGATTATGATTTCGCCATTGCCCTACGTAACCCCTACCATTCCCACTTTTGCCAGTTTGCCTTTGCCAGGAATTCAACCTTGCTTGATGGACGAAAATGCACAAGAACTGAAAGGAAATCAAGTAGAAGGAAGATTGTGTGTGAAATATCCTTGGCCATCTATGGCACGAACCATTTGGGGAAATCATCAGAGGTACAAAGAGACTTATTTTTCGGCATATGAGGATAAATACTTCACTGGAGATGGCGCACTAAGAGATGCAGTAGGCTATTACCGAATTACAGGAAGAGTAGATGATGTAATCATTGTTTCGGGTCATAACCTGGGAACTGCACCCATTGAAGATGCGATAAACGAACATCCTGCTGTAGCAGAATCAGCAATTGTTGGTTTTCCTCATGACATAAAAGGAAATGCGCTTTATGGATATATAACTTTGAAAGAAACAGGCGAAGGAAGAGATCACGACAATTTAAGGAAAGAGATAAACCAAATGATTACGGAGCGAATTGGCCCCATATCTAAGCTAGATAAAATCCAGATTACCAATGGATTACCAAAAACTAGATCTGGAAAAATCATGCGAAGAATCTTGAGAAAAATTGCTGGAAAAGATACTGGAAACCTAGGAGACACTTCTACCCTACTGAATCCAGAATGTGTGCAAGAAATTATGGACAATGCTTTGTAAGCTCATCCATTAAAAATCTATCCGGTCGCCCTGAAATTGATTCAGGGTCTGTCTGTTAGTATCATCGCTACTAACAAACAGATTCCGTCCGGAATGGTCGGGACGGAATGACTGATTTAGTGTTTAATTCCTTATTTCACCAACTCAGGAAAATCTGATTTAAATCGATTCAATCTAGGAACTGATACCGCTCGAATATAGGATTGGTTTGGGTGCAATCTTTCGTAATCTTGATGGTAATCTTCTGCTATCCAAAATTTCTTAAACATAGTAACTTCAGCTGCTGGTTTTAATCCTGAAGATTTAAGTTCAGCTACTTTATTTTCAATAATTACTTTCTCAGATGCATCGGAATAAAAAATGATACTTCGGTATTGGCTTCCATTATCGGGACCTTGGCCGTTTATTTGTTCAATGTTTTGTGTACCAAAATAAATATCTACTAACTCCTTGAAACTAACAACCGAAGAATCATAAATCACTTCCACCGCTTCGGCATGTCCTGTTTTTCCTGTATTGGATGATTCATAAGTAGGGTTTTTGGTGTGCCCTCCCGAATATCCAGAAATTACTTCACTTACACCTTTTGTATGTTCATAAATGGCCTCTACACACCAGAAACATCCACTCGCAAAGTGTGCTTCAGCAAATTTATCCGGATTTAGGTAAACCGTTTCCTTTGGAGATTCTTCTGTTTTAGCATCGGCTAGTTCGTTTGTTGATTCAGTTTCGGTAAGCCCAGTATCTGCCTGTACTTTGCTAGAATTACAAGAGATCAAAAAGAAACTCACAACGAAGGGTAGGAAATATATTTTCATAAAATAAATTGGTTTAATAGTAAAACGAAATTAGGCGATTTTACTTACTATTTCCACAAAAATTATATCTTTCACAAACAAAACGTGCATATAGTTGCATATACAACTAAATTGTATTTACCTTTGTTCTGTGAATCAAAAAACAGAAATAGAATTTAAAGATTCTCTTGGACCTTGGATTGGACGAACGATGAAATTAATCGAACATAAGATTGAAGACATTTTGGCCGAAAACAACATAGACTTGAGCAGAATGCAATTTGTTGTTCTCAAAACGATAGAAGAAAATGATGGGATTTCTCAAAATGAATTGGCTCATTTCGCAAATCGTAATAAGTCCTCTCTCACCCGAATGATCAATACGCTTATCGCCAAAGACTTTATTACAAAATGTTCGTCTGAGAGTGACAAAAGAAAAAATCACATTCACATTACAAAACTAGGGGAAGAAGTGTTGGAAAAAGCTATTCCACATTTCAGAAAAATGGCTCTTAACATTGAAGAGCACTTATCTTCATTAGAAATAGAACAAACGAAACGAATACTAAAAAAAATACAAGAAAACGTATCTGGACAAGAAGCTGGTCCTTTTTTTAATTAAAATTTTTATGAAAAAAGCAATCCAAATCCCATTGGCAATCGCCATAATCGCAGGCGCTGTCGGGCTTAAAAACTTGATGGAAAGCAACAAAAAAACTCCTGAGAAAAAAACTGAAAAAACCCTCAAACTAGTTTCGGTTGAAAGAGTTAAGAATGGTTCTTTGCCTATTCAAATAAAAAGTACCGGTTCTATCTTAGCAAAAGACCGAACTGTGCTTTACTCCGAAGTTCAAGGAGTGTTCCAACAAACTTCCAAGCCTTTTAAACCGGGTGTGAAGTACTCCGTTGGTGAGCCGCTTATTCGAATAAATAATACGGAGTTTTCGGCTTCTGTAAAATCACAACGAATCAATTTCAAAAGCTTGATAACGGGAACTTTAGCTGATATACAGTTTGATTATCCTGCTGAACTGAGTACATGGAAAAATTATGTTGAATCTATTTCAGCAGAAAAATCCTTACCTGTTTTGCCTAAATCAACCAATGAAAACTTCTCGAATTATCTTTCTGGAAAAGGAATTACTACCAATTATTACACCATTAAAAATCTTGAAACACGCTTGGGAAAATATACGCTAACGGCTCCATTCTCTGGTGTATTAGTAGAAGCAAATATTACACCGGGAACTTTGGTTTCGCCTGGGCAAAAACTTGGAGAATTTATCAAAACTGGCGTGTATGAACTGGAACTGAACGTAAATGCAAGTATGACGGACTACCTTCAGATTGGAAAAAAAGTGTCTTTATTCACTACAGACAAATCTCAGCAATACGAAGGAAAGGTTACTCGAGTGAACTCTCAGATAGATAGAGCCTCACAAACTGTGCAACTATTTGTGGAGGTTATTTCTTCGCAATTAACTGAAGGTGAATATTTAGAGGCAGATATTAATGCCCAAAATGTAGAGAATGTTTGTAAAATAAAAAGAAGTTTGATTATAGACGAAAACCATGTATTTGTGTTGCGAGATAGCGCACTTCACAAGCAAGAAATCTCTATCGTTCATTCCAACGAAAAGTCCATCATTGTAAAAGGATTAAAAGATTCTTCCTTGCTTGTAACTGTGCCAGTTTCTGGTGGATATGAAGGAATGAAAGTTTCGGTACAAAATCAAGATTTAAACCAGTAAAAGAATGAAAAATCTACTCGCCTATTTTATTAAATATCCCATTGCAGGATGGATCATTGTCATTGGTTTCTTGCTATTTGGATACTTTGGGTTTACCACTCTTACTTCCTCCTTTTTTCCCTTATCCGAATCGAGAATAATTAAAATCAATTTGGCTTATCCGGGCGCTTCTCCCCAAGAAATGGAAGAAGGCGTTGTATTAAAAATTGAAGACAACTTAAAGGGAATTGAGGGAATAGACCGAGTGACCTCAAAATCTTATGAAAATTCTGCAGCGGTTACAGTCGAAACAATTAAAGGGTATNACACCGACATTATTCTNGCAGAAGTAAAAAATGCGGTGGACAAGGTTCCTAGTTTTCCAAGTGGAATGGAGCCTCCGGTAATTGCCAAGCAAGAAGCAACAAGGCAAACAATCACTTTTGCTGTGAGTGGAAAAGGAATCCCTTTGAAAGTACTAAAGCAAAAAGCACAATCTATCGAAAAAGAATTATTGCGAATGGAGGGGATTTCGCAAGTTTCAATTTCGGGTTTTCCAGACGAAGAAATAGAAATTGCCGTGACCGAAGCAGGACTTAGAGCTTACGGACTAAGTTTTCAGCAAGTAGCCACAGCAGTGGCGCAAAATAGCTTGATTACAACCGGAGGTTCAATAAAAACTGAAGCCGAGGAATACCTAATTAGAGCCAGCAGCAGAGCTTACTTTGCCAATGAATTAGAAAACATTGTGGTGAAATCGTCACCAGACGGAAATGTGGTGCTATTGAAAGAAGTAGCCACCTTGCGAGATAAATTCAATGAAAATCCAAACGGCCTTTATTTCAACGGAAACAAAGCGGTAAATATTACGGTTCAAAACACAAACAGCGAAGATTTAATTTCGGCTGCGGACAAAGTAAAAGCGTACGTTTCAAATTACAACTTAGCTTCAGATGATGTAGAATTAAATGTGACCTCAGACTCCTCCATCACCCTAACCCAAAGAACCGATTTACTTCTCGAAAATGCGATTGTTGGTATGTTTTTGGTTTTGTTGATTTTATCCATTTTTCTAAAACCACGTATTGCCATGTGGGTAGCATTTGGCCTGCCAATTTCCTTCTTGGGAATGTTTGCCATAGCTGGACAATTTGATGTGACAATCAATGTTCTTTCTTTATTTGCGATGATTATTGTTATTGGAATCTTGGTCGATGATGGGATTGTTATTGCCGAAAATATTTTCTCTCACCACGAGAAAGGTAAAACTCCAGTAAGAGCTGCAATTGATGGAACCTTGGAGGTAATTCCTCCTATCATTTCGGCTATCCTCACCACGATGCTTGCGTTTTCAACTTTCCTGTTTCTGGATGGAAGAATAGGAGAGTTTTTTGGAGAGGTTTCCGTTATCGTTCTTCTCACACTTTCGGTTTCTTTGATAGAAGCGCTGATTATTTTGCCTTCGCACATTGCGCATTCCAAAACACTTCAAAAAGGAACAAAACCATACAAATTCAATCTGAAAGCAGAACAGTTTATGAACTACTTGAGGGACAATCTGTATGAACCTGTTCTCAATTTTTTCTTGAAATACAAAGTGATTGGATTTGCCATAATGCTCGGTTTGCTAATTGTTACTATCGGTGGAATTAGTAGTGGCGTTATCCGAACTACCTTTTTTCCTCAAATTGCAAGCGACAGGGTTCAAATCACCCTGAACATGCCGCAAGGAACAAATGAAAATGTAACTGATTCACTTATTTCTAACCTAGAAAGAAGTGTGTGGCAAGTGAACGAAAAGTTTAAAAACATTCAAGAAGGCGGCAATTCTGTAGTATTAAACATCATAAAAACAATTGGTCCTGGTTCTTCTGTTGCTTCCTTAACGGTTAATTTGCTTCAAGGAGAACTGAGAACGGTCTCTTCTCCCGAGATAACGAATGCCATTCAAGATACGGCAGATGAAATAATTGGAGCTGAGAGCCTCGTGTTTGGCTCGGGAGCCGTATTTGGAGGTTCGCCCATTGCCGTATCCCTTTTGGGAAATAATATCAATGAAATAAAAGCTGCAAAACTAGAACTAAAAGAGGCTCTTTCGCAGCTAGATGGAATAAAAGACATTACAGACAACGATCCCCAAGGAATAAAGGAAATTACGGTTACCCTAAAACCAAATGCTTACTTACTTGGATTCACCTTAAACAACGTAATGAGTCAAGTAAGAAGTGCGTTTTTTGGTGCTCAAGCTCAACGATTTCAGAGAGGAGAAGACGAAATAAAAGTGTGGGTGAGGTATGACGAAAAGGAAAGAAAATCGATTAATAACCTCAATAATATGCAACTTATTGCAAGTTCTGGCGAAAGAGTTCCGTTTGCTGAAATTGCTGAATACAACATTGCTCGTGGCGAAATCTCAATCAATCACCTCGAAGGGCAAAGAGAAATTCAAGTAAAAGCAGATTTGGTTGATCCAAAAGCAAGTGCAACAGACTACATGAATACCTTAAAAAAAGAGATCATGCCAGGAATTTTAGCCAAATACACTTCTGTAACTCCGCTCTACGAAGGACAAAATAGAGAGGCTGTAAAAACTCAAAACTCCCTAAACCCAACAGGATGGATAATTCTNGTTTTTATCTACATCGTTATTGCGTTTACTTTTAGAAGTTACAGCCAACCTTTTGTGCTCATTGCCTTGGTTCCTTTTAGTTTGATTGGAATTGGCTGGGGTCACTGGATTCATGGGTTTTCCATAAACATTCTATCAGGGTTAGGAATTATAGCCCTCATCGGAATTATGGTAAATGACGGACTTGTGTTGATTAGTAAATTTAACTCTAACCTAAAGCTAGGAATGAAATTTGACGATGCCCTAGCTGAAGCTTGTAAATCACGATTTAGAGCAATTTTCTTAACCACAATCACCACGGTTGCTGGACTTACTCCACTTATTTTCGAAAAAAGTTTACAAGCTCAATTCCTAATCCCAATGGCTATCTCCATTGTGTACGGAATTATTATTGCCACTGTACTCACTTTACTTTTGCTCCCAATCTTTTTGTCTACTGTTAATAGTGTAAAAGTAGGCGTGCTTTGGTTTTGGGAGTCAGAAAAATGGGCGTTTTGGACAACCCAAAAACCAAGTTATGAGTCTGTAGAAAGAGCCGTAAAAGAATTACATGCCGAACACGAAGAGGAAGAAGAATAAACCTGCACACAGTGACACACGAATTAAAAACAAAAACAATGAAGTATCTAATTGCCTTACTATCGCTCACAATTTTGGTTCAAAAAACAAGCGTTGCGCAAGAATCAATGACCGTGGAAGACGCCATAGCTCTGGCTATGAAGCACAACTACGACATTCGATTAGCGACCAATGCCACTCTGCAAGCCGAGAACAATAAAAGCATTTACAACTCAGGATTTTTACCTTCGGCTACGGCCGCAGCAGACGGAAGATATAGTTCATCCAATGCAACTATCACAGATCAGTTAGGAAATGAAAGAGAAATACCTGGTGTGGAAACCAAAGGTTATGGCGGATCAGTTGGGATAAATTATATCTTATTCAATGGAGGTGCCAGAAAATATCAATACGATAAATTAAAAAATCTTTATTCACTTTCTTCACTTCAGAAAAAAACACAAATAGAAAACACCTTGATAGAAGTGTACACCACTTTTTACAATGTAGCACGAAACCAAGAACAGCTAAAAACTGTAAAAGAAGCTTTCCAAATTTCGAAAGAAAGACTGGAAAGAGTTACTGCTCAACAACAATTCGGTCAAAAAACCACCTTGGATATACTGAATGCACGAGTGGATGCGAATAAAGACAGCATAAACCTAATTAACGTGAGCGTATTGGTTGAAAACAATGTGAGAAACCTCAACTTTTTACTAGGAAGAGAGATCCATACTTCCTTCTTGGCGGAGGCAGATGTGAACCTCACCGAAGAATTATCCTACTTGGAATTATTGAGTCAATTGCGCGAAAACAACAACGAATTGCAACAATGGGAAATTAATCAATCGATTTCGAGGCAAGAATTAAAAATTAATCAGGCCGGATGGTTGCCAAGTGTATCTACGAATGTGTCGTATGGATTTAATTACAGCGACAACGGACCCGCTGGATTTTTGGCAGAACAGCAAACTACAGGGATAAATGCAGGGATAAACCTCAACTGGAATGTGTTTGACGGAGGAACTACTCGAGTACGAGTGCAAAATGCCAAAATTTCAATGAAAACACAAGAACTAAATCAGCAAAAAATTCAATTAAGTTTAGAGAATCAGTTAGCAAAATTTTGGGCAGAGTATACTACTCAAAAAGCTATCATACGCAATGAAGAAATAAATGTAGAGATCAGCAATCAAAATTTTTTAAAGTCAAAAGAACTATTTAACCTAGGAAGGATAACCTCTATTGATTTTAGACAAGCTCAGTTAAATTTAATCAATACTAAACTTAATCTGCTAAATGCCACATACAACGCTAAGGTTGCTGAGCTTCAGCTAAAAAAATTCGCAGGACTGCTAAACAATTAATCTAATTTTTCTAAAAACTTAGTTGATTTTTTTTTAAATTTAAAGGAATCATTAAAAACAAAATTATGAAAAAAATTTACTTTTTNCTGTTCATGCTAAGTGCTGGACAACTATTTGGACAAATAGTTAATCAAAATATTCCTGGGGTTTTAGGTGCGACATCCACGTTGAGGGCACCAAATGGTACTAGTGCACACACAACCATAAGAGCGCATTACATGATTTATCCTGCCGATTTAACCGCATTACCCAACGGAGCCCAAATCGTTTCCGCGGGATTTGTTTATGTAAATGGATGCGATACCAACGCATCTGGAAACCTAAAGTTCTATATGGAAAATAGCACAGCTACCTCCAATACCAAGTCGACTACTTGGGCTACCGCAATCACAGGAATGGATACCTTATATGACGGAGCTTACAATATTCCTGTTTCAACGACAGGAGTTGTATCATCTTTTCCACTCAATGATACTTTTACTTATACAGGGAGTGGAATTCAAATTGCGTATGATTATTTAGGAGCAACCTTTGCCACATCGCCTGCGACCTACGATTGTAACAATGCCGTTTCAGGTGATTTAAAACTCGTCACTTCTGCCACAACAACACCAGGGGCTGTATTGACTGGATCCTCAAGCTGGAGACCAGGAATATATATCGGGTATATCAATCCATTTACCAATGACCTGGCAGTTGAGTTTATTACCCTCAATCAAGGACATCACAACAAAGTGTATGATACTACTCAAACCATCACAGGAACAATTACCAACAACTCGATTGGAGCTCTAACTTCTGTTCCTGTAACTTTGCATATCACGGGAGCCAATCCCTCTAACAGTATCCAAACTATTGCCACTATTGCATCAGGAAGTTCTCAAATTGTTACTTTCACCGGTTTATCCGCGGCTAATAGCGGAATACAACAGATAAAATTATCTGTTCCTAGCGATCAATTTACTGCTAATGACTCAGTGGTAAGAATACAATCCATAAATTGTGATACACTTAGCTGGGCAGACAATTCTGTGCCATATACATCCATTGGTTTTAATACCGGTTCGGGAATTCTTGCTGCCAAACATACGGGGAGCTCTATGATGAACACAACGATTAAATCAATCTATGTAAACATTGATGGAAATACGAATATTACAGGCAATCAACTGCAGGCCGTATTACTTGACACAGGAGGTGTAATAATTGATTCATCGGCAGTAATGACCGTTACAGCAAGCCAACTTAATAGTCGAGTAACTATGCCTCTCACAGGAAATAACCTGATTACTACGGCCAATCCAGATTATTACATTGGAATTAG
>JGI26079J46598_1000422_pt1 | contig 17256 bp, 15 predicted proteins | sample SaaInl59LU_5_DNA_FD_46598 | JGI IMG/M metagenome (IMG submission 46598) | reverse complement strand
ATTTTTCTCGAGTCAAATTTTCTAAAACTGTAATTTTATCAGCAGCATATTTATCATAAATTGACGCCACTAAAGCACCAGAACTCCCAACACCGTAGCCTTGTGGAATTGAGGAATCAAAATACATACCGTTCATAAGATCTGTCTGTAAATCATTTAAATTGAAAGAAACCAATTGTGTCTCCAAAGAAGCCAAATACTTATAAAACAAACGTAAGTTTTGGTTGGATGTTTTGGAAGTGCCTTGTAGGTCTCGAGAAGACTTTAAAGCGCCCCTATATGCATTATAAGGAATTGCTAACCCCTTAGAGTCTTTTATAATTCCATATTCCCCAAAAAGAAGAATTTTTGCATAAAATAGTGGTCCTTTCATTTATCTTTAAATATAACAATACAAAAATACAAAATAATTATGTGAGTAGAATCTTATTAAAAGTTTTTNTAAAAAGTCTTCCAAACTCCTACTTTTTTTCCTTTTTTATAACGTCCTCTTTCTTTAATTTTTCCATTCTCATAATATATTTTCCAAAAACCCTCTTCAAGTTCATTTTCAAATTTTCCAGAAACCTTCAGACTTCCTGTTTCATAGAATTCAGAGAAATTTGCAATGAGCATATTGTTTGAATAGGAAATTTTTCTATACATTTTACTGCTCTTATAAAAATACAATAATTTTTGAGGATCCTCTTGGGAAAATTTATAATAAACTGAATTTAATTGATCTGTTTTATTTAAATTTTGATCTAACCAGATTTTTTCTTGAGCAGAAACAGTTATTGAAAAAAGAAAAATAATGATTGATATATTCTTGACAAGAGCATTCATTTGACTTTTCATTTTAAACTGGAAACTTACAATTGAGCAGCTCCATAACCCACACTATCACAAATGTAATGATTTTTTTGACAGTACTTAGATAGCTGATTTTCAATAAAATGGTTTACTGATTCTTTTTCTAATTCAGGGTATAAAACATGTACATTAGCACCCGCATCTAATGTAAAACAAAGATTACTATCATGCTCTTTTCTGTATTCCCAAATACGATTGATAATCTCCAAAGTATTTGGTTTCATTAGCACAAAATAAGGAGTACTTGTTAACATCATTGCATGTAGGGTCAAAGCTTCACTTTCAACTAAATTTACAAACGCCTTAATGTCTCCATTTTGAAGAATTTCTACCATTTTAGACATATTTTCATTGGCTTGTTGAAAACGATTTTCTGCATATGGGTGATCGTGCATTAGATTATGACCCACCGTACTTGACACTTGTTTTTCTCCTTTGTCTACCAATAAAATTGCATCTTGATAATTTTCAAAAACAGAATGTACTTTATAAGGAAACTGAATACCAAACAAATCTGAACTTCCTTCAATATTTGGGTGAGTTCCCCAAACAACCAAAGGGCCTTCTATACTTCTACTTGCACTTCCAGAACCTAAACGCGCTAAAAAAGAAGCTTTTTTATTGATAAATTCTTTTGTTAAANTAGGATTTAANGCNTGTTCTAAACTCATTAAACACATGGCAATGGCACTTAAGCCACTTGCCGAAGAAGCGATTCCACTTGAATGCGGNAAAGAATTCTCTGAATTAATTGTCATCTTATATTCAAATATATAAGAACAATAGTCTTGAATTCTTGTAAAAAAATCTGCAATTTTTGGCTTAAATTCCTCTTTTTCTTTTCCTTCAAAAAACAACTCAAAATCAACTGAAGAGGTTTTTTCTTTTTTCTCAAACTTGATCGTTGTAATTGTGTGGCAATTGTTTAGCGTAAAACTAATAGAAGCATTTTTAGGAATTTGAGGATTGCTTTTTCCCCAATATTTAACCAGCGCAATATTACTTGGTGTTTGCCAGGAAAAGTTCGCTTTTTCAATTGAGTCTTTAAATGATTTCGTAATAAATTGTGCTGTATCCAAATTCTTAATTTTGCATCAAAGATAAAACTATTTCAAAGAAATTGAAACGAAGATTTTAAGTAGCTTTTTTGGATGAATTTTAGGTATAAATATTTTCTTAATTTTCAATAAAAAAAATATTATTACACATTTTTTCTAAGATTGACTGCTAGAATTCTACCTGAATTAAATAGCAAAAAAGACTTTTATCTTGATAATAAATAAAACTTCAATTAATTCTAAAATAGCTATTTTTGTAACAATGAAAAATGGAAAAGTCTTTCTGCTTTTAAATGGAGAAACTCCTGTAAAAGCTCCAGAATTAAATGATTATGAAATCATTTGTGCAACAGACGGAGCTTATCATTTTTTAAAGGAGAAGGGCATAACTCCTGATTTTATTTCTGGAGATTTTGATTCTATAGAGGACCCTCCTGAAGAAATAGAAGTAATTCATACACCAAACCAAGCATTTACTGATTTTGATAAAATTCTTCAAATTTTATCTGACAGAGGTTATAAAAATATTGATGTATATGGTGCTAGTGGAAAAGAACAAGATCATTTTTTAGGAAATTTACACACTGCTATTCAATGGAAAGAAAAATTAAGTCTTACTTTTTATGACAACCATGGTTCCTATTTCTTAGCAAAGAAAAAAAATCCAATTCTAAATTGTAAAGACAAAATAATTTCTTTGATTCCTTTTCCAAAAGCAACAGAAATCATTACAAAGGGATTAAAATATTCATTAAACAAGGAAGATTTAACTTTTGGTAAAAAAATAGGAACAAGAAATATAGCCCTAGAAAATAATATAGAAATCACCTTCGAAACGGGCGAACTNTTTATTTTTATCAATCATTAAAAATTAAATATGAGTAAAAAAATAAAATTACTGTGGGATTTTAGAGGCGAAGATGCCAAAGAAACNGCAAAACATCATACAATACATTTAAAAGAGTTTGCATCNATTGAAAAACTCCCTTTTTATGCAATAGACATTCATGAAAAAAACCCTATGTTGGTTGCTGCTTTTATAACGATAGATGAAAGCGACATGAAGACCTACAGGGATGCTCTGAAACCGCATCGTGGTGAAATTGCGTAATTTATTTTTACAGAGTTCGCCAACTAAGGAAAGAATATTTTCTAACTTTTATTAATATAAAGAAACCTTTCTTATACCACAAGGGAAAGCTACTTCCATTTAATACCGCAACCCATACTTGGTTGTTGCTTTTGTAAAACAGGTTTGTTTTCTAATAGATTGTTTAAAGAATTTCGAATATCTTTTCCTGAAACAGGTTTCTCGTTTCCAGGTCTTGAATCATCTAATTGACCATGATAAACCAATTTTAAAACTTCATCAAAAACATAAAAATCTGGAGTACATGCTGCTGCATAATCCTTTGCAACTTTTTGATCTTCATCATACAAATATGGAAAAGGATATTTTAAATCTTTGGCAAGTTGCTTCATTAAATGTGGGGCATCTTGTGGATATTTTTNAATATCATTAGAACTAATCGCGATAAAATTGATTCCTTTCTTCTGATACTGGGAAGCCATTTTAACCAATTCATCATTTACATGAATTACATACGGACAATGATTACAAATAAATAGGATCACAGTACCCTTTTCCCCTCTTAATTCTGAGAGCGAAACAATTCGATCATTGATCGTGTTTCGCAGTGTAAAATTGGGCGCAATGATTCCGAGCGCTAGTTCATTGGATGCTGTTAATGCCATCTTTATTTTTAATTTTTTGATACAATCTTTAGTTTTATGATCATAAAAACGGTTTATTNTTANNGCTAATCNCAGAGCGCATTTGCACAAATATACCCGCCAGTCCATGCATTCTGAAAATTGAAACCACCAGTAACTGCATCAATATTTAACACTTCGCCCACAAAAAAGAGGTTCTTATGTTTTTTACTCTCAAAGCGTTTAAAATTAATTTCTTTTAAATCAATTCCTCCAGCGGTCACAAATTCATCTTTAAAAGTGGTTCTTCCGTTGGCATTAAAAACTCCCTTGGTTAATTGATTGGCTAAGTTTTCTAATTGATAATTATTTAAATCTGCCCAATTTTGTGTTGATTTTATCTCAGATGCAATCACAAATCGCTCCCACAATCTTTTTGAAATCTCTGTAAATGGCGATTTTAAGATTACAGTTTTACGGGGTTCTTTCTTTTTTAAATTTAATAAAACATTCAACACTTTAGCGGTTGGTCTAGATAACCAGTTTACCTCCACATTATATTGGTAGTTTTTATCCGCCAAAATTCTAGCTCCAAAAGCGGATAGTTTTAAGACAGCTGGCCCACTCATCCCCCAATGTGTAATTAATAAAGGCCCGGAAGCTTCTAATTTTGTATTGCTAATTTTTACAGTTGCATTCGGCACAGAAGTNCCAAGTAAGTCCAACAATCTTTTGTCATTAATATTAAACGTAAACAAGGAGGGTACAGGTGCTATAATTGCATGATCTAGGCTTTCACACAGCTGCCAGACTTTTTTAGAACTCCCTGCTGCAATCACTAATTTATCCGCTTCAAAAACCTGCGATTTCGTATTGATAATCCACTTATTTTCTTGACGATAGACAGAATTCACTCCATGATTTGTGAACACTTTAATTTTTAACTTCTCTACCGCTTTTTGAAAACAATCTATAATTGCTTGACTGGTATTTGCTTCAGGAAAAACACGATTATCAGCTTCAATTTTTAAGGGAACCCCTTTGTTATCAAACCATTCAAAAGTATCTCCGGTCATAAACTGATGAAAAGGCCCAAGCAATTCTTTTTCACCTCTTGGATAAAATTTCACCAATTCTTTTGGTTCGAAACAAGCATGAGTTACATTACACCTACCGCCTCCGGAAATTTTCACTTTTTGTAAAACATCTTTCCCTTTTTCTAAAATAATAATATCTAATTCAGGATTATTTTCTTTCGCATTGATGGCTGTAAAATATCCTGCTGCTCCGCCTCCAATAATAATTACGTTGTTCATAAAACCATTTCTGAGTAGGAAAGAATTGTTTCAAATCCTCTATTTTTAAAATAGTCAGGTGTNGAGGAATTTCCTGTTGCTAATATNAAGTCTCCACCCCAAGCACCTAAACTTTTTATTTCTCCAAAATAATCTGGAAATAAGCGTTCTTTTACCGGTTTTAGTTTGATAATCGAACTGATAATTCTTTCATGTTCAACAATCAACGTATCAAAATCTTCCAATGATGTTGCCTCTAAAAACCGATCAGAAATTGCTGAAATCATTTCTATTTCTTTTTCAGTATTCTGGTTACTTTCTCTAAACTTCGCAATTCCTTCTTTAGAATCTTGTTTCGCATTCAGATGNACAAAAAATAAATTCTCTTTGAANGTTGGGTTAAATGCTACTTGATGTACCATTGGTTTTTTATCCTTTATTTGATANAAAATTGGTGCATTATTTTGAGCACAAGCAATGTCATAACCACTCCCTTTAAAAGAGTTCCAAAGTAATTTAAAAGGATCTACTTTTGCCCATGAAGCAATAGAATTTATTAACGTNGAGGAACTTCCCAAACCCCAGTTTCTTGGAAAAGTCAGTGNTGTTTTAACTATATATCCATGTTNAGANTTCAAAAAATTAGGATTTANACCTCTTGCCTCTTGTAGGATCTCTAAAAGTGTTTCTGCAATCACTTCTGCATTTCCTTGGGTATCGGAAGTATAGGTACAACTTACCAAACGAAATTTTGATACCTCAAAAACAGCTTCAAACCAGCAATTCCCATTGGGCGAAAAACTTCCCCAAATAAGTTGTGGTTCTTTGATTGTTTCAACCACCAGATCCTGTCCAAATTTCGTCGGAACTGCTAAAGATTTAGCACCCTCTAAGACTAAATATTCACCTGTTAATAATAGCTTTCCGTTAGAATAATAGTTTGTCATTTTCTCAAAGCTTTTATTTTTTCAACAACAGCAGAATGCGTCACTGTTTTGTTATCAAAATAAGCAGTAACAAGCTGTTTTTCTTGATCGTTTAAATGAAACTGATTTAAAATATTCTGTAAATGCATTTTCATGTGACCTTCCTGAATTCCCTTGGTCGTTAAAGCTCTTAAAGCTGCAAAATTTTGAGCCAATCCTGCCGCTGCCATAATTTGCATCAAAGTTTTTGCAGAAGGTTTTTGCAACATTTCCAAAGATAACTTTGCCATTGGGTGAAGTGCGGTTAACCCGCCAACAGTTCCTAAAGCTAGGGGTACCTCTATCCAAAATCTAAAAATTCCATCTTTAATTTCACAATGAGACAAACTTTTATATTGCCCAGATCTTGATGCATAGGCATGTGCCCCTGCTTCNACTGCCCTAAAATCGTTCCCCGTTGCTAAAACAACTGCATCAATACCATTCATGATTCCTTTATTGTGCGTAACCGCTCTGTAAGGTTCTACGGAAGCAATTTGTACTGCTTGACGAAATTTTTCTGCAAATTTCTGAGGATTTTGCCCTCCCAATTCCTCAACTTTACAACTTACTTCTGCACTTACCAAACATTCTGGAACATAATTGGATAAGATGCTCATGACAATTTCTATGTCTTGTTTTTCAAACGTTTTTGCAATGGCTTCCAGACAAGAATTGATGAAATTTGCACCCATTGAATCTTTCGTTTCAAAAGTAACCTCTAATTGATAGTAATTGGGTAATGCATCAGTTTTATCAACCAATTGAATTTCTAGAATCCCACCACCACGTTTTTCCATATTTTTTGTGATGGATGCTGTCGCTTGTAATAATTCCGTCTTATTTTCATCAAAGTAATCTTGCAATACACTTCCATCACCAGCATACATAAAATGGACGTGTCCAATTTTTGTTGTGCCAATAACCTTTGTTTTGAAACCTCCTCTGGTACTCCAAAACTTTGCCACTAAAGAAGCTGCAGCCACAACAGAACTTTCTTCTACAACCATAGGAATTACATAGTCTTTGTTGTTTATTACAAAATTAGGAGCAATCCCAAAAGGCATGTAAAAGTTAGAAATCGTATTCTCTATAAAATCGTCGTGAAGTTGTTGTAAAGCAGTATCGGAGTTCCAATATTGAGTAATGGTTTTTAGCGTCTCAGATTGATTGTGAAAATAGTTTTCAATTAACCAATTTATTTTTTCTTTCTTACTTAACTTAGAAAATCCTGAAATAATTTTGCGCATTTATTTGGGTATAAATCTATCAAATACAAAGATAAGTCAATCTATAAGAACAGTAAAGTATATTGAAGATTTCTACTTTTTTAAGCTATTTTTTGCTGATTTTTGCGTAAACTTGGCAGAGTTTTATTAAAAACTTATTTTTATTAAGATGATAATCTCTGATACTGAAAAATAAAAAAGAAGTTTCTAGAAAAACACTGAACAAATAAATGAAATACTTCAATAGAAAATAAAAGCATAAATTATGAGTAATACGGTTAAATTACCACATCAAAAAGAATTATTTGGACATCCTGTCGGATTGTATGTATTATTTTTTGTTGAAATGTGGGAACGGTTTTCCTACTATGGAATGAGAGCAATACTTACCTTATATCTTGCTGCTCCAATTATTTTAGGAGATCCACAATCTGGCTTTGGCTGGACTAATGGGGAAACACTTTCTTTTTATGGAACGTATACTATGTTTGTTTACTTAACTTCAATACCAGGAGGTTGGATTGCGGATAAATTTATCGGTCAGAAAAAAGCAGTCATGTTAGGCGGAATTTTACTTTGTATAGGTCATAGTATTTTAGCGGTTAATACTCAATGGACTTTTTTTACGGGTCTTATTTTTATTGTTTTAGGAGTTGGCTTTTTAAAACCAAACATTTCTACTATGGTTGGAGGGTTATACAAACAAGGAGACGATCGAAGAGATAAAGGTTTTTACATCTTTTATATTGGGATTAATTTAGGCGCTTTCTTGGGTGCTTTAATCGTTGGTGCAGTAGCTGCTAAATATGGTTGGCATTATGGTTTTGGTCTAGCTGGAATAGGAATGGCTTTGGGTCAAGTAGTGTATGTTTACGGTTTAAAGTTTCTAGGATCTGTTGGTGATTTTATTGGTAATGAAGATTCTCCAAATAAAGATTTATTAAAAAAACCTCTAAACAGCGTTGAAAAAGACAGAATGCTAGTGATGTTTTTATCGTTTTTAATTATCATCGTTTTTTGGGGTGCTTTTGAGCAAGCTGGTGGACTAATGAGTTTATATACAGAGCAAAAAACAAATAGGATATTAAGCTTCTCGTTACCTTTTATCGGTAATGAAATTCCTGCTGCTGTATTCCAATCGATTAATGCTTTTTTTATTATTATTTTAGGAACAGCCGTTGGAAGTTTTTGGCATAAATGGAAAAATAAGGGAAAAGAGTCTTCTTCATTATTTAAAATGGCAATTGGCGTTATTATTATGGCTTTTGGATTTTTATTTATGAGCAAAGCCGCTTCAGAAGTTCTTATGAACGGAAGTGAAGTTGCTGAAAAATCTGCGATGATATGGCTAGTACTTGCATATTTATTTCACACAATTGGGGAATTATGTGCTTCACCGGTAGCTTTATCTTTTATAACAAAGTTAGCGCCGATTAAGTATGCTTCGTTTATGATGGGTGCCTACTTTGCAGCGACAGGATTAGGAAATAAAGCCGCTGGTTATATTGGTGGATTGTCAGAAAACGCAGGTGACTTTGAAGTCTTTACAGGTATCGCAATTACCTGTACTCTCTTTGGTGTTTTAATCATCGCAATTTTAAAACCATTAAAAAGGTTAACTCACGGAGCTGAAGATTTAGAAATAAACTAAAATTATTTTAATAAAATTTCTTTTAATTTTAAACTAAAAAATTATGACTACAGATATTGAAAACATGTTTAAAGACAAAGTTCTTGGACACCCCGCAGGGCTTTTTGTCCTATTTTTTACTGAAATGTGGGAACGTTTTTCCTACTACGGAATGCGAGCATTGCTTGTCATGTTTTTTACTGCTTCTCTTTTAGATGGTGGATGGGGATGGCCAAGAGAACATGCCTATGCAATTTTTGGAACCTATACTTCATTGGTATACCTATCTACCTTATTAGGTGGTTATTTTGCTGATAAAAAAATTGGATATCGCTACGCAGTAGCCATTGGTGCTTTACTCATGACGTTGGGTCATGGAGCCATGGCTATTGAAACACCTTTCTTTATCTATCTGGGCCTAACATTATTGGTTTTTGGAAGTGGTTTTTTTAAACCAAACATGACTTCCATTATCTCAGAAATGTACAAAGGTAAAGACGAAAAAAAAGATGGTGCCTATACGATCTTCTACATGGGGGTGAATGCTGGTGCTTTTTTAGGAATATTATTGTGTGGATATTTAGGCGAGCAAATTGGATGGCGATGGGGATTTGGCTTAGCAGGAATTTTTATGCTATTTGGATTGCTTCAGTTTTGGTTTGCTCAAAATATTTTTGGTGACATCGGTAAAAAGCCCTTAAAAATTGATGCAACTGTCCTAGAGACAAGTGCTGAAGAACCTAAATTAAATCCATTTACTTCTGTTCAATTAACCCTTATAGGAATCGCAGGGGTTTTAGGACTTTCATGGATTCTGAATGATCCTGTTGCTAAAATATCTGAAGGTGCTTATAATTTATTTAACTTTAGCTTGTTTGGAATGGAAGGATCTAATCTTGCAATTCTCTCCGCTCTGGGAATTTTCTTACTACTATTGTTTATTAGAATTCCTAAATATGATAAAATAACTCGCGACCGAATGATTGCTGTTATATTCTTTGCCTTTATTACGATTTTCTTTTGGGCAATTTTTGAACAAGCACCAAGTTCATTAACCATTTTTGCTAGAGATTATACTCAACGAGTTCTTGAAGGCAATGCTGCTTTAATTTTTAAGGTTGTAAATTCTATGATGACCATCATTCCATTGGGAATTATTACATGGGTATTGTGGTTATTGTTTAAGAAAACTTTTTCTAAATATGCACTTTCAAATATATTCTTAGCAATTAGCTTTCTTATTATTTGGGGAATTGCTATTTGGATGTTATCCATAGAATTTGGTAAAGAAATTGCTGAAGTACCAGCCTCTTGGTTTGGTGTTTTAAATTCTTTATTTATTATTGCTTTTGCTCCTTTGTTTTCAAAATGGTGGGAGAGCAAATACAATCCAAATGCCAACATGAAATACGCCATTGGAATGGGATTACTGGGGTTAGGAATGGCATGTGTGGCAATAGGAGCTTCTTCTATAGAGCCAGGAGCTAAAACTGCGTCTGTAAGTATGATCTGGTTGATCTTAGTGTATTTCTTTCATACCATGGGAGAATTGTGTATTTCACCAGTGGCGCTATCTTATGTGAGTAAATTAGTACCTGGTAGAATGATTGCCATGATGTTTGGTATTTGGTACTTGGCTGTTGCTATTGGAATGAAGTTAGCAGGTGTCTTTGGCGAAGCTTCAGAAGGAATTGCACAATCTGAAGGATTAAGTTATTTCTTCTGGTTATTAACTGCTGTAGCTGTAGGTTTAGGAGTTATCTCTGCTTTGTTATATCCAGTTATAAAAAAATTAATGCACGGAGTCCGATAATCAGGATTAGAAAATAGAGAAGGCATGATTGTTGATACTTTATTTTCTTATGTAAATTTACCATATCAATTATGATCTAAAAACATGAAAAAAATAGTTATACCCCTTTTTTTAATCTTTGTAACATCCCAACTTCATGCGCAAAAGGTGAACTGGTTGTCTTTTGAAGACGCTATTTCACTAAACAAAGAAAACCCCAAACCTATTTTAATTGATATTTATACCGATTGGTGTGGTTATTGTAAAAAGATGGATTTGTACACCTTTTCAAACAAAACAATATCAAGGTATATCAATGAAAATTTTTATGCAGTAAAATTAAATGGTGAAGGAAAAAAGAACATCACGTTTAATGGTCATACCTTTAAATTTCACAAAGAGGGAAGAAGGGGGTATCACGAACTTTCTGCAGCTTTGATGAATGGGAAATTATCATATCCTACAACCATTTTCCTATCCGAAGAAGAAGAACTATTAGATCGAATTCCAGGGTATTTAGATACAAAAACAATGGAAAAAATATTGGCTTATTTCTCTAAAAAAAACTATCAAACATCAAAATGGGCTGAGTTTAATAAAAACTTCAAAAGTCAATTATAAAACTATTCTCTGAGTATAAAAGCTCCTTTTTTAGCTGTATTGTAGAATGGAATATTATTTTTCAAACAGCTATTTTCCCATCGCAACACCTCTCTTTTATAATTAGATCCGTCCGCAATAATTTTTGAAGGGTGGACTGTATTAATTAATCTTTGAAGATTTATTTTTGGGCTATGTTGCAAGACTATAATTGGGTTTTTTACTCCTATATTTTTATAAATTCCCAAGTGGTCAATTAATAAAATATCTTTGTTCGCAAACTGAATATAATTCTTGAAATCAACCAAATGAACATCACTAATATTTTCTGAAGTTTGATAAGTTCTCATAAAAGATTGTTTTTTTAATTGACCATTATTAAGATCTTTCTGTAAAAAAAGCTGTTCTCCATTTCTATAACCAATAACAGAGCTGTGACTTTTATGAAAAATAATGAATTCTTTCTTTAATTTTTTTTCATTCAATTCTAAGAGAAAAATAATTTGACATAAAAGAACAACACTCAAAAAACAAAGGCAACTTTTAAANGATTTCACAAAGAGGAAATAAAAACCAAAAAAAAGGNATAGATAGCAACACAACATAGAAGTAAAAGACATTNTAACCTCNGTAAACAAAAACGTTTCTCGGTGTGAAATCCAACTTACAAAAGCATTCATANAAGAAATAATCGTTCCATAAAAATCAGCCATACATTGAGGAAGTAGATTTACAATTGACAAAAAAATAAGTAAAACACCTCCGATAAGGATAATTCCTAAGAAAGGAATGATGACCAAATTAGAGACTAAAAACAGTCCAGGAAATTGATGGAAATAATAAATACTTAAGGGTAAAACAGCGATTTGAGCAGCTATAGAGACGGAACATAATTTCCAGAAAAAATCCAAAAAACTAAAAAGAGGCTTCCATAACGAATAGATTTTTGGTTGCAAATAAACAATGCCAAAAACCGCTAAATAACTTAACTGAAATCCAACATCAAACAAAAACATTGGCCTCATTAGCAATAGAAAAAACATAGAAGAAATCAATGAGAATTCAATTCTATTTTTTCTTCCAAAAAACATTCCTATGGCTACAAAAGTAAACATGGTAACAGCTCTTACAACAGAAGCTGAAAGTCCCGCAATAAAAGCAAACACCCACAATAAAAAAATGATGCAAAGCGTTTTTAAAAATTTACCATATTTAATTCTTTCCAAAGGTGTCAACAGAAAAGAAATAAACAATAAAATGATGCCAATATGTAAACCCGAAACTGCCAAAATATGAATAGCTCCTGCTTTTTGATAATTTGTAATTAATTCCGTGGAAATCTCTTGCCTTTGACCTAAAATTAAGGCATTTATTACGGCTAGCTCGTTCTTTTTAAAGTTGTATTTTTGANGGGATTCTTGAATAAAAGTGATCAACTTTGCTGAACGTCCAAAAAAAGTAATTCCATCAGAATTCAACCTAGATATCTGATTATATTCTACAAAAAATTGATGGTAAATTCCTTGTGTAGCCAAATATGATTTGTAATTAAACTGGTGTGGGTTTAATGGCGGAATTACCTCTTTTAAAACAGGCTTTAAAAGCAATAACTCGTCAACATTTAAGCGCTTAGAAGTTGTGTCTTTTTTTATATTTAATAGCAGTTTTCCTGTTGTTTTTTTGTCATCAACTTTTACAACTTTAGCTTCGTATTTATAATTATAATTTCCGGATTTTAAAACTTTATGAATCTGTAAAATTACTNTTGAATTCTCTTCTAAATAAGGTTCGAAAAAGGTATCCTGATTTCTATAGTCATGTATACAAACTGATGCAACTCCTAAAAAAAAGAACAGAACAAAAGAGGTAAACGTTCTCAAAACACGGTGTTTAAATATCAAAAATAGCAGAGATAAAAAAGCGATGAGAAATAAGGTGTCAAAAAAGTTAAAAGTCCAAAATTGCGTAAAGAATTGGAAACATATTCCAAGAATACAAAGCACAACAAAATGCAAGGGCAAATAATTGAGGAACCTATTCATAGCAAGTTAAAGTTAATGAAAAAAAAACAACCGTTAGTGATTTGTTTCTTATTCCTTAATTAAACTTTTGATTTGAATATTGTACGAATAGAAAATACAGGTTTCTCAAGATAAAGACTATTTCTAGAAAAAGATTGGGTTTATTTATATAAAAAATACTTTGCGAGTAGTGTAAATACATCTATCACTCGTTGTATTCATTAAAAATAGTTTTGTTATTTCAAATTGGCCACAATTTGTTTCGCAACTTTTTCAGAAGCACCTTTCCCTCCTAGTTTATTTTCTAAATCAACATAGGCCGAAATTAATTTTTCTCGGTGTGAATGATCTAAAATTTTAGTCAATGCTGTTTTTAAATGCTTCTTATTAAAATCCTTTTGAATCAACTCTTTTACCACTTCTTTATCCATGATTAAATTTACCAAAGAAATAAACTTTAAAGTGATTATTCTTTTTGCAATTTGATAGGAAATAGTTCCTCCTTTGTAACAAACAACTTGAGGCACTTTAAATAATGCTGCTTCAAGAGTTGCTGTTCCAGAGGCTACGAGAGCTGCATGAGAAACACTCAATAAATCATAGGTTTGATTATTGATAAAACAGATTTTTCTATTTCCAATAATTTTCTGATAAAAACTTAGGTCTTGACTAGGAGCACCTGCTATTACAAATTGATATTCAGAAAAGTCTTCAACTATCGATAACATGACCAACAGCATTTTAGTGATCTCTTGCTTTCTACTTCCTGGTAACAAAGCAATAATGGGTAGATTTGTCAATGCATACTCTTGTCTGAAAGCGAGCTCATCTACTTTTTTTCTTTCAGCAATTGCATCGATTAACGGATGACCAACAAACGATACATTGTAATTATACTTTTCATAAAATTTTTTTTCAAAAGGAAGAATTACAAACATATTATCTATATCTCTTTTAATATCTTTAACTCTAGAGGCTCTACTTGCCCAAACTTGAGGAGAAATATAATAGTTGGTTTTAAAACCATGTTTTTTGGCCCATTTTGCAACCCGTAAATTAAAACCAGAATTGTCTATGAAAATGATCACATCTGGTTGAAACTGTGCAATGTCTTTTTTAGCCAATTTAATAAAACTCAACACTTTAAAAAGATTCATTACTACTTCTAAAAAACCCATAAAAGCTCTTTCTTTATAATGACTTACCAGTGTTCCGCCTGTATGTTGCATTAAATCTCCACCCCAAAAACGAATGGTTGCATTTGGATTTTCGTTGTACAATGCTCTCATTAAATTAGCACCGTGTAAATCTCCTGAAGCTTCACCTGCAATGATATAATATTTCATTTTTGTGTATTATAGAAATTGTAAAAATAGCGTAGTAAGAGCAATTAAAATAGTTCCTAATAACACTCCTTTTGCTTTACTATCTTGTTGTTTTTTTAAAAAAATAAAAAAAATAAATAAATTTGGTATGGCAGCTATAGACAATACTTTTCCATATAACTTACCCTCGTGAATTAGGTCAATTGTTTCGTGAAAATCAACTCTTGAAATATGTTCTAAATATAAAAAAGCACCCACAATAGTTGCTACTAAAGATCCTAAAAAGCCAATGAAAATATTCTTTTTTAAAGTTCCCATAAATTTAACTTTTCTATCATATGATGGGCGGTCATATCAAATTGAACTGGAACCACAGAAACATATCCTTTTTCTAAAGCATATAAATCTGTGTCTTGCCCTTTGTCATTTATAATAAAATCACCAGCCAGCCAATAATATTTTTTTCCAAAAGGACTTTTACGCTTGTCAAAATTTTCCTTCCAACGACCATTTGCCTGTCTGCAAATCTTTACTCCTTTAATTTCTTCTGTCTTAAGGTTAGGGATATTTACATTCAAAACAACACCTTCAGGTATTCCATTTTGTAGGGCTTGTAAACTGATTTTTTTTACATACTCTTCAGAATATCTAAAATCTGCATCCCATTTAAAGTCCAGTAAAGAAAAACCAATCGCTGGAACACCTTCAATTCCGGCTTCAATCGCTGCACCCATTGTTCCTGAATAAATAACATTAATAGAGGAGTTTGCACCGTGATTGATCCCAGAAACACATAAGTCTGGTTTTCTATTTAAAATTTCATTAAGTGCCATTTTTACACAGTCTGCGGGGGTCCCAGAACAAGCATATTCTAATTGCGGTCCATCGTCAATCGTTATGGGATTACATGTCAACACATTGTCTATTGTTATCGCATGGCCCTTTCCACTTTGTGAACTATCAGGAGCAACAACAACAACCTCTCCTATTTGATTCATTATTTTGATTAATGTTCGTATTCCTGGAGCTGTAATTCCATCGTCATTTGTGATTAAAATTAATGGTTTGTCTTGCATACTTGAGATTTATCACAAAGGTAATTGATTTTATACTATTTTCTTTTTAACATTTCGTAAAGAATGATTTTTATCTTTTTTGCGTAACATTGTATAAGATAAAAATGTTTTTAAAAAAACCCTGCAAGTCAGTCTTATGAGGATTTTTTTTAAAAAAACACTAAAACTATTTGAGCATAAATTAATCAATATTTTGGTATTCTACCAAAGCACAACTATTAAAAATTAGGACAACCGATTTATGAAGACGAAACTAAAAATCATACTATTTTTATTAACTACTCTAACTCTCACTAGTAACATACAATCTCAAACCAATACTACAAATTCCAACTCAAATCCCGAGAAAGATAAAATATTGGTCTATATCCTTAGAAATATTCTAACTAGAAGTCATTTTGTAGTTAAAGAAATGAATGATGAATTCTCTGAATATGTATTTCATGAATTCATTAATGGTTTAGATCCAAACAAAAGATACTTTACTAAAAGAGATCTTAAAAATTTTGAAAAACACAAATATGACATTGATAATCAATTATTAAGAGAAGACCTTTCTTTCTATAATTTAGTTTATGATCAATTTACTCGAAAAATTAATAATGCAAAATCTTATTATGTAGATTTATTAGCAGAACCCTTTAATTACAACAAAAAAGAAGCAATTAATATCGATTACGACAAAGTGTCTTTTGCAAAAAATGAAAATCAATTAATAGACTATTGGCGAAAGCAACTAAAATTATCTGTCCTAATCAGAGTTCAAGACAAACTTAAAAAGGTCGACAAAAATAAAACTGAAAAGCAACGAAAAATTAATTTCAAAAAACTAGAAAAGGAAGCTCGTTCAGAAGTTCTAAAAAGCATGAACGAATTATACGAACGAATTGAAGAATTAGAAAACGAAGATTGGTTTTCTACTTTTTTAAATACCATCGTAAGTGCTTTTGATCCGCATACTACCTACATGGCACCAAATATGAAAGAACGTTTTGACCAAGACATGTCCGGAAAACTAGAAGGTATTGGAGCCAGATTACAGAGAAAAGGAATCAATACTCAAGTTTTTAAGTTAGTTTCTGGAGGGCCTGCATGGAAGCAAGGAGAATTAGAAGCTGGTGATATAATTTTAGCTGTAGCTCAAGGAAATAAAGAACCTTTGGATATTGTTGGTATGCGTTTAGATGATGCTATCAAATTTATTAAAGGAAAAAAAGGAACTGAAGTTAGACTTACCGTTAAGAAAAAACTGGATGGATCTACCAAAATAATTTCCATTATTAGAGATATTGTAGAATTAGATGATACCTTTGTAAAATCTAGTATTGTAGAAAAGAATGGGAAAAAATATGGCCTCATCAATTTACCTAAATTTTACATAGATTTTGATGAAAAAAGCTATCGAGATTCTGCAAAGGATATGGAAAAAGAAATTGAACGATTAAAAAAGGAAGGGGTTTCCGGATTGATCATTGATCTAAGAAATAATGGAGGAGGCTCATTAAAAACAGCCATAGAGATTAGTGGATTATTTATAAAAAAAGGACCTATAGTACAAATAAAATATAGAGGAGAAGCTCCTATTGTTAAATATGATACCAATGAAAAAATTCAATGGGATGGAGCTGTTATTGTACTGGTAAATGAATTTTCAGCTTCTGCATCAGAAATTTTTGCAGCAGCAATGCAAGACTACAAAA